>Ga0209542_10009368_pt1 | contig 17982 bp, 27 predicted proteins | sample RifCSPhighO2_01_FD_184028 | JGI IMG/M metagenome (GOLD analysis project Ga0209542, IMG submission 184028) | Soil microbial communities from Rifle, Colorado - Rifle CSP2_plank highO2_0.1 (SPAdes) (version 2) | ecosystem: Environmental > Terrestrial > Deep subsurface > Rock core/Sediment ...
ATTTTGAACATAAAATTCTTTAGAACATTCGGCACATTTTTTTAGAAAACTGTTCCAGTTATAACTATTCGTTCCCGATTTTTCCGGATGTTTACGATTCCTTAATGCGTCGCCAATCTTCTTTTTGGATTCTTCCGATAGTGTATGTCCATGTTTAAACCAACTATTTGGATTTTGACCTTGCTTATATTTCATAAATTGGTGAAAGTCTATTCATTTTTTCTTTAATTTCTGTTGTATTTGTTTCACAATTCTCAAGACATCTTCTATGGTTACAACCACTCCTGTTTTTAATCCCGCCTTTTTTTCGTAGTTTCTCTGACCAGCACTATTTTGTTTTATTTTTTCAACAAATACTTCGGCCTCATAATGTTCACGAACTTTTTTACCGCAAGTTGGACAAAATTTGATTTCTTCCGTCATGTAGAAAACGTCAGTCATTTTGCCCTTCTCGGAATTGGGAACCGTCTGCATCGGCGTATGGTCTGTTGGGCAAATCATGTTAGAAGGGCAATGAACTGTCCGATGAGTCTTCACCTTTGTCCTCCACCGGCGCTTCCACGCCCAAATCCAATTCACTATCTTGTTTCCTATTTTCCAATTTATCCAAGCGGACGTTGATTGCATCCAACTCTTGCCAGACATTTCGTTTTGGCGAACTTATCATGTAGTTCTCATAGGTTTTGCCGTCTTTGACTTTCACCGATTTTTCCACCTCTACCTTGCACTCAATATCTATTTTGCCGCCAAAATCTTCAAACGAGGAAAATGTCTGCGTTCTTTGGTCGGGCAGGATCGTTGCCACTACGCGATAGATTGTCCACGAAAAAGTTTTGCCATCTTTCGTGGATTTTCCTGACTTAATTACGGCACTTGATAATGGGATTATTGTTATTATGTTTTTATTATTCATTGTGTTGTTTTTCTTTTTGTTGTAATCGTTCTTTTTCGGTCATAGTTATTTAGTGCTTACTCTTTATTAGAAACGCCTCAAGCTCTGTCTTGTCTATGCGAAACTCACGACCAATTTTGTACGCCCTCAAACGACCTGCTTTTATGCAGTGATGAATCGTTACAATGCTTACCTCTAACAATTTCGCAAGGTCTTTTACCTTATAAAAAACCTTTTCTTCCATATTTTTTGATAGCTCCATCTGTTTGTTAATTTTTTTGAGTTTTGACCCTTTCCTCAAATCCCAATGTCCGATACAGAATTACCGCCGCTTCCGCACCCTGCTGATAATCTTTTACATTACGGATTTCTGGGACAACATTTTCCGCACCGAACGGGACGATAATGATTTTATCAATTTGTTTGTCCAATTTTTTATGTTGCGTTCCAGTTTTATCAAATAAGCCGTTTTCATTAGCTTGCAGGGCGTATAAACAAGCCTGGAGAAATTGTCCTGGATATGCTTCTTTGGAACTTTTGAAATCAATTACGGCCAATGAGCCGTCACTCAATTCGGCAATGGCGTCAATTACGCCCCCCAACCACAAGCGTTCCGAATAACAATTTGTTTCGCTCGCCAAAAATCTTTTCGCGTTCTTTTCCGCCCACTCTTGGAATGGGATTGTCCGCTTATCAAATTCTTTTACATTCATCAAACCCATTGAGGTTTTGACGAATTTCTCCAATTCGGAATGTAAATCCGTACCCTTTTCCGCCGCTTCTTTCTTTGATTCGTTATGGGCGTATCTGGCTCGTTTGAAAATTGGATATTTCTTTTCAAGTTCCTTGATTGCCAAACTTTTATTTCCACTTTGTTTTGCTTTTTCGTACTCTTCTCTGATTGTGGGAATTTTAACGCCGGCTTCTAGGCATTCTACCGCCGCGCATTCCGCGGCCCACCAAGTCAGGGGCTTGCTCAAAACATTGACCACTGAACTCGTGCCGGTAAGCGGCTTGCCGTTCAAGGTATGCAGATGTTCTTTTTCGTCAAATTTGTATTGTGCTTTATTCATTGTTATAAAACTTTTCTCTATTTGGTAATGGTTTATTCATTTTATCAATCTCCTCGGCTAAAATTTCACCTGCGGTTTTATCTCGCCAGATTTTCGTATTGTCTGGCAGGATTGTAACCACTTTGGGCATTGCCGATACTTTATTGTGATTATTCATTGTATTTATTTGTTTTGAGGGAGGAACTCCGGGAAGCCGCGCGGCCACCGAAGCTCCTCTCTGCGCGCCTTACTTACGACTTAAAAATGTAGAAGGCAATAAATACTGCGAGGAACACATTAACAAAATTTTTAAGTCGGCAGTATCTATTGCTTTCCGCATCACGGCCCTGCGTTGCCGGATTGCCGCAGACTACGCATTGAACTTCAGCCTTCAAGTCTTTGCCTTCCAGTACAGACATACTATTGAGATTATACATTTTGATTTTTATTTTTTGGTTTATAATTTCTCGCGACCTTTTCCTATGTTTTGAAGTATATACTAACCGTTTGAATAACGCAAGCCCCCCTGTGGATGGATTTTCCCATCAAAACTTCCGCATAAATATGTCGCGCCGCGCTTGCTTGGTTAACTCTGATTTGGGTCGCGCGTATTTTATTCCGTTGCCGGTGGCTATGCGATAATTTTTTGCGACTTGTTGGATTTCCGATTGAGTTGGTTTGAAGATTTTATAAATGCGGGCCAAGATATTCCGGGCCTGGTCTTCCGGCAGCGGCTTCAATCGTCTTACTTTATTTTTTCCCGCGCTTGGCATATTTGAGGATTTTTCTCTGGATTGTTTCAAGCGCGTTATTGAGCAAGCGCGAGACATTATTCCGGCCGTAAACCGGCGGCGCTAATTTCTGGTTTTCAATGAATGCGATTAAAAGTTCTATTTTATTTTGATTCATAACATTGGAGATTGAATTGAGGCGAGACGTTTATTGGCGATTTCTATGTAATCAGGATTCAATTCAATGCCAATAAAATTTCTGCCGAGTTTCTTCGCAACCATTCCTGAAGTGCCTGCCCCAAAAAACGGATCAAGCACGACCCCCCCCTGTGGGCAACCGGCTTTTATCATCGGCTCAATGAGAGCTTCTGGGAAAGTGGCGAAATGTGCCTCCTTGAAAGGATGGGTAGCGATTTTCCATACGGCGCGCTTGTTGCGGCCGAGAGAGTTCGGCCTCATATTTCTATCCCGATAAATAGTTTGGCCAGTTTCATTATCCCATTCACTCTTGCCATTGGCTTTTAGATTATCGCCACCCCAGCGGTTCATTGGTTCGGCATATTGCTCATACTGCGTTTCAAACCAGTATTTCTTGGACTTTGAAAAAAAGAACACTGGTTCAAAATCAACTGTGAAACGGTCTTTGGCAGAGGATGGCATCACATTCGGTTTATGCCAAATCAATAAATTTCTAGCTATCCATTTTTGCTCATCGCACATCCGAATGGCTAGTCTAAAATTTTGGAATAGTAAAGATTTTTCATATCCAATAATTTTCTTTTTGCCTTCTCTTTGCCAAGTTTTATTCATTTGAGTTCCGCGAACTGTTGCTTGTTTTCCATTCCTTATTCCGGTACCACTTCCCGTCCCGTAAGAATCACCGTGATTCCAAAACATAACGCCAACAGGTTTCAAAATTCGTTTGCATTCGGCGGTGATCGTCAGCATCCGGTCAAGATATTCAGCGAGGGTTTTCTCTAATCCTATCTGGCCCTCTACGCCGTAGTCCCGGAGGCCATAGTATGGTGGCGAGGTGATGATACAATCCACCGAGTCCGCGGGTAGCGTCTTCAAAACTTCCAGCGAGTCCCCGCAAATTATCTTATTCTTAAATTCCTCAATTTGTTTCATATCCATTGTGTTTTGTTTTGCCTAACCAAATATAAAAATAATGCCAGAGAATTTTTTGCTTTTGATTTTTGAGCTTCTATCCAACATTCTCTTACGCATTGCATTCCATTTAATTTAATCATTCCAAGAATTCGGCCGTACTTCACTTCTTTTCCGGCCCAGTCATAAATTTCATCTGCTAAAAGTTGGGTTGGCGTTCGGCGACTTTTGGCAATGGCGAATTTAGCTGCGTAGTTTAGCGGAAGTTCCATAATTAAATGGTAGCATGGTTTTTTAATGGTGGATTTCTACCATGTGGATAAGTGGGCCATTGCTTGAAAATGATTTACGATTTATCTTTTCTTTTTAAATATGCTCGCCTATTTTTAATTTTTATCTTTGCACGAAATTCGGGGTCATTAAAATATCTATTTTTATAATAAGTTTTTGCTCTTTCTGTGTTGCATGGATTGCAAAGATAAGACAGATTATTGCTTTTTATGAATCCTCTCTTACATTTTTTGGTGAGACATTCTTTGCATATTTTCTCTCCAATCCATTTAGTGTGTTTTTTGACAGAACAATTCATTGAACAAAATTTTCGTTTTTCAGATTTAGTGATAAACGTTTTTTTGCAGTTTTCACATTTTTTATCAAAAATTACGGCAATGGTTAGAGAATCTCTTTTTTTTATTCCACTTTCCCGTAAAATTTTTTCCAATTTCATATGACATAAATGGCAAACTGTAATTAAGTTGGACCGGAAATTATTTTTACAGTCACCGTCAAGATGATGAACTTCCAATTTCTTGTTTCCATAACAGGGAATTTCCTTTAACTGACATTCAAAATTATCTCGTATCAAAATTTTTCTGGATTTTTCCGAATCAATAGTAGTATAATTGTTAATAATTTGATGAATTCGTTGTCTAGAAATTTTTAAAGTTTCCGCAATTCTGACGTAAGTGATTCGTTTCGCTCTTTCGTTTTTTATGAAATTTATTCGTTCTTGTTTATTCATATATTTAATACTAGCATAATCATTGTTTAATTGTCTAGCTTGACAGGATTTGTCTATCCACAGGGTGTGGATGGAATTATTGCTACAACAAGAAAAATGTGCTATGATTGATTTGTAGGTTTGACATAATGCATCAAAGAAAGTAATATCTAACTAAAATAAAATCCCCCTTTAGTTGAATGGGTGAATGAACGGCCGCAAGGCCGGTGGAGGTTAGATACCATTTTCTTTGTTCGTTCATTCATTCAACCAAGTGGGGATTTTTATATGCAGCTACTTAACTCAACACAAATACCGAATAAGATTTTAGAAGCTATTTTTAATAAGGAATTTTTACCTTTGGAAGGACGAATTTTATTGTTTATTTGCCGTAAAACAATTGGATGGCAAAAAGAAACTGATTGGCTTACTCAATCTAAAATAGCTAAAGAATTGAAAACTAAAAGGCATCATATTGGCCAAGCCGTTATCAGTCTCATAAAAAAGAAAGCAATAATCCGTGAAGGAGAAGCCGGGAAGTATATATTTTCCCTTAATAGTGACTTATGGGGGCTGTCACCGAAAAGGTTACAGGGTGTAACGGAAAAGGTTACAGAGCCTGTAACGGAAAAGGTGCATACAAAAGATAACGTACGTAAAGATACTAATACAAAAGACATAGAAAGAAAACTTTTTAGGGAAATTTGGGACTACTACTCCCTTATCTGTCAGGAAGAGCTAAATACAGAGCCTCACCTTTTTTCTTTAAAGGGCGATAGTCGGATAAGAGAGTTGCTAGCTGGGGGGCACGGCCCACCGGACATCAAGGCAATTATCGTGGAGGCAGCGCAAATGCGAAAAGCAGACCTTAAAAAGGGCAAAGACGACTACGAGTTCACAATGACAAGCGCGCTTTCGGATTATGTGGTCAAGCGGTGGAAAAGAAAAAACAACAAATAAAATTTATGGATTTATCTAACCTAGGAGAAAAAATTACAAAAAAACAAAAAGAATTAGAGCAGGAACTCGCCGGAGAAAGAGAATATCTCAAAAAGCTGGAAATCCTTGAAAGATACGCTGGCCCAGACAAAATTCTTGATTTTCCCACACTAAAAGCGGAGTACGAAGCGAAAGCTAAGCTCATAAATCCAATTAAGAGCAAACTGGATTCCTTGGATTCTTTGCTTGGTGGATTTCGTCCACAACAGCTTATCGTGTTGTCCGCGCCGACTGGAGCCGGCAAAACCTCCTTGCTTCAAACAATGACCCACACTTTTGTTCGGGATGAAATACCATGCTTATGGTTTTCTTTTGAGGTCGGCGGTTTGGAATTTCTAAACAAGTTTGATTTTTCTCAAGATATGTTTAGAGCTTATGCTCCAAAAGAGAACACCGACTCCAATATGGATTGGTTAATCACCAGAATTTTAGAGGGAGTGGCTAAGTTTAATACAAAAATAGTTTTCATTGACCATCTGCATTTTCTTGTCAGCATGGAGATGCTCGCGGAAACACGCAGCACATCATTGGCTATCGGAATGATAATGCGGGAATTGAAAAAATTGGCGATTAAAACCGGCACTACGATTTTCTTGGTTGCTCACTTGGCAAAGACGGATGATGGTGCGCCACCAACTTTGAAAGATTTGAGAGATTCCAGTTTCATCGCCCAAGAAGCCGACACGGTTTTATTGCTCCACCGGATATACGAAACGGACATCAATGATCCGAGAAGAAAAATAATGACTTCTAATGCCATATTGGCCGTGGTAAAAAACAGATATAGCGGGAAAACCGGAAGTCTTAAATTACAATACGAAAACAATTTGTATAAAGAATTAAATAATTACACAAATGGATATTGAGAAACAAAAAGAAGTGGAAATTAAAGAGTGGCAAGTTCTCTCTCTACGCTTGGCTAAATTGCTTCTGGCAAAAATTCAAGACATGACCCTGCCAAAGGAAAAAAGAGATTTCTATAGGTCTCAATTATTGGAATTAAAGCCCAAACTAAAAATTATTATTGATTGCATTAAAAAGATTTGAGATTGCGAAGCCGGTTTTTTGTTTGCAATAAGGAAAATATGTTATACTGAAATAGGTCAGTCATATTTGCCCGGAATACTTTGTGTTCTGGGTGCTGGAGTGGCCGAATAATCTCGTTGAAAGGGAGATAAAGCGCAGGATGAAAGTCCGAAGGGGCGAGTAGTTTTGGCAAGCGGTGGTAAAAATTAAATCCTTTACCAAGCTACTTTCAGCGCCGCATCCGAGAGTTCATTCTAGATAAGAGCTTACTCTCGGCTCCAGCACCTAGCACATAAACAATAAAAATGTTAGAATTAAGCTATGGAAGATTTCAATACACAAATTCAACTCCTACAGATATTCCAGCGCGATGTTCAACCCAAGGTGGAGTTTTTGCTAAAAGAGAAAACCGCTTTAGCCGAGAAAGTGAAAACGCTTGAAATTAACGTTAAGAACCACGAAAATTTCATAAAGGTACTTGGAGACGCCCTCAAGCTAAAAAGTGCCAAGGTAAGCGAATTTGTCGCAAGGATTGAAGCGCTGGAAGTTAAGAGCGTTACTCCACCGGCAAAGAGCAGAGCAGAGCGATTAAATCCGTTGGAGATTTTGAAGAAACTCTTTAGAAAATGAAAATTCAAATCTGGTTCATCTTAATTCTTTTGGGACTTAGTATTTGGCTCGGGTATGATAAAATTACTGGTCAGAAAACTGATTTAAGTTTTTATGTTAATCAGATCGCGGAATTAAGTCAGATTGTCAGTGATTTGCAGGTAACATGCAAGAAGTAATAAAGGACGAAAAGGGTCATTTTCTCAAAAATAATGATCCTCGGAAAAATCCAAAGTGGATTGCAGCGATAGCGGCCAGAATAGTGAGAATTAGAAAAGAATGTTTAAATTGTAAAAAAGAATTTTTTGTAATACCTGCTAGAGAAAAAACTGCCTTTTATTGTTCCTATAGTTGCCACGGAACGATTACTGGATTGAGAATGGCGAAGAAAACCAGCGAAAGAATGAAATTAGTGAGAGGAGAAAAGCATCCTCGTTGGAAAGGTCATGTACTTCTAAATTGTATAATTTGTGGAAAAGAATTTTGGAGGTATCCTTCAAGGAAAAATAGGAGGCATTGTTCTAATAAATGTGCCAATATAACTAGATTGTCGGGAACATTCGGTAGAGCAGGAGAATTACATTATAAATATAAAAAAGATAGAACAAAGTTAGTGGATAAGCGTAGAAGTAGTATTATGTATAATGAGTTTAAAAAGAGGGTAAAGATTCGGGACAGTAACAGATGTATGGACTGCGGAGAAATTAAGGAAAAAATGGAAGTGAATCATATCTATCCTTGGGCGCAGTTTCCAAGATTAAGATTTGATGTGAATAACGGAGAGGTTTTATGCAAGGAGTGTCATAAAGTTAAATCAAATGCTCAAATGTCAAAAATAAAAGTATTGGTATACAATTAAAAGATGAGAATTTTTAATCAAATTGCGGAAATAAGTAAAACGGTTGCCAATCTTCAGGCAATATGCGGGAAATAGAAAGATATGAAAAGAATTAGGACCAAGAAATTCCCCAAACACGATTATTATGTATGCAATAAGTGTGGAAATTTGATGTACAAGATTCTTAAAAATAAAGACAATCAACTTTATAAAGTAAAGAATTTCACGTCGCCGAAAGAATGAACCTTAAAATTATCAAGGATTGGCCGCCAAATGCACAGGAATTGAGACGGCATTTTCCGATAGATTCACCCCAGTATCAGCCATTATTTCCTTGGGGAAAGAAATTGTATAATCCCAGAGGCAATGATATTCCGGCGGATATCATATTCCATGAGGAAATCCACGCCAAACAACAAGGCAACAATTCTGAACTATGGTGGTTGAAATATATGAATGATAAAGAGTTCAGACAGGAACAAGAGATTGAAGCATATGCCGGCCAGTGGAAGTTTGTCAGCAAGGCATTGGGAGCAAAAGCGGCGAAAGAATGCTTAGACGAATTGTCAGATAATTTGTCAAGTTCGTTGTATCAACTGGGAATTACAAAATATCAAGTGCGGACTTTAATTAGGAAATTTGTGATATAATAAATGTATGCCTAAAATTGAAAAACAAAAATGTAGTCAATGCAATGAAGAAAAAACTTTAGAGCGATTTGCTGTTAGAACAGATCAAAATAGGCGATTAAGAAAATCTTGTAAAGATTGTACTAATAAAAGAATAAATAGTTTAAGAGCTGGTTATCGTAAACAGGTTTTTGATCATTATGGATGGATTTGTGTCTGTTGTGGCGAAAATGAACCCAAATTCATGACAATAGATCATATTTATAATGATGGTTATTTAGATAAGATGAAATACGGTAGGAAAAGAAAATTAATCAGTAAAGATTTATATTATAAAATAATCTTTGTAGAAAAATTTCCAGTAAATAGATATCAGTCACTTTGCCATAACTGTCAATTTGGCAAATGGGACGGAAGAATTTGTCCTCACCAAGAAAAAATCCTGCTAACAGGAAAAAATCACGAAAATGTCAAATTCTAATCCATCTCCAGATACTAGATTCAAGCCAGGACAATCTGGAAATCCGAGCGGTCGTCCTAAAGGAGGATTGAAAGATTATGATAGAAAAAAATTTATAGAAATGTCGGATAAAGAAAAAGAGGAATTTCTCAAAAAAATAGCACCCGAATTACGTTACCGTATGGCCGAAGGAAATCCTCCTCAGCAATTAGAGGGCAATCCCGACAAACCTTTAGTGGTTCAAATCTCGCAAGAGGTAGCGGAAAAACATGATATTACATCCAACTCAAAGCCAGATAGCAAAGGACAAGCATAGATTCAGAGTATTTCGCTGCGGTCGGCGCTGGGGTAAAACTTCATTAGATGCCGAGGAAATCAAAGGCGTGGCGATTGCCAAACCCAGTAGGATCGCCTATATTGCCAATAACTATCAGCAAGCCCGCGATATTATGTGGGAATTCCTAAAGAAGGAATTATTGGGAGCGATCATTGATACCAACGAAGCAAGACTGGAAATACGGACCAGAACATTAAAGGGCGGTGAGAGTCTGATAGTTCTCCGTGGATGGGAAAGCGTAGAGAATTTACGCGGTCAAGCATTTGATTTGCTCGTCTTGGATGAAGTGGCGACAATGCGAAATTTTTGGATTAATTGGCATGAGATTTTAAGGCCTACTCTTACTGATAGACAAGGAATTGCCATATTTTCCAGTACGCCCAAGGGTTTTAATCATTTTTTTGATTTATGCAATCTTGAATTGAAAGACCGAGAGTTTAAAACATTTCATTTTACGAGTTATGACAATCCTTATTTGCCGGTAGATGAGCTGAATGCTGCCAAGGAGACATTGCCAGAGGATAGATTTAGTCAGGAATATCTGGCAGAGTTCACAAAGACAACCGGACTGGTTTATAAAGGATTTAGTCGCGCTTTGCATTTATATGAAGATGATAATCTGGTGCCCAAATCATTCAAACGATACGCCGGTGTAGACTTCGGATATAGAAATCCAGCGGCAGTGGCGGAGATTTATTCTGATGGTGATAGATTTTTTGTTTCAAATGAATGGTACAAGACGGAAAAGACCGATATTCAGATAGCCGAGTATGTAGCTGGCTGCAGTTTTGAAGCGGTATATCCCGATCCGGAAAATCCGGCGGCTATTGAAGAATTGAATCGCAAACGAGTAAATGTCAGGGAGGTAGCGAAAGGCAAAGGGAGCGTAGAAGCCGGCATAAGCAAAATTCAGGAATTATTTAAGACCGGCAAATTAAAAATCCATAAGCGATGTATAAATCTTATTGCCGAACTGGAGAGTTATTCGTACGATGAAGAAAAAGATAATCGGAATGCCAACGAGAAACCGATAAAGCGCGCAGATCATATGTGTTTTGTTGCCGGAACTATCGTAAATGGTAAAAAAATTGAAGAAATTGGCACGAAAACCGGAACTGAAAATGTTTACGAGTACGAAGTGGCAGAAGAAAAGTTAATTGCCACACCCAATCATCCCGTACTAACTAACAGAGGATTGATTGATATAGACACATTGCGTTATGATGATGTTGTATGGAAAAAGAAAAAAATATTTATGATGGTATCGGCTGGACTAGATATCCAAACAGTCCTAAATGGGTTGAAAGGAGTTATTATCTCGGCAATAAAGCGACTTTTAGAGGCAAGAGAGAGAGATTACATAGATATATTTGGCGAAAGAAAAATGGAGAGGTGCCTAAAGGATTCATTGTTCATCATATTGACGGCAATCCCCTCAATAATTCAATTAGTAATCTTGGGATTATGGAGCGCGGCGAACACGCTCATCATCATTGGACGAAAGAAAAGCGCGAGTGGGCTAGAGAGAACATTAAAACAATTATTGAATTGGCCTCTCAATGGTCTAAAACTCCAACCGGTAAAAAACGTAGGAGAGAATTGGGGTTGCAAAATGCCCATTTCATGTACAACAGACCGATTATTGAGCGAAAATGCGACTTATGCAGAAAAAAATACTTCACAAAATACCCAGAGAGAGGTAGATTCTGCCATCTCAACTGTCGTCAGAAAGCGTTACGTTGGTCGCGTACCCGTTTACAATCTGAAAACGAAAAGTGGTATGTATCTCGCAAATGGAATAATGGTAAGTAATTGCGATGCTACCAGGTACTGCATTTCAATGCTGATGGCGGAAAATGGCGGGGAAATGAAGCAAAGATTGGATGAATATTTTGCTAAAAATCAGAATAAAATGGGTATGAACTCAACAAAATAATGGTCAAGATTTCAATTCTTGTTCCGGCCAGAGATGAAAAATATCTTGATAAAACAATAGATGATATTTTGAAGCATAAGGAATCCGACACGGAAATTCTTGTCGGTTTAGATGGATGGACGAAGGATTATAGAATGCGAAACTTGCCAAATGTGGAATATATTTGGAAAGATAAAAGTATTGGTCAACGCGCCATAACAAACGAACTCGCTCGGCTTTCCGAAGCGGATTATGTAATGAAGATTGACGCGCATGTTTCGTTCTCACAAGGATTTGACCGGATAATGCTGGAGGATATTGATGATAGAACCATTCTGGCGCCGCGTCTTATGCCATTGGATGCCGAGAAATGGGAAATTCCTTTAATTACACCGGCATCTTCATACGCCTTTGATACGAATTTGGTATTTCAATACCATCCTAAGGGCGAGAATAGCGAATTGTTGAATGAAACAATGTGCTTGCAAGGTTCGGCGTGGATGATTACGCGCGAGAATTACTGGAAATGGAATATATGCGATGAATCCTTGGGAAGTTGGGGAGGACAAGCTGCGGAGTTGGGGATTAAGGCATGGTTGAATGGCGGGCGGTGCGCGACTGCGAAAAAAGTTTATTACGCTCATATGTTTCGGGAAAAAGAAAGCCAATTCCCGTATCAAAGAAACAAAGAACATATCAGGGCCACTCTCAACGAATTAAGAAAAAGATATTTGAATAAAAAAATCGCTGGTCTCATTGAAAAATTTAATTATCCTTGTGATTGGAACAAAGAACGCGTTGCGCAACTCGCTTCGCTCCGTACGCCACTTTGCGAATGAAAGAAAATAATGTTATATTTATAGATATGGCTTTGCGGTGATGGAAAGCTCGCGGCCAATGGTTCAAGAAACAATACCCAAAATAGTTCAATCGGCAATAGAGAATTATATTCACGGCACCACCAAGATTGGCGATTATGTGTCGTGGTCAATGCACGATACGATTGAACGGATTACGGCTTACCTCAATTCCAAGCACATCAGCGGAGACAAGGATTCTTTAGGCCGAGATAAACCATTTTTCAACATCGTTGTGGCCGCGGCTAACATTTGGTTCAGAGCTACGGATATAGACCGAAAAGATATTCGGATAAGAGAAACTAGACAATCGGACATCTTCCTAACCTTTTTTGCCAATGCTCTTTTACAAGATTGGATGCGCCGAGAGCGCTTCGGAGTTTTCCTCAATCAGTGGGGACTTGCGTTAGCTCAATATGGTTCGGCAGTGGTGAAATTTGTGAAAAAAGATGGACGACTTGTTCCCTCAATTGTTCCATGGAACAGAGTTGTCTGCGATCCGGTGGATTTTGAAGCATTGCCAAGGATAGAGAAAATTTACAAGACTCCCGCGCAGTTACGGAAAATGGCAGAACTTGACCAGACCGTTGTAGAAAATCTCATAACCGCTATAAACACAAGAAAGACTTTATCCGGCAATCAAAAAGACAATCAATCGGAATTCATTGAATTGTTTGAGGTTCATGGAGAATTATCGGTGGCGACATATAAGGCGGCAAAAAAAATAGATATCAAGGATGGCGATGACAAGGAATACCGCCAACAAGTGCATCTCATTTCATATCAAAAAAATAAAGATGATGGATTGGATGAATATACTCTATATTGCGGATATGAAGAACAAGACCCATATTTGCTTACTCATTTATTGGAACAAGATGGCAGAACTTTAGCAATTGGAGCGGTGGAATATCTTTTTGATGCGCAATGGATGCAAAATCATACGATGAAAAATCTAAAGGATACTTTGGATATTTCCTCAAAACTGCTCTTCCAAACTGCGGATGCCAATTATCACGGAAGAAATATTTTGTCAGCGATAGAAACTGGAGATATTTTAACTCATGCGGAGAATAGGCCACTAACTCAAATAAATAATTCCAAGGCGGATGTTACGGCTTTGCAGAATTTCTCTATGCAATGGAGTAGATTAGCTCAAGAACTTACCGCAACGCCAGAATCATTGCGCGGCATTACTCCACCATCTGGCACTCCTTATTCAACGACTGCGTTATTGACTCAACAAGCAGGTTCTCTCTTTGACAAGATGACGCAGAATAAAGGATTAGCACTGGAAGATATGCTTCGCAAATTCATAATTCCATATTTGAAAACTAAAATGGATACAAGCGAGGAAATTATGGCTTTGATGCAGGAACAAGATATCAAGAGGATTGATGCAATGTATGTGCCAAATGAGGCAATACGAAGATATAACACCAGGGCCAAGGAAAATATCTTAAACCTTGAGATTCCTGCTCCATTCAATAAAACAACCGAAGAACAAATCGTGAAACAAGAACTCGCTCCTTTGGGTAATCAGCGGGCATTGTCTCCTGGAGATATTACATGGAGAGAGGCATTGAAAGATTTAGAATGGGATTCGGAGGTTCTTATTACCAATGAATCAACCGATAAAAATGTGGTTGCCACCACGCTGACTCAAGCTCTGCAACTCATTCTCAATCCCAATTATGAACAGAATCCGACAGCAAAAATGATAGTGGGTAAGATTTTATCTCTTGTCGGCGCAGTTTCTCCGGTTGAAATGCCGGCGACTCAAACACCTCCAGTTGTTCCTATGCCCGCAATCACGCCAGTGGGTTAAGTGATGGGAAAATAAAAAGGTCGGAAGAAAAGAGGATTCAAAGCATAAAATTATGCCATTAGGAAGTAATGTAAGCGCGAATATGCGTGAATTGTACAAAGACAATCGCAAGAAAGGCAAGGCCCGCGGAGCGAATGGCAAGCCGAGAAGCAGGAAACAAATGATAGCGATTGCCATAAATGCGGCTAATAAAGCCACAGGACGGAAAAGAAAGAAATAATAAAATGAAACAAACAATGCGTTTTAATGATGGTGAATTAGCCTTGCTAAAAGGAATTTTTGAGAATAACGAGGGAGCGGTGATGACGCTTCGTAAATTTCTTTTACAGGGAAAATTAACGCCTGTTGAAATTAAATTAATATTGGATATTGGACAAAGTCCGACAATGCCAGTGATTCGGAAATTGTTTCTGCCAGAAATTGAAGCCGATGCGCCAATCGGACAGTCAGCGGATTTATTTGTCGGAGTATCTACCGCCAACAAAGATTCGGAATCGGTGTGGCTTGAGATTCAGATGAAGCAAATTGTGAAAGAATATCTTGATGTTCAGTTCAATATTGTGGAGGGTAAGAAAGTTAAACCGATACTCTTATCTGATTTAATGCCTAACGGAAAAGAACCCGCCAGTCACTGTAAGCAATTACATATCAATCTAGGAGCAAGAAATATCCTGCTCGGTTATATAGACATTCGGAGTGAGGAATTGAAAATACTTGCCAATCGCAAGGAAGAATCAGTTGAGGAAAAAGAAATCAGAGACAGGAAAAATAACACGCGGTGAACATATTGCATTGCCCGAAACGATTTGAAAACAACGAAACAAGATGGAATAGTCGCCCCTTGTAGAAATCGTTGAAATTTGTTATTATTAAATTAACGGGTGATTGGCCCTTAACCAATCCTTGAGGAAGACAACCTCTTAAAAATGGAAGAACAAAAAGATATTGAGACCACCGACTCTACAAATGGTGAAGAAACCGAGGAAACCAAGGAAGAATCCGTTCAGGAGGAAACCGAGGAATCCAAAGACGAAAAAACCGAGGACGTAGAAGTTCTTAAAGAACAGAACAAAAAACTCTATGCCCGCGTGAAGAAAGCGGAAGGTTTTGAGTTAGTAGACGGTAAATGGGTTAAAAAACCGAAAGAACAACCCAAGCCAACCGAAACCAAGAAACCAGAAAGCTCTTTATCGGAAAAGGATTTGTTGGCGATTATGCAGGCCAATGTGTCGGCGGAAGACCTAGATGAGGTTAAAAGAATAGCCAAAGTCTTGGAGATGCCAGTACGCGAAGCCCTAAAGCAAAAACTAGCCAAAGATTTCCTAGCCAATAAAGCGGAAGAACGCACGAGCGCGCAAGTAGCAAATACTCGTTCCGCTCGTGGTTCTACGAAAGTATCAGGCGATGTTCTTATTGAAAAAGCTCGCAAAGGAGAACTTCCCGAAACTGATATTGAGAAACTAGCCGAGGCGATTCAAATCGCCAAAAAACAGAAAAAATAGCAACTAACGAGACACGAATCCGTTAGTTGGGTGGTGGATTATTAACAAAAGATAATTCACTAAAATGAATACTAACGGTACTCTAGCGTGGCGCACAAAATTCCGAGAAGCACGATTGCAACAGGTGTTGCGGAATGCGCTCATCGCTGAAAAAATCTGTGATGTAGATAGGAGCGCGGATTATACAATTCACAATCCTTATTCTTCACAGCCGACTGCTGCCGTGACCGCGATTGCATCTGCGGGCACTTATTCGGTCTCTGCTTGGACTACGACCAATGATACCCTAACTGTGAGCGATGAAATTGCTTATGGCGAACACGTCTTTGGTTTTGAAAGACTGTTGTCCAACTTTGACTTGTTCTCTGATAGAGTTGATAACCAATCTTATGCTGTCGCAGATAAGATTGACGCACTCGTTCTGAACGAAGTTTGCGATAAAGGCACGGGAGCTTATACGACTCCAGCTGGCGGATTTACATCAGCTGCCAACTTCTTGGTCATTATGTCCAACCTACTTTCAAAGGTTGCCGGATATCAGGACGTTGCCAAAGGATTATTCTTGGTAATTGAGAATACCGACTTGCCAGGAGTGATTCAAGCTCAAGGTTCTCAAGGTTTCAGTTTGGCCGATGCCGTCCTGAACAATGGATTTATGAGTTCATATATGGGCGTGGACATTTATGTCGTTCGTTCCGGTCGTTTCGTCACTGATACGATTGGTTCGCTTACCTTCACCAATAGCGGACATCGCGTGTTCGGAGTGAAGGGTGTTGCGACTTATGCCTCTCCCCGTTCCTTTGACATCATGGAAAAAGATGTTACCGGAAAGACCGGTAAAGAAATAGCGACTGCTACCCAGATTGGCATAAAGGTTTGGACACAGAAAGCGCCATTGATAGTAGATATCACGCTTGCCTAGTGAAAACCCCTCCGGGGGTTTTGCCGGGGGCGACTATCCATCACCTCGCCCCCAACATAACCTTCGGAGGACAAAGGTCACAAAAAATAAATAAAACAAATGGCAAAAGAAAAAATAGAGAAAGTGGAAGAAGCGGTATCTGTCCAAAAGGAAAAAATTCTTAAGATTATAGAAATCTATAAACTTAAGAATCCAGTCAAGGCCGCTGCTAAAGAGGCGGAGTTTAAGAAATTACTAGCCAACTTATAAAATGAAAATTCTACAAAAAGTATTATCTCTCGTTTTGGTGGTTGGTTTGGCGGTTCTTGTATCCAGTCTCCTTGCAAAATCCGGTCAGCAAGGTCCAAAAGGCGAACAGGGTCTTCAAGGTTTGGTTGGTCCGGCTGGTTCTAGAGGCCCAGTGGGTCCGCAAGGTCTTGTTGGTCCACGCGGCCCGCAAGGTCCAGCTGGTAATAGCCTTGGTGCATTAACCGGCCCGGATTTAGCAACGAGTTGGCTTTCATTGGGAGGGGGCGCGGTTATGGAAGGAAATTGGGCGCCTTTAGCTCAAGCTACTACCAGTTTATTTGCGGCTAATCCGGCCAGCACCGGAGTTTATGCTACATCAACATTGGTTGATGCCGCGTGCAGATTTCCGGCTACAACTACGGAAGGGGCAATCGTAACATTCAGCAAGGTTACTTCTCACTATGGTTATGGTATTGCTACCAGTTCTACTTCGGTTGAATTGGCATCTACGACTATTGACTTGAAAGCTAGTGCCGCTAGCGGTAAAGCCGGTATTACTTTCATTAATATCTGGAGCAAGGATTTTGATTCCTAAGTTGACACACTCGGCAATGGCTTCGGTTAATTTGTCAGTATTCCCGGCTTCGGCACTTAAGAGACTGGTCATATATTCGACGGGATAGTTAGCTTTGACATAACCGGTCCAGTAGGCAACGATTCCGTATGAGGCGGCATGAGCTTTGTTAAAACCGTAAGCGGCAAAGGTTTCGATTTGTTTAAATAACTCTTCGGCCTTTTCGCGCTCCATCCCTTTGGCAACACAACCGTCGACAAACTTGCCATGCTGTTGTTCCATTTCAGCAGGGATTTTTTTACCTATGGCTTTGCGGAATTTATCGGCCTCTTCCCAGTTGTATCCGGCTAACTCAATTGAGGCATAGAGAACGTCGTCCTGATAAGTTAAGATGCCGTAACTTTTGTTTAAAAACTTCTCCATCCGTGGATCAAAGTAAGTAATCAACGAAGGATTGCGTTTGCGGGCGATGT
>Ga0209542_10009369_pt1 | contig 17980 bp, 14 predicted proteins | sample RifCSPhighO2_01_FD_184028 | JGI IMG/M metagenome (GOLD analysis project Ga0209542, IMG submission 184028) | Soil microbial communities from Rifle, Colorado - Rifle CSP2_plank highO2_0.1 (SPAdes) (version 2) | ecosystem: Environmental > Terrestrial > Deep subsurface > Rock core/Sediment ...
ATTGGTCTGGGTATTTTTCAGGGAATGGTTCCAATGCCAATGTTTACGTGGGGGACAGCCTGCTGGTGGGCGCTACTTCCGAATCAATCTCCGATGCGACTTTTACATTGGACGGAAACGACGCCTATGTATCCGGGGATCTCGGGGTGAACGCGAATATCTACACCGACGGTTCGATCTGCGCCAATAACAATGCTGGAAACTGTCCGGCAATGGCCGCCGGCGGCATTTACGGCGACCTTGCCTACTCGCAGTTCGACGTTGCCGAGTATATTCTCTCGCGCGAACGGCTCGATCCCGGAGAGGTTGTGGTGATCGATCCCAAAGCGACGGAACAGGTCCTCCGCTCGCGTAAGGCGAATGACACGGCGGTGGCCGGCGTGGTTTCCACGGATCCGGGCGTGCTCGGCGGGTTCACGCTCGAAACGAAAAACGGGACATACCGCGTTCCGCTCTCGCTCGCCGGCAGGGTGCCGACCAAGGTGTCCGCCGAGAACGGAGCCGTCCGGCCCGGGGACCTCCTCACGACCGCCAAAACACCGGGACACGCCATGCGCTGTTCCGCACCCGTGGACTGCATTGGGTCGATTCTCGGCAAGGCCATGGGGATGCTCTCGGCCGGCACTGGCGTCATTCCCGTGCTGATCTCCCTCAAGTAATGCTCCGGCTTTGGAACACCGCGACTAGGCGGAAGGAACCATTCACGCCGATCAAGAAGAACACCGTCGGCCTATATACCTGTGGGCCGACGGTGTATCACTTTGCCCACATCGGAAACATCCGATCGTTTTTGTTTTCTGATGTACTGCGCCGGACGCTCGAGCTCGAGGGATATCGAGTCAAACAAGTGATAAACATAACGGACGTCGGGCATCTGGAAGTGGGTGCGGATATCGGCGAGGAGAAGATCGAAGTCGCGGCCCGGCGGGAAAGAAAAACCGTCTGGCAAATTGCCGATTTTTACACTAAATCGTTTTTGGCGGATTTAAAGGCGGTGAATATCAAGCGTCCGACCGCCACCCCAAGGGCTACTAAATACATTCGAGAGCAGATCGCCCTTGTCCGCGAGCTGGAGAAAAAAGGATTCACGTATCGGACATCAGACGGAATCTATTTTGATACCGCCAAGTTCCCACAATACGGAGGTTTTGCCGGCGTCAGAATTGCCGGGCAGGAGGCCGGCGCGCGGGTGGAGATTGGGGAAAAGCTGAACCCCACGGATTTCGCGCTCTGGAAATTTTCACCGAGAGGAAGGAAGCGCGAAATGGAGTGGAAAAGTCCTTGGGGTGTTGGTTTCCCCGGCTGGCACCTCGAGTGTTCGGCCATGAGCCGAGCTCTTCTCGGCCAGCCCTTTGACATCCACACCGGCGGCGCGGATTTGGCCTTTCCCCATCACACCAACGAAATCGCTCAATCGTCCGCTGCCTACGGGAAGCCGCTGGCGCACGTCTGGCTCCATAGCGAGTTTGTGGTGCTTCCCGGAGGCGCAAAGATGGCCAAATCCGAACGGAATTTCACTACCATCGGCGACCTTATTCGTTGGGGACACGACCCTTTGGCCTATCGTTATCTTGTTTTGAATTCACACTATCGTTCACCGCTTACTTTCAGCGATGAAGCTCTCAACACTGCGGAACAGACTCTCGTTGGCCTTCGCGGCGCCCTTCGTGATTGGCCAAAGCCAGCAGGGCGTCCGTTGTCTGGATACGCCGACCGATTCCTTCAGGCGCTTGAGGATGATTTAAACATCCCACAGGCGCTGGCCGTCATGTGGGAGATGATTAAATCCAATGATTCACCGGCGCGAAAAGGCGCGACCCTCCTTTGGATGGATCGCTTGCTTGGGTTGGATCTGATAAAAATTGTTGGGAGACCTTTTAAGATTCCTCCGAAGATTCAAAAAATGCTGGCCGCGCGAGAAAAAGCCCGCGTTGCTAAGAACTTTGCCGCGGCGGATGAGATTCGCAGAAAAATAGAGGAGGCGGGTTATTTGATTGAGGACACTCCCACCGGTCCACGCATCAGATCTGTGTAATCCGCTCGAACCTGCCTGCCGGCAGGCAGGTCCGCGTAATCAGTGATCTATCAAATCCATTTCTTGGCCTTGAAGATTCCCAGCATGATCAGGACTGCCGAGGTCATGACGCCGATGACGATGTAAAAACCCTGGGGGTGATCGACCAGCGGCAGGCCCACGGCGTTCATGCCGAACACACCGGTGATTACGGTGAGAGGCAAGAGGATGACTGACACGATGGTCAGGGTCTTCATCACCTCGTTGGTCCTGAAAGACAGGAGCGAGGCGTGAGTCTCGTGCAAGGCGTTGATGGTGTCGCGCTGGACCTCGAGGAAGGTCCAGATTTCTTTTGTGGCGTCTACAAGATCAGACCAATAAGAGGCGAATGTTTTAGTTTCGATGAATCCCTCTCCGCGGGCAATCAGTCGCTCAACCACTGGTTTGTGTCCCTGCATGGCCCGGCGGAAATCAACGATGTTGGTTTTAATGCGCAGAATTTCCTCCACTGCAGTTCGGTTGCCGATATCCAGGATTCCCTCCTCCACGGCGTCGATATCCTGGGAAATGTGCACCAGCATGGGAAAGGCCGCGTCATGCAGGACATCTAGAATTTTGTAGAGAAGGGTGGTTACTCCGCCTCGCAGACATTCGTCGTGGCGGGCGCGATCTTTTGAGCAAGCGGAAAGGAATCCGCGGAGCGCCGGTAGCTCGCCGCGGTGATTGACCGTGACCAGTGTGTCTTTGGTGATAAAAAAGTCGACCTCCGAGATCCAGATTTCCCCCGACTTCCGGTCGTAATAGGGAAAGAGCAGGATCATGAACAGATACCCGGACCGGACCACCAGCTTGGGACGCTGCAGCGGCGGCCGGACCTCGCGAAGGTCCATTTCCGAGAACCCGAAGCGCCGCCTTAGCTGGTTTAAAGCCGCGTCGTCAGCCGAGATGGAATGGACCCAGAACAAGTTGGGGCTTTTGAATTCGGATAATGGCTCGATTCCTCCTTTAGGCATGAGGCAATTATATCACAAAACGTGCTATAATGCCGATATGACCGATCAACAGACGCCGACCCCGGAAATCAAACCACTGGTTCCTCCAGCAGAGGTTTTGCCCGTTCCTGAAGTTCCGACAGTTAAGAGGGAAGCGGCGATTGAAAAGCCGGCCGTAAAAGAAATTCCGCCCATTGAAGCTGAAAAAGCAACTCTGCCGCCGCCGCCGCCAGCTCCAGTTCCGGTTGTTCCGTCCGCGCCCGCCGTTCCGCCAAAAGACGAAGTGACGCGCCGCGTGGAAAAGATGATGGAGGAGGATCTTGGTGATCTCTTTTGGAAAATGACCCCAGCGGCCCGGCAGGTTTTCAAGGCCAGGGGCGAGGAGACGGCCCGCAAGATCAGGGTTCTGCTCGACTCGGCCAAAGTCAGGGCCAAGGACATTTTGAAATTGATTAAGAATTGGCTGCGGCTGATACCCGGCGTCAACCGTTTCTTCCTGGAGCAGGAGGCCAAGATCAAGACCGACAGGATCATGAATTTGAGAAAATAGCGTAGCATTGACGATGTTTATCCTCCAAATCGCCATCGGCGTTCCGGCCGCGGCGCCAGCCCTTGGCGGGGCGCTCCAGCCGCTAGTCCAGGCCTTCACGGTCGTCGGGCTGGTTTTCGGCTCGCTGGGCGCCATACTCTGGGCCATCCGTTCTGTTCTTCACCGGGTCAATCGCGAGCGGATCGGATTTGGTCAGGCGGTTTTGCTCATCTCCGTTCCCAAGGAGACGGCCGAAAAGAAAGGTGAAATGGAGCGGACCAAGTCGCTCGATGAAATCCGCGAGGATATTTCCGTGGCCGAAGCCCTTTTCTCAGCCATCGGCGGATTGCGAGCCGAGCGGGGGATCGTCTCCTGGTTCACCGGGCGCTCCGACAACTTTTCTTTTGAGATCGTCGCCCATGAGGGTCAGGTTTGGTTTTATGTGGCCGTTCCCAGGAAGATGGTCGAGTTTACCACCCAGCAGATCCACGCCCTTTACCCAGCGGCGCAGGTGGAGGACGTCGAGGATTACAACCTTTTCTCGCCGACCGGAGCCATCTCCGGCGGATATCTCGTGCTCAAGCGCCACCATCTCTTCCCCATCAAAACCTTCAAGACCATCGAAGCCGATCCCATGGAAGCGATCACCTCGGCCCTGGGCCGGGTGGAAAAGGGCGAGGGCGCGGCGGTCCAATTCATCGTCCGTTCGGCGCGTCGCGAATGGAGGAAGAAGGGAAGCCGAGTGGCCATTGAAATGCAAAAAGGGAAGTCAATATCCGATGCCTTTGGCGCCACCACCTTCACTGGGACGCTGTCCTCCATGTTCAAAAGCAAGCCCAAAGAGCCGCAAAAGGAGCGGACTCTCTCTCCCATGGAACAGGAGATGCAGAAATCCATCCAGGAGAAGTCTTCCAAGGCCGGGGTGGAGGTCAACATCCGCGTGGTCGCTTCGGCGGCAAACGGGGAGAAGTCTCGGGCTATTCTGAATAACCTGATGAACTCTTTCGCCAAATACAACCTTTATGAATTTGGCAACTCGCTCTCCAAGGTCGTCCCGGGAATGCGCAAGCGACTTGTTCGCGATTTCATTTTCCGGGCTTTTGACCAGCGCCGGGCCGCGGTCTTCGGCGCCGAGGAAATTGCCTCGCTCTTTCACTTCCCATTGCCCACGACTGAAACCCCCAACATCCACTGGCTCTTGGCGCGGAAGGCGCCGCCGCCGGTCAATGCCCCGGCGGAAGGCCTTGTCCTGGGCAAGGCCGTGTATCGCGGAGATGAAACCCTGATTCGCATCAAACGCGAAGATCGCCGTCGGCATGTCTATGTCATTGGTAGGTCCGGCGTCGGTAAATCCGTGCTCATCGAAAACATGGCCGTGCAGGACATCGAAAACGGCGAGGGCGTCTGCGTGGTGGATCCGCACGGCGATCTGGTGGAAGCCATCCTGCGGCGGATTCCCAAGCACCGCGTGGACGACGTGATCGTCTTCGATCCCTCGGATTTCGAGCGCCCCGTCGGCATGAATCCATTAGAGGTCAAGAGCGAGGAGCAAAAGGACTTCGCCGTCCAAGAGATGATCGCCATATTCTACAAACTTTTCCCGCCAGAGATGATCGGCCCGATGTTTGAGCATACCATGCGGAACGTGATGCTCACCCTCATGGCTGACCCAGTGACGAGCGGGACCATTGTCGAGATTCCGCGCATGATCACCGACCCGGATTTCCAGAAAGTGTGGGTGGCCAAAGTCAAAGACCCGATTGTCCGCGGCTATTGGGAGAAGGAGGTGGCCAAGACCTCAGACTTCCACAAGTCAGAGATGTTTGGGTACCTCGTTTCTAAAGTCGGACGCTTCGTGGAGAACGAGATGCTGCGCAACATCATCGGCCAGCAGAAGAGCGGCTTCGATCTGCGTGAGGTGATGGACAAGAAAAAAATCCTGCTGGTCAATTTGGCCAAGGGCAAGACCGGGGAGGTCAACGCCAACCTTCTCGGGTTGATTATCGTTTCCAAACTGCAGATGGCCGCTCTGGCTCGAGCCGATATGCCCGAGGCCGAACGGCACGACTTCTTCCTGTACATCGACGAGTTCCAAAACTTCATCACCGATTCCATCGCCACCATCCTTTCCGAGGCGCGGAAATACCGGCTGTGCCTGATTATCGCCCACCAGTACATGGGCCAGCTTTCGCCGAAGGGGGACACGGCCATCCGCGACGCGGTGCTGGGCAACGCCGGAACTATCCTGAATTTCCGCATCGGCATCGAGGACGCCGAGATTCTGGAGAAGGAGTTCGCCCCGACCTTCGGCGCCTACGACCTGATTAACGTCGAGAAATACACCGCCTACATTAAGCTCCTGATTGACAACACCGCCGCCAAGCCGTTCAATATGCAGACCATCGCTCCGGTCAAGGGCGATCCCAAACTGGCCGAGGCCATCAAACAGCTTTCCCGGCTCAAATACGGCCGCGACAAGGCGCTGGTCGAGGCCGAGATCCTCGAGCGCACGCAACTGGGGGTAACAGCCGCCGCGCCCCTGCCGCCTATAGCCGATAAGTTATAAAACGAATATGGAAACACAAACACCAACACAAAACACACAACCACCTGAAAGCAAAATCGCCGTGCTGCGAAGCATTTTGCGTTCCATCCAATCGCAGACGGCGAGTGCGCTTACCCTCCTCGAGGAAGGCGGGCCGGTTGGCGACGAGGCGCGAAGACTGATCGGCGCCGCGCACGCCGCGCCGACGGACGTCGGCGGACGGGTGATTGAGGGCGTTTTCGACGGCCAGCACATGACCGGATCCGACGGCAAGCAGTACCATGTGCCGCCCAACTACGCCTCTAAGTCCAAACTAGTCGAGGGTGACATGCTCAAACTGACCATTACGCCCCAGGGATCTTTTATTTTCAAACAGATCGGCCCCATCGAGCGAACGAGGATCGTCGGTGAGTTGGCCCAGGATTCGGAAACCAAGCAGCACTCGGTCATCGCCGGAGAAAAATCGTGGAACATCCTTACCGCTTCGGTTACTTTTTTTCACGGCGAGCCGGGGGATGAGGCGGTCATTCTCGTTCCCCAGACCGGTCCCTCCCGCTGGGCCGCCGTCGAGAACATCATTAAGAAGACGCCGATTATTTGATATGGCCACCGCCCTCTACCGGAAATATCGACCACAGAAATTCGCCGACCTCACCAACCAGAATCACGTCAAGGTGACTCTGGGTAACGAGGTGGCCACTGGAAAGATCGCCCACGCCTATCTTTTCACTGGGCCGCGGGGGGTGGGGAAGACGACCACCGCCAGGATCCTGGCCCAGGCCATCAACTGCGTCGCCCGCAAGGAAGGAGCGCCCGAACCGTGCGGCGATTGCGAGGCTTGCAATGACATCCGCGAGGGAAAGTCCCTGGACGTGATGGAAATCGACGCCGCCTCGCACACCGGGGTGGACAACGTGCGGGAGAACATCGTCGAGAACGCCCGCTTCACGCCGTCGCGGCGCAAGTTTAAGGTGTTTATCATCGACGAGGTGCACATGCTCTCGACCTCGGCCTTTAACGCGCTTCTAAAAACCCTAGAAGAACCACCGGCGCACGCCATATTTGTGTTGGCGACGACCGAGGCGCACAAAGTTCCGGAAACCATCATTTCCCGCTGTCAGCGTTTTGATTTCCGCAGAATTATTTTGCCCGAGCTGGTCGAACGGCTGGCACATCTCTCGGCCGAGGAGGGGATCAGGGTTGAGAAAAAAGTCCTGGAGCGGGTGGCTCGGGCCTCCGGGGGGTCGGTGCGGGACGCGGAGTCGTTGCTCGGACAGGTGTTCGCTTTGGGTGGTACGGAAGTAACCGAGGAGGCCGCCTCGTTGGTTTTGCCGAGGCATGACATTGAGCTCGCGGCCGGATACCTTGAGGCCGTCTCAAGAGGGGATGCCGCCGCCGCCTTCCCGGTCATTAAGCGGTTAATTGACGATGGTGTAGACCTGCCCCATTTCGTCTCCGACGCGATTGACATTCTCCGCGCCGCCCTGCACCGCCGGCTCGAGGTTGGACAAATTCTGCGTAGTGAGTTCGACGACCAGACCGAAAAGGCCGTCGGCCGTTTGAGTGAGGCGCTCTTGCCGGCGGCCATGGCATTGATGCTGGAGAAGCTGGCCGAGGTCCGCGTCGCGCTACGGGCCGAGGACTCGGCCACGCTCCCGCTCGAGATCGCCGCCGTGGAGCTGTCGGAGATCTCCCGTGGTGCCATGGTGCATAGCATGACACCAGGTCTGGTCGAGGTCTCGAAGAGCATTTCAGATTCCCCCTCTCTGTCATTGCGAGGAGCCCCGCCAAAGCGAGGCGACGAAGCAATCTCGACGCCTTCGCGCCCAAAAGCCCAAGCCGGGGAGGGTAGTTCCGTCGTGGACGTCGGGGCCGTCCGCCTCCGCTGGCAGGAGATAATCAATGCCGCCGGCGCCGTAACGCCTTCCCTGCCGTTTTTGCTTTCGACGGCCGTGCCGGTTTCGATTTCATCCGACCTTTTGACGGTTTCCGTTGCCTACCCCTTTCACCAATCCAAGCTCCACGAAGACAAGAACCGCCAGACCCTGGAATCGGTTCTGCTCCAGATCCTGGGCACACCCCTGCGCCTCGCCGCCGTGGTAGATCAGGCCGCCGCCTCTTCCCCGCCCCCGGACGATCCCAACATCCAAAAAGCCCTCGAAGCGTTTGGGGGGAAAATCGTTGGATAAAAAATCGCCCCGAGATGATCGGGGTGATTTTTATATTTCGTCTTTGCGAGGAGTCCCAGGTACTCGGGACGACGAAGCAATCTAGGCGGGAGCATTTTAAACATCCGCTGATCGTCGAACGAGTTCCAGTGCCTCACTTTTGCCGAAAAACCGTCCGACCGAGATTTTTTTGTCCGGTATGTGATCGAAGACGTGAGCCGTGAATTCGCGGAATTCCGACTGAAGACGTTCATCTATGACCGGAAGCTCACCCGGTAAGGCAGCAAGGATCTTCGGATCCTGTTCGTTATCCTCGACCTGTTCGTACATTCCGATCGGCTCGACCTCGACAGTGGTACCAGGTGCGATCGGTTTATCGGTCAGGATGAAACAATCCAGATTGTCACCATCCCCGCTGGTGGTGCCGATAATGAATCCATACGGATAGGGGTATGGCCGGGAGACGCCAACGTTTTTTTGAAACTCCAGAGATTTTTCATTATAGAGATTCTTGATTAGCGATCCGCGCTCGTTCTCGATGAAAACTTCCATAGTGAGGAAGTGATTAATTATACTGACTATTTATACGTCATTCTTGACGATGGGTTACAATCCTCGCGTCAGAAAAACTTTGGAATTAAAAAAATCCCCAGATATCAAAAACCGGCTGGCCAAGGTCAGTCGGTTTTTAATCTGCGGGACTAGGATTCCCCGCCGGAGGCGGGTGTGCGCCAGAGGCGCATCTGTCCTTTGGCACGACGCCTAGGGCGCAGAACCTTACCGATCGATTATTCGCAAAGCTGCGGGACTAGGATTCGAACCCCCGCCATGGCGGGGCAAGCTCGATAAGCAGGTTCAGCTTGTCCCGCCGCGGCGGGAAGCCCCCGCTATTGCGGGGCAAGCTGCTGTCCTATTCACCCCGCCAAACTATAAATTCCTCTCCAGGGCTGCGGGACTAGGATTCGAACCTAGATAAGCAGGTTCAGAGCCTGCTGTCCTACCATTAGACGATCCCGCAGCTCTATAGATGAAATTAGATTGGCGTGACAACCATTAGACGATCCCGCATCGCGGATGCTAAAATAGCATAAATTAATCAAACGAGCAAGCGACTATGGTCGAATTTCTCGGCTACACTCTCGAAGATCTCTATAACGAAGCGGTCGAGCTGGCCAGGGCCCAGGGCGTGACCACGAGGGAGGGGTGGAGCGACATGGTCGAGCAGGTGATCGAAGACCGGCGCGAATTCCAGGAGGTCCACGACGACGATGATGCGGACGAGATGCGCGAGGCGCTTCAGAACCGCTGGCCCGACTACGCGGCGACACTCTCGTCAGAGAAGCCGTTTTGACCCGGCGTCTCATTCGTGGTATCGTAGTTGTACAATTGAAGACCAACCCCTCTAGGAGTCTGCGCTCCGCGGGGTGAATTTGCGTATTGGAGAACCGCTGATCCGGTGCTGATCTTGAACGCGGATCAAACGCGGATCCGCTACTGATCTGCGTATCAAGATCCGTGTCTGATCTGCTTTGATAAAAGATGAAGTTCAAGCTCAAATCAAAATTTAAGCCGGCCGGGGATCAGCCGAAGGCGATTGCGGAGCTCCTCGCGGGCCTCCGGAAGGGCAACCGGCATCAGACGCTTCTCGGAGTCACGGGCTCGGGGAAGACGTTTGCCGTGGCGAACGTGATTGCCGAGACGCAGAAACCCACACTGGTCATCGCGCATAACAAAACGCTCGCGGCCCAGCTCTGCAACGAATTCCGCGAGTTTTTTCCGGACAACGCGGTCGAGTACTTCGTTTCCTACTACGACTACTACCAGCCGGAAGCGTACCTGCCGCGCTCCGACACCTACATCGAAAAAGAAGCGATGATTAACGAAGAGATCGATCGCCTCCGGCACGCGGCAACCCAGGCGCTGTTGACCCGGAAGGACGTGATTATCGTCGCCTCCGTCTCCTGCATCTACGGATTGGGGGCGCCGGAGGCGTACGCGAAGATCGCGGTTCACCTCACGCTCGGGCAGACCATCACCCGCGCCGATCTCCTCCGCCAACTCGTGGAAATGCAGTACGTGCGGACGACTTCTGACGTCACCCGCGGGCAGTTTCGCCTTCGCGGCGAGACGCTCGAGGTGATGCCCGTGAACCAGAACGCGCTCTTTCGAATCGAAATGGCCGGTCAGAAGGTCCGGGAGATTCGCGTCATTGATCCGACCACGCGGAAGGTGAAGGAGTCGGCCGAGGACGCATGGATATTCCCGGCGAAGCACTTCGTCACGCTCCGGCCGGAGCAGGAGCGTGCGCTCAAGGCAATCCGCGCGGAACTCAAGGACCGCCTCGCGCACTTTGAGAAGGAGGGAAAGCTTCTCGAAGCGGAACGGATTGACCGCCGCACGCGGTTCGACCTCGAGATGATGGAGCAGGTTGGCTACTGCCACGGCATCGAGAACTACTCGCGCCATCTCTCCGGGCGCGGCGCGGGCGAGCCGCCCGACACGCTGCTTGCGTACTTCCCTAAGGATTTCCTCACCGTGATCGATGAGTCACACGTCACGATTCCGCAGCTCTCCGGCATGTATGAGGGCGACCGAGCGCGGAAGGAGAACCTCATCGGGTACGGTTTCCGTCTGCCCTCGGCCGCGGACAACCGCCCGCTGAAGTTTTCTGAGTTTGAGACGCGGGTGGGTCAGCGGATTTACACATCGGCAACGCCGGGACCCTACGAGCAGAAGATGAGCGAGCAGGTGGTGGGGATGATCGTCCGGCCGACCGGACTTATTGATCCGGAGATCATCGGTCGTCCGATCACCCCGAAGGGCACTGAAAAAGGACAGGTGGACGATCTCATCGAACGCATCCGCGAACGCGTCGAGAAGAAGGAACGGGTGATGGTCACGACCCTCACCAAAAAGATGGCCGAGGACCTCACGGAATATCTTGAATCACTGAAGATCAGGGTCCGCTACGTCCACTCGGACATCGACACGCTCGACCGCATCCAGATCCTCACCGATTACCGCAAGGGCGTCTTTGACGTCCTCGTGGGCGTGAACCTGCTCCGCGAGGGGCTGGACCTGCCGGAGGTGACGCTGGTCGCGATTCTCGACGCGGACAAGGAAGGATTCCTCCGTTCCGAGACCTCGCTCATCCAGACCATCGGCCGCGCCGCGCGGAACGTGCGCGGGCAGGTCGTTCTGTATGCGGATGAGGTGACCGGATCCATGGAACGGGCAATATGGGAGACCGAGCGGCGGAGAAAAGTGCAGAGAGCATACAACGAGAAGCACGGCATCACGCCGCAAACCATCAAAAAGCGCATCAGGGACATCACCGAGGGAATGGTCCGCCGCAAAGAGGAGGAACTGCATGAGAAGGCGCTGGCGCTCGAGGCGCAAGCCGAGAGCCGACCGATCGAGGAGGTCATCCGCGAAAAGCAGAAGCAGATGCTGGAAGCGGCTAACGGCCTGCAATTCGAGCTGGCGGCAATTTTGCGTGATGAGATCCGGGAATTGAAAAAGAAGGCCGGACAGCCGGTTCCGGGCGAAAAAGTTCGTGCATCGAGAGTCATGCGCCGTGGAAAATAAATATGCAGGATAAAATCGTCATCAAAGGCGCGCGGGAGCATAATCTGAAAAACATCTCGCTGGAGCTCCCGCGCAACAAACTGATCGTCTTTACCGGCTTGTCGGGCTCGGGCAAGTCGAGTTTGGCGTTCGACACCATTTTCGCCGAGGGTCAACGGCGGTATGTGGAGTCGCTCTCGGCCTACGCGCGTCAGTTTTTGGGACAGATGGATAAACCGGACGTGGATGAGATCGAAGGGCTCTCGCCGGCGATCTCGATTGATCAAAAGGCGCACTCAGCCAACCCGCGCTCCACGGTCGCCACCATCACGGAAATTTATGACTACATGCGCGTGCTGTTTGCCCGCATTGGAAGCCCGCGCTGTCCGCGCGACGGCCGTCCGATCCAGAAACTCACCGTGGAGGAAATTGTGGACCAGATCGTCCGTCGCGAAGTCGAGCTTCACCGCGGCGACGGGAGTGCTAAGAAAAAGTCCCAGAGCGGCGAGGTGACGGTTCTCGCGCCGGTGGTGCGCGGCAGGAAGGGGGAGTACCACCAGCTCCTCTATGATCTCTACAACGCGGGGTTCTCCGAGGTCCGCGTGGATGGAAAGATGCGGTCGCTCCGCTCGCGGCTCGTCCTCTCGCGGTTCCGGTCGCACACGATCGAACTGGTCGTTGACCGCATTCCGCTGGGCTGGCCGCTTGAGGGCAACAAGGCCTTCCGGAGCCGGCTGGCCGAAGCTGTGGAGATCGCGCTTGACCGTGGAAACGAGGTCGTCGCCGCCATTCTTGATGACGGTTCGGAGGTCACCATGTCATCCCGGTTTTCCTGTCCGAACGACGGTTTTTCTTTTCCGGAAATCGAGCCGCGGCTTTTTTCCTTCAACAGCCCGTACGGCGCCTGCGAATTCTGCCACGGCATCGGGACCGAGAGCATCTGGTCGGAAACAATCTGTCCCAAGTGTCTGGGCAAGCGGCTGCGGGACGAGGCGCTGCATGTCTTTATCGGCGAGAAAAATATCGTGGAACTCACAGGGATGTCCATCGGCGAGGCGGTTTCCTTTTTCAAGAAAGTGCCGCTCACGGAGCGCGAACAGGAAATCGCGAGCGCCATATTGAAAGAGGTCCAAGGTCGGCTGCAGTTCATGTTGGACGTTGGTCTGGACTACCTCACCTTAAACCGCGTGGCCGGAACGCTTTCGGGCGGCGAGGCCCAGCGCATCCGTCTGGCCTCGCAGATCGGCTCGCGGTTGGTGGGTACTCTCTACATCCTCGACGAGCCGACCATTGGCCTGCACCAACGGGACAATGCCCGGCTGATCGAAACGCTGGAGAAGCTTCGCGAATTGGGAAACACCATCATCGTGGTCGAGCATGACGAGGACACCATCCTCGCCTCGGATTATCTCGTGGACATCGGTCCGGGCGCAGGAAAGCACGGCGGAAAGATAGTCGTTGCCGGACGCACCGTCGATCTACTAAACAGAAAGGGAGCCGTTGTCGGGGATCCGAAAAAATCGCTGACGCTGCAGTACCTGTTCGGTGAAAAAGAAATCAGTGTTCCCGAGAAGCGACGCAAAGATTCGCGGGAAAAGATCAGGATCGTCGGCGCCGAGGAGAACAATCTGAAAAAAATCGACCTAGAAATCCCTTTGCGGCGTTTTGTTTGCGTCACCGGCGTTTCCGGCTCGGGGAAGTCAACGCTCGTCGACGACATCCTGTTCCGCGCCGTGTCCAACAAACTGAACGGCACGCACTACCGCGCGGGTAAGCACCGGGCGCTCCTTGGGGTTGAATATCTGGACAAGGTCATCGAGATCGACCAATCGCCGATCGGCCGGACGCCACGGTCCAACCCCGCCACCTACACCGGAGCATGGATGCATATCCGGGAGCTCTTCACCGCAACCGAGGAGGCGCGGATCCGCGGGTACAAGCCCGGACGGTTTTCCTTCAATGTCCCTGGCGGCCGCTGCGAACATTGTGAGGGGCACGGCTCCATCGCCATTGAAATGCATTTCCTTCCCACGGTGTGGGTGCGCTGCGATGTGTGCAAAGGTCGCCGTTTCGACCGGGAAACGCTCGAAGTGGTCTATAAAGGAAAGAACATCCACGATATTCTGAAGATGACCATCGAGGATGCGGACGGGTTCTTCCGGGACATCCCATTTATTCATGACAAACTGCGGATCCTGCGCGAAGTCGGTTTGGATTATCTCGAGCTTGGCCAGTCGGCGACCACCCTTTCCGGCGGCGAAGCCCAGCGGGTGAAATTGGGGAACGAACTTGCCCGGCGCGCCACTGGCCGGACCCTCTATATCCTCGATGAGCCGACCGTGGGCCTGCACTATGCCGACGTGCAGAAATTGGTGGACGTGCTCCAGCGGCTGGTTTCCACCGGGAACACGGTCGTCGTCATCGAGCACAATCTGGACGTCGTCAAATCTGCCGATTGGGTTATTGATCTCGGGCCCGAGGGCGGCGACCGCGGCGGACAGGTAATTGCCGCCGGAACGCCCGAGGAAGTGGCGCAGAAAGCCGGATCATACACCGGCGCCGAATTGCGCCGAGTGCTAAAAAAATAACCCGCCGGCGCTGGGTAGCACAGGCGGGCGGCGCGCGCGAGCTTGTCCCGCCGTGGCGGGGTCGCGAACCGTCAGGCGGCTTTTTTTCTCGGGGCGCGTTTGGCGACGCACTTTGGTTGCGGACGCGTCGTCTTGGCTGCGACGTCGCCAGGATCGTATTCCACGACCTGGCGGATGATCCGGAACGGAGTGGTGATGGCCGCGCCGTCCTTGGTCGGCGAAAAAAACAGACACCGCTCTTGTATCGAACCAATGCGACATTTCGCGATCCGACGAAAGTAGCCGTACCAGTTCGCTTCGTCCTCGAGCGTGATCTTAACCGCCGCTCCGTCCTTGAAGTCGTTGCCTTCCCAGCCCATCAATCCTCCCTTGCGACAGGCCCGCGCATCAACCTATCGCCGATTACAATTTATGTCAATTTCAAAATCAATAATTATTCAGCGCTCCCCGCTTCCTGACTCGCCTGGGGTATACCTGATGCGCGACGGGCGGGGGCGAGTCATCTACGTTGGCAAAGCGACATCAATACGCCGTCGCGTTGCTTCTTATTGGCGGAAACAGGAGTGGACGAGCCGGCCGCAGGTAAAAGATCTTATCCGCGAGGTGAGGACCATCAGTTATGAACGGACCCCCACGGCTATCGAGGCGCTGATTCTTGAAGCCAACCTGATCAAAAAATACGAACCGAAATACAATATTATCCAGAAAGATGACAAAAGTTTTCTGTATTTGGCAATTACCCGCGACCCGTATCCGAAGCCGCTCCTTATCCGCGGACACGAACTCTCCAAGGTAGGGGAGCGGCATTACCGCGCGGTTTTCGGGCCGTACACTTCGCCCTCGGCGCTGCGGGCGGCGTTAAAGATAATCCGTCGCGCCATTCCCTGGAGCACCTGCGGGCCCGGAGCAAAACGCTCCTGTTTTGATTATCACATTCGCGCCTGCCCGGGGGTGTGCGTCGGCGCGATTTCAAAAGCGGATTATACCAAGGTCATCCGTAATCTGATTCTTTTTTTTCAGGGAAAGAAGTCGCAGATCATCCGCGGTATGCGCGTTGACATGAAGCGGATGTCAGCGAGTGAGCGTTATGAGGAGGCCGAGGAATTGCGTTGGAGGATATCGGCGCTCGAACACATTCAGGACGTGGCCGTGCTCACCCGCGAGAGCCCACTTTTCGGCAAACCAACGACCGAAGAATTGACGGTCAACATCTTTGGACGCATCGAGGGATATGACATTTCGAACATCAGCGGCACGGCGGCGGTTGGTTCCATGGTCGTCTTTGCCGACGGTGATCCGAAAAAGAGCGAGTATCGAAAGTTTCGGATTAAGACGGTCAAAGGCGCTGATGATTACGCTATGATAGCCGAAGTTTTGCGTCGAAGGTTCTCGACTCGTCGTTACACTCCTCGCTCGAACAATAAAGAAATTATTCTTCGAGCGGAGCGGAGCGGAGTCGAGAAGCCTGCTTCGAGCAAAGTCGAGAAGTGGCCTCTGCCGGATCTCATCATGATTGACGGCGGGTGGGGGCAGGTGAATGTGACCAAGAAGGTCCTGGCCGAGGCGCATCTGGACATCCCCATTGTCGGCATCGCCAAGGGATTTGACCGGAAACAGGACCGCTTGATCTACGAACAAAACAATCTGGAGTTGGGGCGAATCGTCGAACAATACAAGGAAATCCTCCAGCGTCTGCGCGACGAGGCCCACCGATTCGCAGTAAGCTATCACCGAAAATTGAGGGGCAAACTACAAAAATTCCACTGACACATTCGCACGAAAGTGGCAGAGGTGTGGTTATCCACACCTTTTTTGTTTGCAAAATACGTTCATTAGCTCAACAGAGCGGAAAATGTAGTGGATGGTGGGGATTGACAAATGGCTCCAAGTGGATTAAAATGGGATTGAAATGGATGAAAGTGGTGGAAAGTGGGGATAAACAGGAGTCAAATCTGTGGATAACCACGGGTCTTTCACAAAGGAACGGGACGGATTACGCGAAATCCGGACCGTTCATCTGTTAAGGACCGGTGATTTTAGGTCTCAACCATGTTCATCGGGGAATATCACCACGTCATAGATGAAAAAGGCCGGCTGGCAGTGCCGGTGAAATTTCGCGCGCGGTTGAGCAAGGGTTGCGTGGTGACCAGGGGATTGGACGCTTGTCTCTGGCTTGTGCCCGAGGAGGAGTGGCAGAAGCTGGCCGGCAAGCTGGCCGGCCTCCCTATTGCCCAGGCCAATGCCCGGGCCTTTGCCCGGTTCATGCTCTCCGGCGCTCTGGACGCCACCCCCGACAAGCAGGGGCGGGTAATGGTCCCGGAATATCTGCGGGAGTACGCCAAGCTGGAGAAGCAAGTGGTCGTTGCCGGGCTCTACAGCCGGCTGGAGATTTGGGACAAGACGGCCTGGGAGAAATACCGCAAAGGGACAGAGGCCTCATCGGGCGAGATTGCCGAACAGCTGGGCGCGCTCGGTGTCTAAGATCATGCATTCATATCACGAGCCTGTTCTCAAAGAGGAGGTTTTACGGCTCTTGGAGTTGCGGCCAGGGGACCATGCGATTGATGGAACAGTAGGGGATGGCGGGCATGCCGAGATGATTCTCGAAGCAACGGCTCCGGATGGGCGCCTGATGGGCATCGATCTGGATCCGGAAGCAATCAAAACCGCGCAGAAACGCCTCGCACGATTCGGAAAAAGATTGGATTTGGTCCGCGGCAGTTTCCGCGATCTAAAGATTCATGCTCAAAGATTTCCTGCGCCTCGCGCCCTATTATTGGATCTGGGCCTGCGAACTTTTGAACTTGAGAGCAGCGGCCGCGGTTTCACATTCCAGAAGGACGAACCGCTTTTGATGCGCTTTGCCGGAGAAGGCGAACCAACCGCCGCGACGATCATCAACACCTGGCCGCGCAACGAGATCGAACGAGTCATCAGAGAGTATGGGGAGGAACGATATTCGCTCAAGATTTCCGAGGCGATCGTAGCGGCGAGGAGGAAGAAGAGGATCCTCACCTCCGGACAGCTCGCGGAGATCGTAGCTTCCGCGGTTTCGAGAGGATATGAGCGGGGGAGAATCCATCCCGCGACCCGCACCTTTCAAGCGATCCGCATCGCGGTAAACGACGAACTGGAAGCTCTCCATGAGGTCGTTCCCCAGGCATTGGAGGTCCTGGCTCCAGGAGGAAGATTGGCCATCATCTCCTTTCATTCGCTCGAGGACCGTATCGTCAAGCGCGCCTTTCGACAGGCCCAGGATAACGGGCGCGGCATCATCATTACCAAGAAACCGGTCGTTCCATCCGAAACCGAAGTAAATAAAAATCCAAAAAGCCGGAGCGCGAAGCTTCGGGTGTTCCAAAAAAAATGACCAACAAGTATTTTCAAAATCAAGGACGGACGCGTTCGAAAACGCGTTCGTTCGTCCTCCCGCCGCTGCCGATCATCCAATCGGTTTTAATCGCGCTACTGGCCATCCTGGGGATCGCTTATCTTATTGAATTGAATCTCATTTCCCAGCGCGGCTTCGAAGCCAGACGGTTGGAAAAGCGCCTGGGCTATCTCCATGAGCCCAATA
>Ga0209542_10009370_pt1 | contig 17979 bp, 25 predicted proteins | sample RifCSPhighO2_01_FD_184028 | JGI IMG/M metagenome (GOLD analysis project Ga0209542, IMG submission 184028) | Soil microbial communities from Rifle, Colorado - Rifle CSP2_plank highO2_0.1 (SPAdes) (version 2) | ecosystem: Environmental > Terrestrial > Deep subsurface > Rock core/Sediment ...
ATCCATCCCGACATCGTGCGCCTCGAAAGGAATGCCATCAACGACCTGAAAATCAAACGCGAGCCCGATCTTCACCGCGCGGGGCACCTTCTTCAAGAATTTGTCATAATATCCCTTCCCGAACCCGAGCCGGTGCCCCTGCGTGTCGAAGGCGATGCCGGGCACGATCACCGCGTCGATGTTGGAAAGCCTCACCGGCAGCGCCTCGATGGGCTCGAGGATGCCGCGGTCGTTCAGGATCAGGTTCTCCATGGTCAGAATCAACGATGGCACAATCTCCTGCTGCACCATTTTCGGCAGCAATATTTTCTTGGACAGCAAAGACTCGGCAATCATCTCGTGGGTGCGCACTTCATTGCCGAACGAGGCGTAGAACAGCACGATTCTTGACTTGGAGAACGCATCGACGACGAACAGCCGCTTCTTTATCTGCTCGCTGTATTCCCGCACCTGCTCTTTTTTCAATGAGTCCCTCTTTTCGAGGGCCTCTTCCCTGATTTTTTCCTTCTGCTCCTGGGGATTGGGGATGGCCATGGCGGGCACGGTAATGGTGATGCGATGAAATCACGGCTTCATGATGCTGTCCATGTGGTCGATGCGCTTCTGGATCAGCTGCCGGGTGCCGATGTCCCTGCGGTGGTACACCTTCCCCTTCACGCGGGAGCAGCCATCCTCGGCGATTCTCTCGGCCTCTTCCAGCGTATCGGCGATGCCCACCACGCCCACCGCCCTGGACGGGGACATATGGATGCCATCCTCTTTCCCCTCCACGGCCGCATAGTAGAAGTAGGCGTCAGCGCTCTCGTCCACCTCGATCTTCCCCCCTTTCGCCGGATTGCTGGGGTAGCCTTCGGGCACGATGTACTTGCACACCGTCGCCTTCTTCGCGAACTCGATGCCAACGGTCTCCAGCTTGCTGTCGATCATCGCCCTGCAGATGTCCACGAAATCCGTCTTGAGGATGGGCAGGATGTTCATGGTCTCCGGGTCGCCGAAGCGCGCGTTGTACTCGATGAGCCTCACCCCTTTCTTCGTCTTCATGAAGCCGCCATACATGACGCCGATGTAGGGGTCGCCGGCCTCCTCGTAGAGGGCCCGGCACACCTTTTTCGTTATCTCCAGCCCTTCCTCGACATCTTTCCTCGTCAGGAACGGCAGGAGATGGTCGGGGCAGGAGTATGAGCCCATGCCCCCCGTGTTCGGGCCCTTGTCATCTTCAAATGCGCGCTTGTGGTCCTGCACCGCGGGCATCGCGACCACCGTCTCGCCATCCGTCAGGCATTGCAATGAGAACTCCTCTCCCTCGAGCTTCTCCTCGATGATGACGCGGGGATGGTCCTGCAGGCATTCCCTCGCGTAGGCGATGCCCTCTTCCTTCGTCCTGAAATGGTCTCCCTGCACCCACACGCCCTTGCCTCCGGTCAATCCGTCCGGCTTCACCACGAACTGCCCGATATCCCTGACAAACGCATCAGCATTTGCTATGCTTTCCCGGGTGAATGAGGCGAACAGCGGGTTGCCAGGGATCTTGTACGTGTCCAGCAGGCTGCGGGTGAATGACTTGGAGGTCTCCAGCTGCGCGAGGATCCGTTTGGGGCCTATGCAGGGGATGCCTTCCTTGGCCAGCGCGTCCGCCACGCCGTGCTTCAATGGCTCCTCCGGGCCGATGATGGCGAACTCCACGCCCACCTTCTTCGCGAATGCCGCGATCTGGCGCGTGGCCGAGTAGCTGCCCAGCTCGACCCCTTCCGCATACGTCAGGATGCCGGGGTTGTTGGCCTTCATGTACGCATAGATCCGCGGGCGGTGCCTGCTTTTCTCCAATGTCTCGGCTATCGCATGCTCGCGGGCGCCGTTGCCGACCAGGAGTATCTTTGTCATGCTTCCAGGGCGGCGGACATCGTTTATATGTTTTTTGATAAAGAAGAAGAAAGGAACAAAAATAAACAAAGAATGGTTGATGGTACAGGATGGTATAGTCATGCTGTTAACAGCATCCCTTGCCCTTGCCTTTTCCTGCCATGCTTCTCACCTCCCCCGGTTATTGATGAGCAGTTCATTGATTGGGTAGTGGCTATCCCCAGCGATATTCCCGCTTCTCGACGGAAGGTATGCCTGTGATGGTCAATCCGAACGACGCGGGCTCCTCCCCGACATCAAACGCCAGCAGGCCGCCGCCATGGTGGCCATTGAACGCGGGGGCGCTGACGGGGAGCAATCCTTTCCCATTGATGGTCAGCACGGCATCCTTCGCCAGAGCAACCTGCCCAAGATCGACGGAATGGGTGTTCATCTGGACCTCGATGACAAACCTGCCATCGACCATCCCCTTCGGCGTCGCCTCCACCAGCACATTGCCGGAGTCCACGCCGCCCGTTGATTTTGTCGGGTATGCTGCCGCATCTGCCTGCGCCAAGGGTGCTTTTTCGCCGTCCCCCGCCCGCCCATCGGCTTTCTTCCCGGCACAGCCGGCTACTGCCCACGCGACCAGGATGATGGACAACACCAGGAGCACCTTACGAGCATCCATGCGCGCACCTCCTCCTCATCCTCCATTCTTGGACCAGTGCCATTGCGCCGAAGAACACCAATACCCCCCCGCTCAGGTAGAAGAGCGCAATCTGCGGCTGGAGCGCCTGGAACGGAACCCCGGCGGCCACGAGGCCGATGTTGAGCAGCATCAACCCCGGAGAGATGCACTTCCTCGTGAAGTAGAAGAACAGCGTGACCGCGAGCAAAGCGGCAGCCACCATCCACACCGGCTTGGCGATGGTGGTGAAGAAGAGCAGGGGCATGCCCTGCAGGGAGATGCCGATGACCGACAGCGCCGCGATCAGTGCCAGGCAGACATTGTGGCAGACCTGCCATGAGCCGAGCACGCTTGCTGCGGCAGAGATGCTGCCCGTCGCCCCGATGAGCCTTTCCTTTCTCGATGATGCGTCCATGATGCAGCCTCGCGCCTCACAGCGCGTCGACGACTTTCTTCAGCTTCTTCTCCACGTCCTGCGCAATCCCGAGAAGCCGGTCGTTGCGTATCATCCCCATCACCGCCGTCGGCAGGATGGCGGAGACTTTTGTCTTTCCCCCCTTCTCATGCACGATGACGTTGCAAGGCAGCATCAGGCCGATGTCCTCCTCTGCCTGGAGCGCCTTGTAGGCGAACGGAGGGTTGCATGCCCCGAGGATGAGATACTTGTCGAAGTCCACGTCCAGCTTCTTCTTGAGGGTTGCCTTGACGTCTATTTCCGTCAATACCCCGAAGCCTTCCTTCTGCAGCTCCTGCCGCGCCCTGTCCACCGCCTGCTCGAACGTGAGCGGCAGCTCTTTTCCGTATCCGTACATGTCCCTGCCCCCCCATCACTGCGCCGTCCATCCCCCGTCAACGACGAGATTGTGGCCGGTGATGAAGCTCGATGCGTCAAGCGCCAGGAACACCGCGGCGTTGCCGATGTCCTCCGGAATCCCCACGCGGCCCACCGGGGTGTTTCCCAGCAATGAGGCGCTGGTTTTCTTGTCCTTGAGCATGCCGGCCGTCATGTCCGTCTGGATGACCCCCGGGTCGATCGCGTTCACGGTGATGCCCTCCTTCGCGACGTCAAGCGCCGCTTCCCTTGTCAGTTCGGTGACTCCCCCCTTCGAGGCGCAGTACGCGGAGATGCCCGGGAAGCCCACCAGGCCGGCGATGGAAGAGATGTTGATGATCCTCCCTCCCTTGCCCTGCCTCTTCATCTGGATGATGGCGTGCTTCATGCCGAAGAACACTCCCTTGAGGTTGACGCTCATCTGCCTGTCCCATTGCTCCTCGGTGAGCTGGTCGACGGTGCCGAACACCAGGATGCCGGCGTTGTTCACCATGATGTCCAGCTTCCCGAATTTCTCCACCGCCTGCCTGACGAGGTTCTCGACGTCTTTCTCCCTGGAGACATCCGCCACCACGAAGAGAGCGTCGCTTCCGAGCTTTTTGATCTCCTGCACAGTCTTTTTCCCCTCTGGAGAGTCCTTGTGGGCGTTGATGACCACCTTGCATCCTTCCTTCGCCAAGCAGAGCGCGATGCCCTTGCCGATGCCCCTGTCAGAGCCAGTGACTACTGCAACCTTTCCATCAACCTTTCCATTGCCCATGTGCGCGCCTCCTGTTTTCCTTCTGCCTGCCTTCTGTTCGGTTTTTTGGCTTGTCGCCCCATTGCCGTGCCTTGCTTGCACCTGTTCTTCACACAGGCTTCAGCACTCCGACTGCGGATGTGGTGATTTCAATGTTGCAGCCCTGATGCTTCCTGCACCAGTCCTCGCATCCCTTTGCCATCTCCTTCCGTGGATAGGCAAAGCTGCACATCTCGCATAGGTACACTTGCTTTACCATGGCATCATTTTTTCTGCTATCCTCGTTACAACCAACATTCCTGTGTGAGACGCAACAGCACGCTCTGCGGCATTACGCGAATTTGTTGTACACCCACGCGAGGGCGTACGCAAACACGAATCCCATGATTGCCGCTTCGGCAATGCCGGTCATGATCCCTATCGGGGTGAGGGAAAAGAACATGTGCCACTGCATCATCTGCTGCGCAGCGCCGCTGTACATGCCCATGTTGCCCCCTATGCCCAGCAGCAGCATCCCGGCCGCGCTGATAATCGCTCCCGCGTATCCCAATGCCAACTCATTCAGTTTTTCTGCCATGTTTTTCGCCTCTTGCTTCCTCTTGCCTGTTTCGTGCCTTCTCTTCTGCCTCCTATCCGAAGGTCAGCACCTTGTCTGATTTCTCGATCAATGCCAGCAGATCCTTCATGGTGGAGACGGGGCAGACTGCGCTTTCTCCCTTCTGCCTGGATTTCATGCACGTCCCGCAGGCCAGGATCCGCCCTTTCTGCTCCCTAAAGGCGTCGACCTGCCCCTTGACATCGTACTTCCCGTCTGTGATGTCCTCTATCTCCACTCCCTTGTTCATCAGGAACACCGCCACTTCATGCTGCGCCTTCAACGCCGTGACTCCCAGCCTGAAGGCATTCCACACGGTTTCCGGGTCGTTTGTGCCCAACACGATGCCGATGTTCATCTTCGTCAACCTCTCTTCCCGATGCCCAGCATCTCGTGCAGCCAGCAATACCCAAGGAAGCTCTCAGCCAGCGCAATCCACGCAACGGCAATGATGAGCCAGTTCACCCATTCCGCGGCGAAGCGCAATGGCCACGGCCCCAGCCACCAGAAGGCCAGCGCGAACCTCAGTGTCCTGTCAACCGTCCCTAAGTTTTGCCTCATGTCCATCACCTCAGCGTCTTGTCATTTATTTAAGCTCTTTCTTCATCTCCCCGAATTGCTTCCTGGAGATATCCCCTTTGGCGTAGCGCTCCTTAAGCGCGTCAAGAGGGCCCCCGCGCACCTGCTTCCACAGCCAGATGACCAGCAGCACCAATGCCGCCAGCAGCAGCACGGACCACAGCGCGCCAAGCACCCAGTAGCCTCCGTAGCCGCCCATCATCCCCATCCCATAGTTGTATGCCATCATCCCGCCTCCTCGTTGGTTGCCTATGCTGTCCGCATCCTGAGCGTCGCCCCAGTTGTCCATCATCCCCGGTCCCATGCCCCAGCCCATCATGCCCATGCCGTAGCCGGTGCCGGCACGCTCGTTGCAATAGATCCGTTCCGCGATCGCGATATGCGCCTGCTTCACCTGCGCAGAGCCCTCGCCGCCCATCATCTGCTCCATGAGGGCATGCGCCTCTCCCGGATGCATCTGCTCCATGTAATAGTCCCCTATCATCTCCATTTGCCCATCGCTGAGCTGGGCGCAGGGCACCTTGGCGTCTATCAGCCCCTTCGCCTCGGTGAAATCCTCCGCCTGTCCGGCGGCAAGCGCCATGCCCAGCACCAGCATCGCTATGCATGCCCATTGCTTGTTCATGCCCATCACGGTCACCTCTCCATCCTTCTTACCATTCCTTGCAGCAGTTTATTATCTTTTTCATTAGGGCGGAGAATTTGCCCATCTTCCTGCTTTCTTCCGCCAGCGCGCCTTTCTCTATCTCCTTGACGCCGACCAGCTTGAGATTGATGGCGAAGAACAGCGCCCACAGGTCAAACCCTGCGCGGAAATAGGGGAGCGCCTCCTTTTTGCCTTTTGTCGAGAGCTCCTTGCACCCCACTTCGTAGAGGCGCATGCTCGCCGCGAGCAGGTGCTTGCTGATGCACCATTCCTCCCCGACGGGGCTGACGACGATCTTCGCGAGGAGCTTCTTCCGCATCTCCCTCACCGATTGCAGGGACTCGAGATACCTCTGGTTCCCGGTCTTCATCGCGGTGAAGTAGAAGTGCTCCTCCAGGCTGATGAGGTTCATGAGCGCGATGCTCAGGTCCTCGTCGCGGGACAGGTCCGCCTCTCCCTTCTTCAGCTTCGCGATCTTCTCCATCCATTCCTTGACGGCGTCTCCTTCCATGGTCATAGCAGCAGTTGCATGATGGCGCCCGCGCCGACGAGCAGGGCAAGGGTGAGCACGATTCCCTGGTAGGGCAGCGTCCTGTTGCCGCGCCAGGATGACATCTTCCTGCTCATCCATGGCGTCATGCAGGTGATGGCCCCGCCGAGCAGCGCCCCGGCGTAATAGGCATTGAGCGCGTAGGTCTTGCCGTATGCCCCTATCCAGGGGATGTACAGCGCCCTTGTCTCCGACAGCAGGGGGGCGAGGGGCAGCACCGTGGTGATGACTGACAGCAGGATCAATGCCGGCTTTTGGTACGGGATGTACTGCCGCTTCAGCATGTTGCCGATCCACCACCCCATGGACACGGCGAACGCGCCGATGAACACCCCGATGGCGCCTTTGCCCACCCCGAAGTAGGCAGCCCCCCCTGCCGCGGCAGCCGCGCCGACGGTGCAGAGCGGGCAGTGGGCAGAGACGGTCTGCATCATTGCCAGGAGCGCGCCTCCCGGCAGAAGCAATCTCTTCTTCATGGTGCTCATGCTCATGTCCCCTATACCCTCATGAACTCCGTGTAGCTGCCGTCGTGCTGCACCGCATAGATGACCCACGTCCCGGACTTCTTTCCCGGCATTCCCGGAGAGCCGGAAGGCATGCCCGGCAGGGCGATGCCGGCGATGTCCGGCTTTTCCGCCAGCAGCTTGGCAATCGCCTCGTTGGGGACATGCCCCTCCACGAAGTATCCCCCTATCTCAGAGGTGTGGCAGCTTTGCAGTTGGGGCGGGACATTGAGCTTCCTCTTTATCTCGCCCATGTTGTCGACCGTATTCATATCCACCGCATAGCCTTCCTTTCCCATGTACTGCGAATAGACGTCGCAGCATCCGCAGCCAGGAGACTTGAAGATGGTCGCCTTTATCCCAGACGGTACTGGCGCCCCCTCCGAATCCTGCTGGGCGGCCGGCGCGCATCCGAGAAGAAAGACCGCCATGCCGACGATCAGCGCCCCGATGATCATGTTTTTTTTCTTATCCATGTGCCTCACCTTCGCCTGTTTTCCTTTTCCAGATCCTTTTCTTTGCCAACAGCAACGAGTTTGAAACCACGCTCACCGAGCTCAGCGCCATCGCCGCCCCGGCAATCATGGGATTGAGCAGGAATCCGGCAAAGGGGTAGAGCACTCCCGCAGCTATGGGGATGCCTGCTGCGTTGTAGAAGAACGCCCAGAACAGGTTCTGCTTTATCTTCCGGAGGGTATGCGCGCTCAGGGTGATGGCCTTCACGACGTCCCGCAGGTCATTCTTGACGAGGATGATGGAGCCCGTCTCCAGCGCGATGTCCGTTCCCGCCCCGATCGCGATCCCGACGTCAGAGGCGGCCAATGCGGGAGCGTCATTGATGCCGTCGCCGACCATCGCGACGACCTTCCCCTCTTTCTGCAGCTTCCGTATCTCGGCCTCCTTGTCCTGCGGCAGCACCCCTGCGATGACCCTGCCTATCCCTGCCTGGGCGGCGATGGCTTTGGCAGTCCTCTCATTGTCGCCGGTGATCATCACCACTTCCTTGCCCATGGCGTGCAGCGCCGCGACGGCCTCCTTCGAGCTCTCCTTGAGGGTGTCCGCTATGGCTATCAGCCCGATGGGGGCAGTATTCACGCCTACGATGACCGTCGTTTTCCCCTGCGATTCAAGCTCCCTGATTTTCTTCTCCGCATCACTGGAAATCTTCATCCTGAAGCGCGCCAGCATCCTGCTGTTGCCGACGCAGATCCGGTGGCTCTTGTACCGCGCCACGACGCCCATGCCATGGACGGCCTCGAAGGCGCCCGGATGGCGGACGGCAATCTTCCTGCTTTTTGCCTTGCTGAGCACCGCCTCCGCGAGCGGGTGCTCAGAGCCCTTCTCCGCGATGGCCGCGAACCCCAGCACGTCATTCTCCCCGTGCTTTTTGCCGAGCGCGACGATGTCCGTCACCTCAGGCTTCCCGGTCGTCAGGGTGCCGGTCTTGTCGAACACGATGGTCGTCAGCTTGCGGGCCGTCTCGAGGGCTTCGGCATTCTTGATGAGGATGCCGTTCTCCGCCCCCCTGCCCGTGCCGACCATGATGGCGGTGGGCGTCGCCAGCCCCAGGGCGCAAGGGCATGCGATGATCAGCACCCCGACGAAAACCGTGAACGCGAACAGGAACGGCGAGGCGATCGCCATGAAGCCCGGGGCGACAAGATACCAGAAGAGGAAAGAGAGCATGGCGATGGCCATCACGATGGGGACAAAAATCCCGGACACCTTGTCCGCAAGCCGCTGGATGGGCGCCCTCGAGCCCTGGGCATCCTCGACAAGCCTGATGATCTGCGCGAGCATGGTGTCGCTGCCGATTCTCGTCGCTTTCACCCTGAGCATCCCGCTCTTGTTGATGGTCGCCCCTATGACCTTGTCCTTTTCCTTCTTGGAGGCAGGCATGCTCTCCCCGGTGATCATGGACTCGTCCACGTGGGAGCTCCCTCCGGAGACAATGCCGTCCGTCGCTATCTTCTGCCCGGGCTTGACGATGAATATGTCGCCGATCCGCAGCTCTTCGATGGGGATTTTCTGCTCCTTCCCGTTCCTCACCACCAGCGCTGTTTTCGCCTGCAATCCGATGAGCTTCCGTATCGCCTCTGATGCTTTTCCCTTTGTCACGGCCTCAAGGTATTTTCCGAGCAGGATGAAGGTGATGATGACCGCAGAGGTGTCGTAATACAGCTTCGCGTCAAAGGAGGAGGGGAAAAAGGTCGCGAGGGCGCTGTATGCGTATGCGGCGGATGTCCCTATCGCTATCAAGGTGTCCATGTTCGCCGCCCAGTTCCGGAGCGCGGCCCAGGTCCCGGTGTAGAAGCGGTAGCCGAGGATGAATTGGACAGGTGTGGCAAGGGCGAACAGCACATAGGCCCGGTACGGGAACGCTATCCCGAACCATTCCGGGAACGAGAGGATGAAGATGGGGATGCTCAGGGCGAATCCGGCAATGACCTTCCTCTTCAGCCCGGCAATCTCCTCCTTGCGCGCTTCCTTCTCCCGGTCATGGCCGGATAAATGCTCGCCCGCCTGCAGCTCCTTCACGCCATACCCTTTTTTCCTGATGGCGTCCTTCAGCGCGCCTTCCTGCACGGTACGGGGGTCGAACTCGACAATCGCTTTTTCCGAGGCGTAATTGACATGCGCTTTTCCCACCCCGGGAGTTTTCAGGAGGGCGCGCTCGATGATGGCGGCGCACGACGCGCAGTGCATGCCGGTGATGGGGATGGTCGCCTTCTGCGTTGCCGCGTCATGCATATCGTGATCATGCCCATCGTGGCTCATATCGTCCATGTCATGCCTCCTCAACGGTGTACTTGCCAAGGCTTTCAATCTCCTTTTTCAGGGCATTCCAGTCCGGTTTGCCTTCGTACTCAACGACCATGTTTCCCGTGCCAAAATCGACAGTGCATCTTTTGACGCCCGGGATGTCCCCGCATACGTCCTCGATGAGCGCCTTGCATGCCCTGCAATGCGTCCCTTTGACCCTGAATGCTTTTTTCATCGGCGTTCACCCATCATCCATTCTCACCCACAATTCACTCACACCCATAATCCACCCATATCAATCTCCTATCCCCTCTTTATGCCCGCGGCACCACGCTGAATGCCGCGCCGGGAGTGGTCATGCCCATGGTGCAGCTGAAGGCGAACCTGCCGACCTTTTCCGGGATGAAGGAGATGACGTTCAGCTTCCCGGGGGACAGATACCTCAGAAGGCCCAGTTTGGGCGCGGTGATGACCTGCGCGCATCCTGTCGCCTTTGAGGCGTCGATCTGCCATTCGACCGGAATGCCCTCCACAACCTCGAACTTCGGGGGGAAGTAATTCAGCCCCTCAATCCTCATCTTCGCGATCTGCCTGCCGTCAACGATCTCCGCCTTCTGCACCGGCGAGGAGATGCTCTGCTGGTACTGCGCGATTGCCGGATTGAGGCTTGCCGCGGAAAGCGGGGAGGGGATATCAAGGGTGATGCTGGCCGCGTTCACCCCGCTGATGAGGTTGAAGACCCCGAGGACGATGACGGCGACGCCAGCGAACTGCATGAAGAGGCGCTTGGACGTCCCCCGGACGTAGCTGGACACCGCCCCGACAGAGAGGAGGGAAGGGAGCGTCCCGAGGGAGAACACCAGCATGGTCAGCGCGCCGGCCGCTGCGCTGCCCGTGCTCAGCACGTAGAGCTGGAGCGCGATGGTGAAGCCGCACGGCAGGAAGAACGTCCCTGCCCCGAGGAGGAACGGCATGGCCCCGTGCTGCCTGGCGGCGGCATCGTGCAGCTTGTGCCCGAGCGCCTTGGGCATCCGCGGATGGAACCTCGCGAGAGAGGGAAAAATCCTGAGCAGCCGGAATCCCAGGACGATCATCACCGCGCTCGCCCCCATGATGAGGATGCCGTTCATGAAGGGGGAAAGCGCGAGCACCGAGCCGAACGCGCCGATAACCGCGCCGAAGAAGGTGTAGGAGGCGATCCTCCCCATGTTGAAGAAGATGTTCGGCCTGAATTTCTGCCAGCCAGTGAGCTCGGGATGGGCTTCATTGTGCCGCGCGACGACGGCGAGGAGCAGGCCGCCGGAAACCGCCAGGCACGTCGAGACCGCGGCAACGAGGCCGATCAGGAAGATGAAGCCGTAGCTCATGGTCTCTGACGTCTGCATCTGCGGCAGGATGTCAAACGCCTTCAGCAGGACATACGTGAGCAGGGTGATGCCGGCCATGAGGGCGATTTCCCCGTAATCGGGCTTTTCCGTCTGCCCCTCCCCGGCAAGGGAGTAGCCGTGTTCCCTGACAGCGCTTTCGATGTCTTCCCTCTTCGGGAGGCCGTCATAGGAAACCTTCGCCTTTCCCGTCCTGAAATTGACATGCGCCCCGGTGACGCCCGGGACTTTCTTCAGCTGCCGCTCCAGGAGGATCTCGCAGCTCGGGCAGTGCGTCCCCGCAATCCATATCTCCATTGTCTTTGCGTGGTCCATGGAGTCGGTGTCCTATCCTGCGGTGATTTATCCTTGCCCTTATCCCTTGAGGTGGCAGCAGTACTGCTTCATGTGCCTGTCCATGATCATGAGGATTTTCCGGATGGTCTCCTTGTTGAGGGAATACACGCGTTCCCTGCCGTTCTGCCTCGCCTTCACGAAGCCGCACTCCTCCAGCCGCGCAAGGTTCTTGGACGCGGTGGGCTGCTTCATCTTAAGAGCGCTGCAGATCTGGGTGGCGTTCTTCTCCCCGTCGAGGAGCAGCATCATGATGTCTATGCGCATCTGGTTGGCGAGCGTGCCGAAGAACCTGCTGTAGGGGTGCCTGAGCTTCTGTTTCATGGTTAGTTTACATATGATGTAAATGGAATGTGTATATAAATCTTGCTGTGTTTTGCCCGGTGTAATCAGGATACGGTCGCGCTCCGCCGCACGCCACGACGGCGCTCTTTATCGCTTGATCCGGCCACGCTTCCCCTCCATCCCGCCCCAGCGGGCGAACAAGGCATAGATGGCCATCCCTGCGGCCAGGAGCCCCGCCCCGTACGCGAAAATCCTCGGCTCAAAGAACCAGAGCATGCCGACGTTGAGCGCGATGCCCAGCAGGGCGAGAAGCGGGAGTTTCCCGACGGTGAAGGGGCTCCGGAACTCCCGCTTTGCCAGGGGCTCGCGGTAGCGCAGGGCAATGACCGCGGCGTTGATGAAGATATAGACGGAGAAGATCCCCAAATCGACAAGGTGCGCGAGGTCCCTGATGCCTCCCGCAAGCAGCGCCGCGCTCGACAGGAGGAAGACGGAGCCGATCGCATACGGCGGAGTGCCGCGCGCTCCCACGAATCCGAAAAAAGACGGCAGCGCCTTGTTCGAGGCAAGGCCGTACAGCAGCCGCGATGCCACGATGAGGAGGATGAGCACGGTGTTGGACGTGGCGAAGAGCGCGATGACCGCAAGGACCCATGAGCTTCCGGGAATGGCCTGCTCCACGGCTTCTGCGAGAGGGGCCTTTGACTGCGCGAGCCGCTCCCATCCCACCAGCGAGACCGCGGCAACGGACACCAGGATATAGATGACTGTCGATATGGCCAATGACCACAGCAGTGCCTTGGGAATGGTCTTTCTCGGCTCCTTCACCTCCTCGGAGATGTTCACCAGGTTCTCGAAGCCGATGAAGGCAAAATAGACAACCGTCGTTGCCGCCATCACTCCTCCCCACCCAAACGGAGACGCGCTGACGGAAAGGTGGGGGACGACCCCGGTTTTCCCTATGAAGTAGGCCCCCAGGACAACCACTCCCACGAGGCCTGACACTTCCAGGAAGGAGGAAAGGTCATTGTACCGCGCGGAATCCTTCATGCCCAGCAGGTTGAGCAGGGACATCGCGAAGAGGAGCAGGAAAGCGATGAGCAGGAGGCTGCCCCCGAAGAGAAAGCTCCAGTACCCGGCAAAGCCGAGCGCAACCACTCCCGCAGAGACGGTGGTGACGAACACCATGGTCCATTGCACCATGAAAGAGAGCCATGCCTTCCCGAAGGCGTGCTTGGTGTAGACATACTCCGCTGCCTCCTTCGGGTACAGGGACGCAAGCTCCGCGTAGCTGAGCCCCGTGCACGCGGCGATGATCGCCCCGATGAGGAACGAGAGCCAGAGCGCGCTGCCCGCGGTCGCCGCGCCCGCCCCGACAAGCGCATAGATGCCCGCCCCCAGTATGATGCCGATGCCGTAGAGCGTCGCCTCGAAAAGGCCGATGGTTCTCTTTAGGGTTTGTTTTGCCACCTTCTCCTCAGCGCATTTTCCCGGTCTTGAGCTTTTCCTCAGCCTCTTTCAGCTTCGTGATGTCAAAATGGATGGAAAGGTACTTGACTGGCTTCCCCGTCTTGCCCAGCACTTCGGCGCGCGGCGCGGGAGGATTCCGAGCTTTTCCTTCGTCGGGCGGAGAATCCCGATCATGCGGCGCCCTCAATGCCTCTTCCTGTAGACGACAAACTCGAACTCCGGGAAATCCCGCCTTTCCTCAACGGCCCATTCCTTCTCGGCAAACTCCGGGAAGAACGTGTCCCCGGGGTAGTCTTTCCTGATGTACGAAAGCATCATGGTGTCCGCAAGGGCGAAGCTCTCCCTGGCGATCTGCGCCCCGCCGATGATGAAGATATCCCTATGGTGCTTCTTCGCCATCTCAACGGCCTCGGGGACGCTTCCCGCGACCTCGCATCCGGGCACCTTCCCGGCGTTCCTGCTCACGACGATGTTCGGCCTGCCGGGCAGCGGGTGTCCGATGGACTCATAGGTCTTCCTTCCCATGATGATGGCGCCTCCCTTGGTGAGCTTCCTGAAATGGCTGAGCTCTTCGGGGATGTCCCACGGCAGCCTGCCGTCTTTCCCGATGACTTTCCCTTTTTTGGTCATGGCCACGACAATCGCAATCATGCTCACACTGCTCACACCGCGATGTCCATCTTGATGGACGGGTAGCTCTGGTAGCCCAGGAGCTCGGTATCCGGGTACTTCCAGTCAAAAATGCTGCTGAAATTGCTCGTCCTTATCCTCGGCAGCGGATACGCGCGGCAATCCCTGCCGAGCAGCTCCCTGGCGCCGTCCCTGTGGTTCTCGTAGATGTGCACATCCCCCAGGAATCCGACCAGTTTCCCCTCTTTCATGCCGGATTCGAGGGCCAGGAGGTGGAGCAGCAGGCCGTAGCTGGCGATGTTGAACGGCAGCCCGAGCATGGTGTCGACGGAGCGCTGGTTCCACAATACGTTCAGCTTATCCCCGATGACTACGACCTGAAACCCGTAATGGCAGGGCGGCAGGGCCATCTCGTGCAACGACATCGGGTTCCACGCGGAGACGAGCATCCTCCGGTCATTGGGATGTTCTTTGAGCTTCTTGACCACTTCCCTAAGCTGGTCAACTCCCTGATGGGAATAATCAGCATGCTGGTCCTTGTACGCTGCCCCGAAATGCCTCCACTGGAAGCCGTAGATTGCGCCGAGGTCGGGTTCTTCCAGCATCCTCTTCTGCGTCTCCGGGTCATGGCCGTACGGCACTTTCCCGGGGTTGCACCACTCGTCCCAGATGCGGTTATTTCTTTCCTGAAGCCATTTTTTATCCGTGATGCCCCTGATGAAGAACTCCAGTTCAGAGGCGATGAGGCGGAACGGCACCTTCTTGGTGGTGAGCAGCGGATAGCCTTTCGCCATGTCGTGCTCGAACTTCATGCCGGCTATCGTGAGGGCCCTGGTGCCCGTCCTGTTGGCCTTCCACTCGCCTTTTTCCAGAATGTCCCGCACGATGCGATGATACTCTTCCATGCGCCACCCTCTCTGGAAGCACTCTCGAAGATATTTAAGGGTTTCGTCTAAATCTTCTTTTACCTTTATACTTCTTTTCTCTCCCCATTATGTGACTATTTTTTAGTGGTAATAAAAAGAATATTTATAAAGCATGGGCCTCTCCTATTCCCATGGACGCCAAGATAACCGACGCATACCTCCAAACATTCCCTACACAATTCCACCTCTTGCACCAGTATGCCGATTTCAGGGCCCTCTATGAAAAGGCAATAGAGGTTTCCGGCCTCCGCAACCATCCGCAGCTGCACCAGCGCCCCCTCAAGGCGCTCGACATAGGAGGGGGAAATGGGATTCTTGGAGGGACGATCGCCGCGGAATTCGATGGACGCGTCGAATATCAGAACCTCGACATCATCTACAAGCATCTAGCCGAGGATATCGAACGAGGCTGGAACAAGAATTTGCCGCCCCTGCCGGCCAACGCCCTCCCCGGAGATGTCAAGGACCTTGATACCATCGTTGCCAAAGGCACCACTTATGACGCGATGTTCGTGCTCAACTTCGAGTCTGGCTTCAAGAAAGGGGAATATTTCCGTGACCGGTGTTCCGACGAGAAAGAATTCCTCTTTGCTTATGCCATGCAAATCAGCCAGCTATATTCCGCGCTCATTTTTGCGCAGGCCGCCCTCCATCTCAGGAAAGATGGCAAACTCGTTGAAGGCGGACTTTTTCTCGATGACACCTTGGACGGGCGAATGAGCTTCTTTGAGAAGACCGGCCTCCGCTTTTGGCATGACGGCTACTCCCGGGTTCCACTCTCCACTGCAACTGCTCTTAGGTTTGCCAAGCATGATGTAAGATCAGATTTGGCAGCGAAGAGAAATTATCTTAATGAATTCCATCAGCCGTTGCATCAAGTAGCGGCGGAGATAAACGACCTTGCGGAACTCTATCAAGAATCGTTCGGCATCCATGTTTTCTCTGCATTGGACAATGACAGGGATCATGCAAGGAAAACCATCGCTGGCTTGCGGGAAAAATGGCAGGACGCCCTTGAGCAATGGGGCCTTCAAGACAGGTTCTGCGGCTGATTATAGCTTTCTTGCCCTTCCCCCGCCGCCCGCCTTGTACGGCGTGAACTTCCCCTTCTCCCGCTGGCTGCCCCGCTCCTCCGGATAGACCTCGTAGAGCTGGGTCTCGTCGAAGCCGCAGGCCCGGCAGACGATGCACTTCACCCCCATGTAGTCCACCAGCTCCACGTCGTCCGAGAAGCACCGTGGGCAGCGTCCCTTTTGCATATTCCTTGCCTCCTTATCACAGGTATATGTATTTTTTGATGGCATATGGTTTAAATAGAGTCACTCATTTCCCAGAGCGGTATGCTGCTTGTCGTATTATCCGGCCCCGCCAACTCCGGCAAGACAACCGTCTGGAACAGGTTCCTGGCCAAGGACACCGGCTATGTTGGCATCCCCGAGACGGAATTTGAGCTTCTCCGCAACATGAGGGCAAGATTCCCGGGGAATGATGATGAGTATAGAGCGTGGATCACCGCCCCTGAAAACTACGCCCCCATGAAAGAGGAATCTGCAAACCGGCGATACGGGCACTTCACCGGACTTTCCGCTTCTTCCGGATTTTCCGGCAAGAAAGCGGCGCTGTTCGACCGGCACTTCATCTGCGATGTGGGCTATTGCGAGATGCGCAACACGCAGCCGCCCTCCAATCTTCTGCAGTATGCCAAGGCCATCTCTCCTGACATGGTGTTCCTTTTTGAAGGCCCGCTGGAATTCACCCGGAGAGCGGATACGGGACGGTTCATGAACAAGGAGGAAGCCATGCGGCTGTACGGGATACTGAAGCAGAGCTATGAGCGCATGGGATATCTCCCCATACCAGTCCCGGAGTTCAACCCTGACCGCGAAAAAAACATCGAGGCGCGCATCGCATTCATCGAAACAAACCTCAGGATGACGGGCCTTGCGAAAAAGTGAAAGGCAGCGCCCTTTTTGCGAGCCCGCAAGGACAGGGCAACGGCGTCGCCGGGCTGAGCGAAGAAGGGTTCAATGCCCCTGGGGGAGGAAAGAAAGAATGCTTCACATCTTCACGTCAAGGAAGAACAGGGCGCTCTTCTGGGCAGTCGTCATCTTCATCCTTGCCATCATTCTTGCCCTGCTGCTCTTCGGCGGGCCGTTAGTTGCCTTCCTCAAGCACCCTTCCAGGATAAAGCCATTCCTCCTCGGCTTCGGCTCCTTTGCTCCCCTGGTGTTCATCTCTATCCAGGCCCTGCAGGTGGTGCTCGCCCCGGTGCCGGGGGAGTTCCTCGGCTTCGCCGCCGGATACGTCTTCGGCGCCTTCAATGGGCTTGTCTACGCGCTGATAGGGATGTTCATCGGCTCCCTCACCGCCTTTTTCGTGGCACGGAAATTCGGGAGGCCTTTTGTGGAGAGGGCCTTCACCAAGACGGCCATCCGGAAATTCGATTACGTCGCTGGGAAGCAGGGCCCCGCAGCCCTTTTCCTGATCTTCCTCCTGCCGGCGCTGCCAGATGACATCCTGTGCTTTGTCGCGGGATTGACGAAAATCCCCCTGAAGCAGTTCGCCCTCATCGTCTTCTTCGGGCGGCTGCCCGGCTTTGTCGTCCTGGCCATGGCGGGGGACGGCATTGCGCGGGGCCACTTGGTCGTTGTCTTCGTGCTCTTCGCCCTGCTCGCGGCGTTCTCTTTCTTCATGTACCTGTACAGGGATTATGTCCATCGCTTCCTGAAATCAGCGGGGAACGGCAATGGGCATGCAAAGAACTAGATGATCCTGTCGCCTGTCTCCTTGTCCACGATATGGATGACATTGACGGGGCACGAGTCCGCGGCCTCCCTGTTGAGCTGGTAGTCCTTCTCCCCGATGTCCAGCTCCTCCCAGCCATCCTCGCGCTTCTTGCTTCCGACGATGTCCGACTTGCCGTCCTCGTGCATGGTCCAGAAGTCAGGGGCGATGGCCGCGCACGCCGCGCACCCGATGCAGTTCGGCCTGTCGTGCTGTATCTGGTATTTCTTCTTCGTTTCCTGAGTTATGTGTTGTTCTGCCATGAGTACTCTCATATACTTAACAATCGTTAAGAAGCAGGAATGTTATTTAAACTTTTTGCCCCGCCAGCCACTCCCTCGCATCCTCGTTCTCGTCGAAGCGCTGCAGGAGGAGGTCAAGCTCCACCTTGCTGAGATGGCCGCACTCCACCAGGAAATCGGTGAAGTC
>Ga0209542_10009371_pt1 | contig 17978 bp, 13 predicted proteins | sample RifCSPhighO2_01_FD_184028 | JGI IMG/M metagenome (GOLD analysis project Ga0209542, IMG submission 184028) | Soil microbial communities from Rifle, Colorado - Rifle CSP2_plank highO2_0.1 (SPAdes) (version 2) | ecosystem: Environmental > Terrestrial > Deep subsurface > Rock core/Sediment ...
CCTAATTCTTCCACATGATGCATCCACCGCGCCTTGGTAGCCTCTGACGTATTTTCTGCCGGGCCGTACCATGTGGTACGCACTTTAAATCCTGCAAACCACAGTATCCCCCATCGCAGCTGCGCATTCACGTTGCCGGGCAAAAAGCGCACGAGCCAGGGCGCGGTGCCGCTCGTCATGATGATGCGCGCGGATTTACCGCGAAAGAGGCGGCGCCAAAGAATAGTGCGATGGCCCGACTTCGTTTTGATATAGCGAAATGCCGAGCCAGGAAGCCACGCGCGGTCGAAAAGGCCCTTGAGGATCGCGGGCATGCCGACCCACCATACGGGGTAGAGAATGACGAAGTGATCGCTGTCGCGCACGAACTGACAAAACCGCGCAAGATCCGGCTCGAGCTCCTGCCGCTCGCGATACCCTTTGTGTAGAATCGGATCAAATTGCATCTCGCCGATATTTAAACGACTCACCGCATGCCCCGCGTCGCGCGCGCCTCTTTCGTAGGCATCGGCAAGCGCCCCCGTAACGCCGCTTTTGTCGGGATGACCGAGCAGGATAAATATTTTTTTCTGCTCCATAGGCACAATAGGTATTCATGATGCCATATATATGCGGCGGGGCAATGAATTACTTTTTGTGTTTTCTGTGTGGTTCCATTTCGCCCTTATCGGCCTCCGGGTATGATTCCTCTTTCGCAAGCGGATCTGTCTTCTCCCCCGTTTGCACGTTAATTCCGACCCCGATCGGCGGATGTGGATTTTGGGCAAGATTAATGATCGCTTCGGTAGAGTCATCGGGCTGTACGGTGTTTACCCGCTCAGCGCCGCAATCCACACATTTATGCAAAATGCGGTACTGGGGACTCGATCCCTCCAAAAGCACCGGTTCCATCAAACCGCCGCACGATTCAAGCCGATCGCCCGGGTATGTGTCGAGATGTCTGCTCCAGAGGCAGTGCGGGCAATGGTTGGTGTAGCCATTGCCTATGACAAACGCCCCGCAATGCTGGCATGAAAAATTCTCCATGCGTCTTTGGAATTTCTTGGCCATGCTCAAATGGTACGCCAGTTATTGGATGTTGACCACCGCGCTCTGCTGCACCGTCTGGCCATTTTGCGCCGCTTTGCACATGAGCACGAAGGTGAGCGTGGGCGGAGTCGAGCTGCCTGTCGCAACCGTGCGATTGCCTGCGTTGGCCTGGGAAATGACCGTACCGTTTTGAGTAACCTGGCACGGCGGATTTAGGAGCGTGGCATTGGATGTCCAGTTGACGGCAACGTTCTCGCCTTTTTTTACGGTGGAAGGCGCAGCCGTGATCGAAACCGACGCCGGCGGCGGATTTTTCGTTTGGCCTTGGGTGGTATTCGACGGCTGCGTGCTGAAACCCTTGAAAAGGCTTCCGAGCGATCCGCCGAGTGAATTGCCGAGCATCATTTGGCCCATGGAGCCAAAAGGACTGCCCGATTGCGATTGCGTCACAACATACATTCTTTCACCCGTTTTGGGGTCAATTATCTCGGTAACACGTGATGTATTGTTTGTGTCGAATCGCACCTCGTATTCATAGGTAGGATTTTTGCTGACAGTCGGACTTCCAATGGAACCAGATCCGCCCAATCGCTTATCGTATTCAGCGAATAAATCCGTCATGGTGCCAGAACGCATCGAACTGGTGAAATTGTTGCTGCAGGCGTCGCTTCTGATAACTGATCCGCATAAAGAGCCGGCATTGGTGCTCGGATTTGTCTCGGCGATACTAAGCATATTCTTAAATGTCGGCTCGCCATTGACGTGTATCGCGTACTGGCAGGAACTGAGCGTCAAACCCGCTTGGGCGCATCGATCGCCGTATGCCTGTTCATAATACCCGTTCATACAGTTCATGACATCCGTTGAAATTGCCGTATCGTTGCGATAGCCGTTAGAACAGCTCGCGTCGTCAACATATTTCGATTGGCATGTGGTGGCATACGTGTTCCATGTGGGGCAAAGGAAGTGGTACGGCCCGGAAACCGAGCTCTTGGAATTCCAATTTTGCGCGCCACAACTGCTTTCGGCCGACATGATATTGCCTGAAATGCCGTCTACGCCACAGCGCGTCGGCAAGGAGCTGTCGGGGTTATTTACAATGTCGCCACCGCTGCCAAAATCTCTCGTGAAAAGATTCTCATCCTGCGTGGTAATTTGGCCAATCTGATCGAGCATGCCCTGATAGCCTGCGTCAGTCGCGTGCCAATTGCAGTCCTTCGCGACTGGCAAATCGAGAAAGGTACCGCCGTTTCGCTCGCATGCATCCTTGATTATTGCATTATAGGAAAGATCTGCTCCAACACCCTGGCAGTAAATGCCATTGGTTGGATCGGCGCCCTTTTCCATCGCCGCCTTGAGCGACTGGTCAATCGGACAGCTTGCGGGATCCGTTTTGCATATTTCGAGCTCCGATAAATCATTGGTGCCGGAGCTTAGGACCGTCTTTGCTCCCTCAAGACTGCCATCGGGCAATTGACGAATTGTTTCGGTAATCGTTTGTGGCGTTCTCCCCTGGCAAGCCGGATGGCTCGGATCAACGGTATCGCTATTGCATTGATAGTCGCTGCTGTAGGCGCCGCCGCCGTTACATGGATTTTTAAACTCAGGGCTCGTCAGCCGCGCGGCATTGCTGTCGCCAAGCGCGATGCAGTTTTGATTCAGAATACTGGGTTGTTTTTGGCAGCGACCAATCGGCGTTGGTTTATCTGTGCCCATCAGCGTATAGGTTGCCCTCCCTACGAGTGCCGCCTTTTGCTTGTTGGAACAATCCGCTTTCGTTATGTTTTGCTTTTTACATTCCTCAAAATTCTTGCCCTTGGAAACTTCTGCTACTTGCTTACCATCTTTAATCGAAACTGCCTCGTCATAACAAATGTCGTTCGTTCCCTCATTCGTCTCGCGTGATGATTCGGTCGCAGCCATTTGCGATGTGTTGGTATATGGTAAGACGATCGTCTCAGACGTATAGGGTAGAAAAAAGGGATTCACGTTTGCAAACGGTGAGCCACCGGAAGAGACGACCGCGGCGGCAGATGCGGAAAAAGGTGCGAACAAAATCGCGACAGTAACAAACACGCGCAGTGAACGCATTCGTATATTGTAGCGTATCAAAGCAGCACAACTGCTCTATTTCCCGAACATTCGAGAACACCGCCATCAATCTCAAATTCCTTTTGTTCGCCGTTTGTTTTTACGCGCACCGTACCACTCTTCAAAATGGTAACGATCGGCTCATGGTGCGCGAGAATCGTAAGCTCGCCATCGATGCCGGGAAGCGTGGCGCTTTCTGCGGAAGCGTCGAATTTGGTGTCGCCGACTGATGCGATGATGAGATGAAATGTGTTACTCGCTGCGCTCATGTTGTATTTGTTATAGATGTTGTAGTTGTTGTAAATGTGAATTCACATGTAGAACACTTACAACATTTAGAACTACGCTGCATTGGTGACTTCGTCAATGCTGCCTTTCATGTAGAAGTCGCCCTCATTCCGTGCATCATGCTTGCCTTCGAGAATCTCGCCGAATGCGCGGATGGTATCGGCGAGTTTGACGTATGTGCCCGAGGCGCCAGTGAAAGCTTCTGCGACGAAAAATGGCTGCGACAGGAAACGCTGAATTTTGCGCGCGCGGTATACGAGTCGCTTGTCGTCTTCGGAGAGTTCTTCGATGCCGAGGATGGCGATGATGTCTTGGAGATCTTTGTAGCGCTGGAGCACGCGGCGGACTTCGTTGGCCACGCGGTAGTGTTCTTCGCCGACGATTTCCGGCTGAAGCGCGGTCGAGCCCGATTCGAGCGGATCGATAGCAGGATAAATACCGAGGGACGCCAGCGCGCGCGAGAGCACGATGGTGGAATCGAGGTGCGCGAAGGTCGTGGCAGGCGCCGGATCGGTGAGGTCGTCGGCGGGCACGTAAATCGCCTGCACTGAGGTGATCGAGCCGCCGAGCGTGGAGGTGATGCGCTCCTGGAGGAGTCCCATTTCCTCCGCGAGCGTCGGCTGATACCCCACGGCCGATGGCACGCGCCCAAGGAGCGAGGAAACTTCAGATCCCGCCTGCACGAAACGGAATACGTTGTCCATAAAAAAGAGTACGTCTCGGCCCCGTCCTGAGCTTGTCGAAGGATTGCCTACTTCGTCGCGAAACGCCTCGGCCATGGTAAGGCCCGAGAGCGCGACGCGAGCGCGAGCGCCCGGCACTTCGTTCATCTGGCCGAATACGAGCGCCGTTTTTTCCAATACGCCCGATTCTTTCATCTCGTGATAGAGGTCGTTGCCTTCGCGCACGCGCTCGCCCACGCCGGCAAACACCGAGTAGCCGCCGTGCTCGGATGCAACATTGTGAATCAATTCTTGAATGAGCACGGTCTTCCCTACTCCCGCCCCGCCGAAGAGGCCGACTTTGCCACCCTTGATAAATGGCGCGAGGAGGTCGACAGCCTTGATGCCAGTTTCAAAAACTTCTGCTTTGGTAGATTGCTGGCTGAAAGGTGGCGGATCGCGATGGATCGGCAATCGTGGCGAATTGGCCGCGACATTATCCTTGCCATCGATTGCATCCCCAATCACATTGAACATGCGGCCAAGCGCCGCCTCGCCTACCGGCACGGAAATTGGCGCACCAAGATCAATGACTTCGGTATCGCGTGCAAGACCGGAAGTATCGGCCATCGCAATGCAGCGAGCGCGATTGAGTCCGAGGTGCTGGGCAACTTCGAGTACCAGACGGTCCCCGTCTCGCTTTACCTCAAGCGCATTTTTAATAGGTGGCAATTTCTCATCGAAGCGGACGTCGACGACCGGACCGATAATTTGGGTGATAGTGCCTTTAGACATGGCCACCAGTATAGCCATATTTTGCATTCTCAACAAATGTATGTAACTCTCTCATCTATATATAGCATGAAATTGGTAATAGTTGAGTCGCCCGCAAAGGCGAAAACAATCGAAAAATACCTCGGCAAGGGGTTCACCGTCCGTGCGTCGGTGGGCCACATTCGCGATTTGCCCAAGAGCAATAAGGATGCTGTGGACGTTGAAAACGGTTTCAAACCCAAGTACCAAATCGTCGCCTTGAAGCAGCATGTGATTGATGACTTGCAGGCAGAAGCGAAAAAAGCGACAGAAGTGATTCTCGCCACCGACCCCGATCGCGAGGGAGAAGCGATCGCATGGCACCTCGCGGAAACGATCAAGCTCAAAAAACCCAAGCGCATCGTATTTCACGAAATTACGGAAAAGGCCGTGCAGGAAGCGCTCGCGCATCCGCGCAAGATTGATGAAGAATTGGTAAAAGCGCAGGAAGCGCGCCGGGTGCTCGATCGCCTCTTCGGCTACGATCTCTCCGGATTGATTTGGAAAAAAGTACGCTACGGTCTCTCCGCTGGCCGCGTGCAATCCCCCGCCCTGCGCATCATCATGGAACGCGAGCGCGAAATCCGCGCATTCATTCCGGAAAAATATTGGGTCGTGAGCGCCGATGTACAAACCGAAAAGAACGAAGAGTTTACCGTCATCTGTTCTGAAGAGCCCAAGACCGAAGCGGAGGCGCAGCGCATCTTGAAAGAAGCCGAGAGTAAGCAGTGGCGCGTACAATCGGTAGAGGAAACGGAAGTCGCGCGATCGCCGCGCGGCCCGTTTACGACCTCGACGCTCCAGCAAGTCGCCTCCACGCGGCTCGGATTCTCTCCCTCGCGCACGATGGGCGTCGCTCAAAAATTGTACGAAGCGGGACACATTACCTACATGCGTACCGACAGTATGAATCTCGGAGCGGATGCGCAAACCGCACTCGTCGCCGCGGCTCGCAATGAATTCGGAGAGAAGTACGTTGAGGCTCGCGCGTACAAAACCAAGTCCAAAAACGCGCAAGAAGCGCACGAGGCAGTGCGCCCCACCGATCCAAGCAAACACTCCCTCGGCGCCAATGAGGAGCAGAAAAAATTGTACACGCTCATTCGCGCTCGCGCGATAGCAAGCCAGATGGCCGACGCGAAGATGTTGCGTACAAAAATAAGCGCCAATGTAAAGCAGCCCCTCGACGGATTCGACAAGCTCACCGCAAGCGCTGCTCGGGACAACGAAATACCCAATTTCGTTGCAAACGGCTCGCGCGTGATTTTCGAGGGCTGGCTCAAAGCTGATCCGGGAGCTCGCGGCGAGGATGTGGAATTGCCAAAGGTGGCCGCACAAGATCCGCTTTCGCTCGTCGAAGCGCATACAGAAGAAAAAGAGACGCAGCCGCCTCCGCGCTACAGCGAGGCGGGATTGGTGAAGGAGCTCGAGAAGCGTGGTATCGGTCGCCCATCGACGTACGCATCGATCATCAGAACACTTGAGGATCGCGGCTATGTGGAAAAGCAAGGCCGCACGCTTATTCCCACCGCAACCGGCGATGTCGTTTCCACATTCATCGAGAACAACTTCGGCGAGTACATTTCCGACACCTTCACCGCGGAGATGGAAGACGAGCTCGACGAAATCGCCGAGGGAAAACGCGAGTACGAAAAAACGCTTAGGGATTTTTATTCCCCCTTCCACAAAGCGGTAAAAGGCAAAGAAAAAATTCCCAAAATCACCTCCATGGGCGATGCGCCGGAAGAATTCCCCTGCCCCCTGTGCGGCGGCCCGATGGAATACAAACTTTCCAAAAACGGCCGCTTCATGTCATGCAAAAAGTTTCCCAATTGTCTCGGAGCGCGCCGCGAAGACGGCAGCGAGATCGCGCCCCCCAAGGAAATCGGCGAGGCCTGCCCGCAGTGTAAAGATGGCAAGCAAATCGAGCGCGAAGGCCGCTTCGGCCGCTTCATCGCGTGCTCCAATTATCCTAAATGTAAATTCGTAAAGCAGGATCCGGTGGAAGAGGCGAAGGGTAAAACGGGCGTGCAATGCCCCGCGTGCACAGATAATCCGCCTAACGGCAAACGAGGAGAAATGGTAGAAAAACGCGGCCGCTTTGGCGTATTCTTCGCGTGTTCCAATTACCCAGACTGCAAGAATGCAATCAAAGCTCGCCCAACCGGTAACATCTGCGAGATGTGCGGATCTTTGATGATGCAGGGGACAAAGACAATACCCGAAAGATGTTCCAGCAAAACCTGCCCGATGCACAACCCGCATAAGCTGGCGAAAGCATGAAGGCTTTATGGGTCAGGTTTTAGGTTTCAGCGAAATGCATTAGAATCAACTCTGTTCACTGGAACCCCGCCAGACTGAATGACTTCAGTCGTTCGGGCAGGCTGACACCTGAAACCTATTACCTATGCTCAACCAATCCCGACCACTCAAAGAAATCATCGCGGCAATGCCGAGCAAGACGGAGACCGATGTAGATCTTGTAACGCGGGCGTACAATTTTTCAATCGAGGCGCACAAGGATCAGAAACGCTACTCCGGCGATCCGTATACCGTGCATACGACCAATGTCGGCTACTTTTTAGCCGAAGCGGGACTCGACGCGCAAACAATCGCCGCAGGACTCTTGCACGACACCATCGAGGATGCCGGTGTGAAAGCAAGAGATCTCGAAGATCAATTCGGAAAAGAAGTGCTCTATCTGGTGGAAGGCGTGACGAAGCTCGGAGCGTTGCGCTACCGCGGCCTTGAGCGCCATACCGAATCGCTCCGCAATCTTTTCGCCGCGACCGCCAAAGACATTCGCGTCCTTGTAGTGAAATTGATGGATCGTTTGCACAACGCAAAGACGCTGAAGCACGTGCCCAACCCCGAAAAACGCGGGCGCATCGCGCTTGAGACGCTTGAAATTTATGCGCCTATTGCAGATCGGCTCGGTATGAGCGTCTTGAAGCAGGAATTGGAAGATGCCGCATTCCCCTACGCATATCCTGACGAGTATGAAAAAACGCGGGACCTCTTGAAAGAGCGCGGGCATGAAAATGAAAAGCGCCTCGAGAAAACAGAAAAGGTATTGAAGCGCGAATTTGCAGACGCGGGCGTGCGTAATTTTCGTATGGAGGCGCGCATGAAGGGCTTTTATAGCTTGTATCGCAAGCTCGAGCGGAAAGGCTGGGATAGCGGCAAAATTTATGACATTATCGCGCTGCGCGTCATTTTCCCCGCGCTCGCCGATTGTTATACTGCTCTTGGTATCATTCATGCGCATTGGCGGCCGGTGCCGGGCAAGATCAAAGACTACATCGCCTTCCCCAAGCCCAATGGCTATCAATCGATCCATACGACCGTCTACACGGGAGATGGTGGCGCGCTCGAAATTCAATTGCGTACAGAAGCGCAGCATCAAGAGGCGCAGTTCGGCATCGCATCGCACCTTGCCTACAAAGAAACGCAGGGAGGCATGACACCGCGCCGTGGCAGCCTCAATTGGGTGCGGCAATTCTTCCCCAGCCGGGCAGGCCCGCTCGGACGCAGCGCCGGAACCACGGAGCCGGTAAAAAGCGGGACAGAGGAAACGATTCCGGATTGGGTCAAGGAACTCTCACGCGCGCATGGCGGCCACGCCGCATCGCAGGAATACTTGGATACTTTGAAGGCCGACTTTTTCAGCCATCGCATTTTCGTCTTTACCCCCAAGGGCGACGTGATCGACCTTCCTCTCGCGGCAACGCCGATAGACTTCGCCTACGCCGTGCACTCCGATCTTGGCAACACCATGTCTGGCGCCAAGGTGAACGGGAAAATGGTTGCGCTCGATACCGAGCTCCGTAACGGCGACGTCGTGGAGGTAGTCAATCGTCCGCCCGGCAAGCCTTCGCGCAAGTGGCACGATATCGCCAAGACCAACATGGCAAAGAAGCACATTCGCGCCGCGCTCGCAGCACGGGAAAAAAGAGAAAGTTAAATCGTAAAATTGCTGATTGAGTAGAGATTTTCCTCTTCTTTTCGTTCTTTTTGCTCGAGCTTTTTCTCCCCCTCTATGTGCGGCGCGATTATTTCAGGCTCCGCAACTTGGGTGTCTTCTCGCGCCGGTTCCGTCGAATTTTTAATCCCCGCGCCCGAAAGCACGGCGCGAATCTGCGCCAAATCATCCACGGAGAAAAAATCGATCAACACCTTGCCACCCTCCTGCTTTTTTTCGATGCGCACGCGCGTGCCCAATTTTTCGGTAAGCTCTCGCTCAAAAAGGAGAAGCTCCGGCGTGAGGTCGTTCTTGCGCGTCTTCTCGGTCGCGATACGACGCGCGAGCTGCTCGGCATCACGCACCGAAATTTTGCGTGCCAAAAGTTCCTGGAAAAAGGTTTTCTGCTCCTGCGGGCGATCCATGAGCATCAGAAGCGGCCGCGTGTGGCCTTCGCTGATTTCGCCGCTGCGCACGGCATCCTGCATTGCCTGCGGGAGGAGCAGAATGCGAAGCGTATTTGAAACGTACTCGCGGCTCTTTCCGACGCGCTTGCCAACCTCCAAATGCGTGAGTCCAAATTCCATCGTAAGCCGTTGAAACGCGACCGCGCGATCAACCGAATTGAGGTCTTCGCGCTGCAAATTTTCGATGATGGCGAGCTCAAGCTTTAGGCGATCGTCGTCTTCGCCATTCCTTATAACCACGGGCACCTGCAAAATGCCCGCGATCTTCGCCGCGCGCAGACGACGCTCACCCGCGATCAATTCATACTGCACAAAAATTCCCTCCCCCGGCCGTTCGATCTCTTTGCGCGTTACCGTGAGTGGTTGCAAAACGCCATACTGGCGGATCGACTCGGCGAGTGAATTAAGGGCAGCCTCATCAAACACCTTGCGCGGTTGGTATGGGTTCGGCTCTATGCGCTCGACCTCTACCCAGAAAATAGAATCCTGTCTGTATGGACTTGCTGGCATCAATAAATTGTACCATGGTGCCCCATTGTGCCGGGAGGGAGAGTCGAACTCCCACACCGTGCGGTACTCGATTTTGCCTGCCCGACTTGCCTGACGCCCTAAACTCCAATGCTGGGAGAGGGAATCGAACCCTCACATCCTCTCGGACAATGGATTTTGAATCCATCGCGTCTACCAATTCCGCCATCCCAGCGATCACACAATAGAATACTCGAATATTGACGTTGAGAAAAGAGAAGTCAGGCTGGCGGGAGTCGTGCGCGTCTACCAATTCCGCCATCCCGGCAATCTGCGTATAATACGCCAGCCATGAAGAAGAGACAAAAGGTTGTCGCTATCGTAGGACCAACGGCCTCAGGTAAAAGCGCTTTCGCCATTGAAATTGCCAAAAAATATAGCGGGGAAGTAATCTCTGCAGATTCGCGCCAGGTATACAAAGGGCTCAATATCGGCGCCGGAAAAGTCACCAAAAAAGAGATGCGCGGCGTGCGTCATCACCTTCTTGATATCGTCTCCCCAAAAAAAGTGTTCACCGCTCACGACTACGCCATTGCCGGACAAAAAGCGATCGCTGACATTGGGAAGCGTGGCAAGTTACCAATTATTTGCGGGGGCACGGGATTTTATATTGATGCGCTTGTTGGAAGGATCAAACTGTCCCATGTTCCGGTCAACAAGGAGCTGCGCGCGCAACTCGAAAAAAAACTCGCAGCGGAATTATTCGCGCAACTCAAGCGCCTCGACTCAAAACGCGCAAAGTCAATAGATCGAAACAACAAGCGCCGTCTCATCCGAGCGATCGAAATCGGGACATCGACTACACTGCACCCCCCAAGGCTCAACTTCGCAGAGTATGAAGTGCTTTGGATTGGACTGGCACCCGAGCGAGACGATTTGCGGGAGCGGATCAACGCGCGTCTTAAAGAGCGTCTTCGGCGCGGCATGGTAGCGGAAGCGAAGCGATTGAAAGCTGCTGGGCTTTCCTACAAACGCATGCACGATCTCGGGCTTGAATACCGCTCGCTCGCGCGATATCTCAAGGGCGAGGTTTCTCGAGCAGAACTGGAAACAGAACTACGATTTGCGATTTGGCATTACGCAAAACGCCAAATGACCTACTGGTGTCGCAACAAAGACATCCGATGGTTCGACCCCAAAGAAACAAAAACGATCGTTAAAATCGTTTCAGCATGGCTGAAACACGTATGACACTCTTACACGCGGCCGCGTGTAAGAGTGTCATATCACCTTTCCAGAGTACGTTGCCTTATTGCCAAGGAATTCCTCAATTCTCAAAAGCTCATTGTATTTGGCGGTGCGATCGCTGCGTGATACGGAGCCGGTTTTGATTTGACCGGTACCAAGACCCACGGCGAGGTGCGCGATTGTGGTGTCTTCTGTTTCGCCAGAGCGATGTGACAGCACACATTTCCAACCAGCTTTGTGCGCCATATCCACGGCCACGACCGTTTCCGTGAGCGTGCCAATCTGATTGGGCTTGATCAAAATTGCGTTCGCTGCCCGCTCGTCGATACCCCGCTTGAGGAATTGCGCATTGGTCACAAGAAGATCATCGCCGACCAGCTGCGTAGTATCGCCGATTGCAGCCCTCATTTTTTGCCATCCCTTCCAATCGTCCTCCGCAAGTCCGTCCTCGATTGAGAGAATGGGATATTTTTCGCCGAGATTCTTGTACCACGCGATCATCTCATCGGCAGACAGCGTTTTCTTTTCGCGAGGCAGTGCATACACGCCGTCTTTGTAGAGCTCCGATGCCGCCACATCGAGCGCGATGACAATATCGCTTCCCAGTGAATAGCGCGCTTTTTCGATCGCAGCCGCGATAAGTTCAAGCGCTTCCTCATTGCCCCCTTCTAGTGCGGGCGCAAAGCCCCCTTCGTCGCCCACTGTTGTGCCATACCCGCGTGCTTCGACCACTACCAAGGGCGGTCCCAAAAAAATCGGGCCCTTTTGCGTGGTGCCAACAATGGGCTCCGGCCTTGCTGCCAAGCTTGCAACAGACTTTGGAATTCAAGGCGTTGGCTTTTCAATCACCTCTGCCTGCGCAACGTCGGCTCATTGCATCGGTGAGGCCGCGCTGAAGATTGCCTCCGGTCAACAGGCAATTATGTTTGCGGGAGGGTCTGAGGACTGTCATCCAAGCAAGGCGTGCGCCTTCGACGCCATGCACGCTCTTGTAAGAAATTTCAACGACAACCCGAAAGTGGCGAGCCGCCCCTTTGATGTGAATCGAGACGGCTTTGTGCATAGTGCCGGCGGCGGAATCATCGTCTTGGAGGAGCTCGAACATGCTCGGCAGCGCGGCGCGCATATCTATGCGGCACTCGTAGGCTACGGTTTGTCATCGGATGGTTACGATATGACTGCGCCATCCGGTGAGGGCGCTGTGCGGTGCATGAAAATGGCGCTCCGACAGGATGGCATTCGTCCTGTTCAGTATCTGAACGCGCACGGCACTTCGACAGAAGTCGGCGACCTCGCTGAGATGCGGGCCGTCGCTCAAGTCTTCGGTGCTGACGAGACGCCATGGATCTCCTCAACGAAATCCATAACTGGCCATTCTCTCGGCTCTGCCGGAGTATTGGAAGCCATTTACTCGATCATTGCGCTGGGTGAGGGCTTCGTCCCGCTGTCAGCTCATATAGATGCGCTCGACCCTAATATCGCAAGTCTTACATCTCTCGCTTCACGCATCGCGCGAGAAACTATGGATGCGAAACTCACGACGATGATGTCAAATAGCTTTGGCTTTGGCGGCACCAACGCGACGCTCGTATTTCAGACGCTCTGAGTTGATCCCCAAACGTCGAAGCGTCATCACTGACATCCGCGTATGATTAGGACTTTAGTGTCTCCAGGGTAACAGACTTCTCCTTATGCACATGAACGATGGAAAGCCATCGGAGACGTTAAGGGCCTAATCATACATCCGCGGCGGTTGACAATTTTAAGTCAAGCGCCGCGGTTTTTTTTGCTGGCTTAAGCACTTGGCACCACTTGGACAGTTTCCATCACGTGTGCGAGCTGTAATATGGCTTGAAATCGTGAGTTCGGCTGTCATATCTGAGGTGGTTTTAGGTTTAGGGGTGTCAAGCGATTATGCCAGTTTTTTATTTAACTTGGCGGGCGATGAGGGAATCGAACCCCCGACGTCGGTTTTGGAGACCGAAGTTATACCATTTAACTAATCGCCCTTGTGACGAATTCTAATGTATTTTTCTGCAAGCTGAAAGCGGATGCCCGCACTCTACTTCTTCGTCTCTTTGTGTTTCGTATGCGCCCGACACCACTTGCAGTACTTCGGCAATTCGATTTTTCGCGTGACGAGCTTGCGATTCTTGCGCGACCAATAATTGGTGCGACCGCACTTCTCGCACGCTATTTTTATGAGCTGGTCTTGCGACATGAGACGACACTCTACCCTGCGCGCAGCGACTGGTCAAGCTTTTGGAATGAGAGAAATGTACGTATAGCCATCTCCCGTCCGAATTGAATTGCAAAGCTGATTCCACGGGAGAAGCCCCTTGAACGTGCTGTTGACCATAATGCCCATAAGCGTGTTGATTACGAGCCACGCGCACAGAATAAGCAGCAAACCCAAAAAGACGTTCACAAGCGTTTTGCGCGCCGTCGCGGCAACGTTGAGATTGCCCATGTTGGTGAGGTAGCGAATGCCGGCCCACGCAAAGAGAACGGCCGACATGACGATCGCAATGAAAATCGCGAAGTTGAGTACGTTTCTCGCAAGCTGCGTAAGCGAGCAGAGTGTGCATTTTGTAGCGGCTTCGGCCTCCGCGCACTCCTTCGGCACGAGCTGCTCCGGAAAGCCTTGTCCCTGGGCAACAACCGGCGCAAAGGCGCCGACCACGAGGAGTGTCACCACAATCAGAATCGCGTGCCGGCGAATCGTGAGCATGCCAAAAATTGTAACACGCCAAAAAATGGGGCATACTGGCGGGGTGCGCGTCGGTGGCGGAGCAGCAAACGCACGTGACTGTAGATCACGCGGCCTATGGCCTTCGGGGGTGCAAGTCCCTCCCGGCGCATAATGAAGAATTTCCTGCTCGGAATCGTCGGGGCAATGATTGCCTACGACTTATCTATACATTTGATCTACCTTTGCAAATGGGAGCAGTATTTTATTGCGAACAAGATTAATTATTGGCCGAACTGGACTGGCCGAGGATACCAAATCTTCTGGAGCATTTACTGGACAATTCCGCTTGCCTTACTCCTTGTATACGCAACGTATTCTGGCTAGGCCCTCGCTACTGCTCGCGCGCGCACTCCCCTCACCCGCTCAGGCCCCTTGCGCACATCGAAGGTGAAGTCGCCTTTGCCGTCGGGACCACCGTCGGGTTTGTAGTCAATTGAAACTTGGCCGCCCTCGAGAATGCCTCTCGCGACCATCATATTGGCGATCGGGGTAAGCAATTTAGTTTGAATTAAACGCTTGAGTGGCCGTGCGCCATACTGCGGATTGTAGCCTTCCTCTCCGAGATATTCTATCGCTTTTTCGGAGAGCGCGAGCGAGATGCGCTTTTCGGCAAGACGCCTGGCGACGATGTCCACCTGCATGCGCACGATGTCCCGGATAGCCTCCGGCGCGAGAATGTTGAAGAGGACGATTTCGTCCAAGCGGTTGAGGAATTCGGGGCGGAAGTATTCCTTCAGTGCGTCCATTACTTTCCCCTTTACCTGCTCATAGCGATCGCTGTGCGAAACCAGGAGGCCGCTGCCGAATCCGAGGCTCGACATTTTATCAATGTGCTCCGCGCCGATGTTTGAGGTCATGATGATGACGCAGTTTTTGAAATTCACTACTCGACCTTTGGCGTCGGTGAGACGACCATTGTCGAGCACCTGCAAGAGGATGTTGAATACCTCCGGATGCGCCTTTTCGATTTCGTCGAAGAGAATGACGGAATAGGGCCTGTGGCGCACGAGCTCGGTGAGCCCTCCGCCTTCGTCGTAGCCCACGTAGCCCGGCGGCGAGCCTATCATTTTGGAAACGGAATGCTTCTCCATATATTCCGACATGTCCACGCGGATGAGCGCCTTGTCGCTGTTGAAGAGAAATTCGGCGAGCGCGCGCGTGAGCTCCGTCTTGCCGACACCTGTCGGGCCAAGGAAGAGGAACGAGCCCACCGGCCGATTGGGATCGGCGATGCCGGCGCGGCTGCGCTTGATCGCATCCGATACCTTTTGCACCGCCTCGTCCTGCCCGACGATGCGCTTTGTGAGATTCTCCTCCATGCGAGAAAGCTTTTCAGCCTCCTCTTCGAGCATGCGCGATACCGGCACGCCCGTCCATCGCGAGACGACCGCTGCGATATCCTCTTCGGTAATTTCTTCCTTCAATACGCGGCGTGTCTGCTGCAATTTTTTCAAACGCTTCTCGGCCGTATCTATCTCACGCTCGAGCGCGGGAATTTTGCCATAGCGCATCTCCGCCGTCTTGGTGAGATCGCTCATCGCCTCTGCGGCATCGGATTCACGTCTTGCAAGTTCGAGCTCGCCGCGAGCGCGTTTGATCTCCGTAAGAGTTTCCTTTTCATTCTTCCACTTCATTTCGAGTTCGTGCGTCGAATCTCTCAAATCTGCCACTTCTTTCTCGATCGCTTTTACGCGCGTCCGTGCCTCCGACTCGCCCTCCTCGGCCTCCTTCTTGAGCGCTTCTTTTTCGATTTCGAGGCGGCGAACTTTGCGCTGCGCATCTTCGAGAGCCGGCGGCATGTTTTCGAGCGAAAGCCGCAAGGCGGAAGACGCTTCATCAATGAGATCGATCGCCTTGTCTGGGAGGAATCGCTCGGTGATGTATCGGGTGGAGAGCTGCACCGCCGCGACGATGGCGTCGTCGGTGATGCGAACGCCGTGGTAGAGCTCGTAGCGCTCTTTGAGGCCGCGCAAAATCGCGACCGCGTCTTCGACACTTGGCTCATTCACGTACACCGGCTGAAAACGCCGCGTAAGCGCGGGATCATGCTCGATATGCCGCTGGTATTCCTTGATCGTCGTGGCGCCGATGACGCGGATCTCGCCGCGCGCGAGCGCGGGCTTCAGCATATTTGAAGCGTCCATCGAGCCTTCCGCGGCTCCCGCGCCCACGAGCGTGTGCAATTCGTCGATGAAGAGAATAATCTTGCCGTCGCTCTTCTCCACCTCGCGCATGACGGCCTTCAAGCGCTCCTCAAACTCTCCCCGATACTTGGTGCCGGCGATGAGAAGCCCGAGATCGAGCTGCACCACCTCCTTGCCGCGCAAGCTCTCCGGCGCGTCCCCCGCAGCGATGCGCTGCGCCAAACCTTCGGCGACAGCCGTCTTCCCCACGCCGGCCTCTCCGATCAAAACGGGATTATTTTTGGTGCGGCGTGAGAGAATCTGGATGACGCGCGTAATTTCGATATCGCGGCCTATGACCGGATCGAGCTTGTTTTCGCGCGCGCGATCTGTAAGCGAGCGGGCAAAACGCGAAAGCGCGCGCGGCTTTTTGGGTTCATCCGCGTCGCGGATTTTGCCCTCCTTGATATCGGTGAGAATACGCGCGAGCGCGGTGCGATCAATGCGGAAGCGCGAGAGTACGTCGGAAGACGGTCCAGGATGCTCGGCAATGCCGAGCAAGAGGTGCTCGGGTGAGACGAACTGATCATTGAACGAAGCGGCGATGCGCGGCGCGGCCTCAAATACGCGCACGAGTTCGGGCGTGAGGTAGAGCTGGAACGATGGTGATACCGCAGTGGAGCCGGATGATCCCTCTATGAGCTCCAAGACGGAATCGGTGAGATGCGGCACATCAATCTCGACTTGCTCGAGCATCGGCACAACCATCGTCTCATCCTGCGTCAGGAGCGCCGCAAAAAGATGCAGCGTGGATACTTGATTGTGCCCGCGCTCCACCGCGAGCTGATGAGCGCGATGGATTGCCTCTTTTGCCTTGGTTGTGTAGTTGTTGAATGGGGTCATACCTGCGCGCATTGTATCCTGCCTCTGTACAACTTTCAAGTTCAATTCCGCTTCTCTAAGAGCGCGGCTTCATATTGGGCAGCAATGGCCGAAGCCGTGATGAAGGCCGATGCTTCGACCGCACGGGAGGCGGCGGTGGAGATGCCCGCAAGCGCGCCGTTTCTGTCTATAAGAGGAGTTCCCCGCTCGATAAGCGCCGCGCTGATATCCGTCTTCATGATCGGCGCGTCGTCCTCGGGAGGAGCGACGACAAGACCCGACGCAATACGAAATGATTGCTTGCCGAAAATACCGACAATCGTTTGCCCGATTGCGCTTTCTTCCGTGCGCAGCGCTGCGGGTATGTAGCGGGGCTGCGTCGAAGATGCCGATACTCCATCAAGAAACGCCAGACTATGCTTCTCGTCGCGCGCGAAAGCAAAGATCTTGAGTGTCGTTCCGTCCGCGAGTATCGCGTTGACGCTTTGTCTTCCGCCGAGCGCTTCCGCATCCGCGACAATCGTACCTTCCGCGTCGAGCACGATGCCGAGTCCCGTAAACGTACCGCTTGCGCCGGCATCGTACAGGCGCACGATCGACGGCAGAGTGCGCTGCACAATTTCCGAAAGATTGGGCTCTTTCTCCGGCGCGGCAGGCGGCGTTTGGAGCGGCACTGCTACAGCCGCAGCGACGGGCTGTGAGCTCTTATCAGGGGCAGGCTCTCGCACGCTCGCCTGAATAACGCGGCTGACGGATTGCGTGATCGTCGTCGGCGCTTGATCCATGAGCGCGACCGTAATGATGCCCGTTGCCATGGAGCGACCGTAATGATGCCCGTTGCCATGGACGTAACGAACGAGGTCAGCACGGTGAGAAGAAAAATCTGCGATTTTGTAAGCTCCTCGATGTTCATCCCGTTAGAAGCAGGACGCGGACTCTGCACCGCATCGCGCTTGGCTAATTGTATATAAAATCTACCTTTGCATAACGTTTCAAAATAGTACTGCTCCGTGTCCGCTGCGTCTAACGGGATTCATCCCGCCATAATAGCACAGGACGAAGTTTATTTCGGAAGCGTTTTCAAGAGTGCAACGAGTGTCGAAACCGCATATTCAACATCCTTCATTTTTGTCTCTCTCCCGAGCGAAAAACGCAATGTATTTTGCGAGCGCCAATCCTTTTTCTCCGTATCGC
>Ga0209542_10009372_pt1 | contig 17977 bp, 32 predicted proteins | sample RifCSPhighO2_01_FD_184028 | JGI IMG/M metagenome (GOLD analysis project Ga0209542, IMG submission 184028) | Soil microbial communities from Rifle, Colorado - Rifle CSP2_plank highO2_0.1 (SPAdes) (version 2) | ecosystem: Environmental > Terrestrial > Deep subsurface > Rock core/Sediment ...
ATAAGTATTGCTAACTGCATCTATTAATTTATCTATTCAATAATTTTCTCTATTCCTTTAGCTGCTGCCATTAGTGGTATTATTATTGCTGCAGTATGATAAGCGGCCATAGCAAAGGTCTTGGCAGTTATTTTTAGCTGCTCATAAAAACTAATGCTCATTTCTTCCAAAGGGTCTCTTGGCGTTCTTCCAATAATTGAATTTTGCCCTTCGCGTATCCTATTATGAGTTATGTAGAACCCATAAACAGGTACTAATTCTTGATTCATGATATTAAGCTAAGCCTCGTTGTTTATATATGTTTTCTAATCGTCATTTTTATTAATTCTAAGACATCTTCTCTTTTGGTAGTAATATCTTTAGAAGTATATTCCAAAACCCATGCTAAAACAAGTATCTCTTCAATTGTCGTATACAAACTGAATAAGCTAGTCAGTATCTCATTTTTTCTTAGATTATTTTTTTCTAACTCTAAACTACTATATTTTCTATCAAGCAAATTTACTAACTCCGAATATTTTTTTTCTATTTCCTCTTTTGATCTCATCTCAATCACACCCCTCCAAACTCTGCACTATCGCGGCCTTCCCACACAGCAGGCTTTCTCCCTTATAATTCTTGAAGGGAATTATCTGGAGCTTCGTTATCAGGCCATGGTCTGAGTAGTCAAAAACCCTGTTGAATTTCCCGCTCGGCTTTAAAACCAGCTCTGCATTATCATCAATATAAACTATTCCAACACTCTGCGTTCCCGTTCCATTATTATATTTTAAGGACTTTGCCGGAAGGTTTGAGTCATTTGCTGCCTTGATTATGAAGCCGTCAATGTCAAAAAGCCCCTTGTTTTGAAGGGTTAAGTTCAGCCTGCTTTGCGAAGCATCGCATGAATATTCATAAATTATTATTGACAGCCCTTCCGGGCAGTCACTTGTTGTCTGCTTTGGCAGGTAGCTGTTAATGAAGTAATAAACCATTATGCTTAATGCAATTGCTACCCCTATCAGTAAAACATAACCTACAACTTCACTTAAGCCTCTTTTGTTGTTCAGCATTTTGCTCATTTTTGTTTTAATAGCTTTTAAGCTGGTAGTAGCAGATTAATAATATCCTACTTATTGATAATCATAAAGCTACACGTTTAATTTTCTTATCACCTGATATTATCCCCCATTTATTAACTATAACATGAAACTTAAATATTTCCAAATCTTTTAAATCAAGCATTGTTGTATGATTAGTATTATTATACCATGTATTGATATAAGTTAGGGTTGCTCATACAATCTATTGTATGCTGTAGCTGCTCATGCAACACAGCATTAAATCATGAAGGTTTATAATCTGATTTATTACCAATAACTTACTAATAATTGTCAAATCTCTAAACCTAATCTGGTAATGCTCAAATACTAATAATTTACAATTATTAATAAATTTTACAGTTATTAATAAAATTATCTCTCTTGGCTAAATTTTCCTGATTATCTATAGCATTATCTAAACTATTTATCCCTTTAACTAAATTATTCTTATTATCTAAATTGTTTAACCTTTTTACTATTTTAATCATCCCCCCTCTCAACAATTGTTTCTTCCTCTCCGACTTTGGCAACAACGAAATAAAAATTCTCTCCAAAGTTTAGCTTGAATTTTCTTTCAACTCCAAGAGTATCCCTGACGGTTATTGTTGTTGGAAGATTGGGATAAGAGCCAAGAGACCTTTTTTCCCTGAATAGGGATGGCTTTGACTTTGCTCTTATTTTCTTTCCTCCTATTGGAATTCCAATTTCCCCCTTATTCTCTGAAGTGAAATTTATAGTTCTTATTTCTGAGCCGTTGCCATAAACGAACAGCCACTCGCTTATTCCTTCTCTGTCACGCGAGTAATTTGCATATGTATCAATCCAGTTTTCAATCAGAACATCGCCGTAGCTCTGATTGTAAATCCCAAAATCAATCACATTTGCACTTTCATATCCCACTTCCCTGCTTAAATCGTAAATCCTCTCCGCTGCAGCTCCTCCGCTCGGCTCAACGGCATAATTCTTTATGGAAGCAATCCCCACAATTCCAGTGATTATAATCACGGCCGCAAGAAGGTAGAACTGCCCCCTTTTGTCATGCCTCAAAACACTTCTAAACATAATATTATCATAATAGAGAATGTTATAAATCTAGTGGTTAGTACAATATAATAATGATTAAATACTCCTTAGGATTACATTATTTATGACAACTTCAGCGCCTGCAGAATTAACAAAAATAGAAGGTAAGTCCAGGTATCGGTTAGAAGGCATCGTTGAGGATTGCGTCTATCGGCGTGGTTATCCAAGCGAATTTCAGGATGAGCATGGCGGTCTGTCCTTCAAGCTGAAGTTAGGTGATAATGATTATGCTGAATTTTTTATACAGCAGGGATTTTGCACACCTCCATTAATGAATGGGCAGTATGTTGTTGGTGAGTCGTTTCCGGAAGAGTGGCGCAGCGAAAAAAGAGATGATAGACTCAACATTGTCACAAAGCTGGAAATCTATGATGAGCCTAATGGCAGAAAATTAGCGGAGTACAGGAGTTGAGGGCTTTGTTTAATAAATATTATTGGTGATCAGCCGTTTTCCGGACTAGCTTTTCAATATTATTTTGGCAATAGAACTTATAATTAGTAAATAATTAGCTTTCACAGAGTAAATTAATATACAACACATGCATGCAACTTAAATTGGCTCATTAAACATTATCAGGTGATTATAGGCTAATTTTAACTGCTTAAAATTTGATCCGTTATTTACCTAATCACTATATTTGTTTTAGAAGGCATCACTATATGTATCGGGGCGTATTTTTATAAATAACGCTTTCCAATTATCCTTATGAGCAATGAAAAGCCGGATTATCTGAGGTTTATGAGTGTTGGAGAGAGAATTTTCTCTTACAAATATGTTGAAGGCGTTGGAGATTATCTTAGCAGGATTCAGCCAGACAGCAGAAAAATCACAGTGGTTGGAGAATTAATGTCTGCCGTTGATTTATTTATAAAGAGGGGAGAAATTGCCTCTGCTTACAAAAAGTTTCTTGCTTTTCATAATAGCATTCCCCCTTCTGAAAGAAGGGCCAGATCTTTTTCCAGGAAGATGATTGATGAAGTTCGCCGATGCGTCAGAGGCGCCGGCATTTCTCTGGAAGAAATGGCTACTCATTGACAAATACCCAGTACAAATTTTCATGTGATACCACTTTGCTTATTCTTATATCTGATGGTTTCTTTGTTTCTCTTTCTAGTATTCCACTCATTGCTTCTGCTCCTCCGCTTCCTGCATGCCTGAATCCTTCTGCTCCGGAAAGGCCTGGTATGCTCGTGGGCGAACATTCTGCCTTAAGCGCCAGGCAGTCGTAGTATTTTTCTCGTCCTTCAATAATTCTTGTGTTATCCATCATTCTAAACCTTAATTCTCTGCCTGTACTTTCCCTCAATAATTTTTCAGCAGCGCTCATTATTTGTTCATAAGTCTTGAATCCTTTCAAATCATAAATTCTTAATAGTTCATCAATTGCCTGCATCAATTCCTTATTAATAATTAGTTATTAAGCATTATTGTAAGAATTTATACCTCTTATGTTAGTATACTCGGAAGTATACTACCTTATTTTTCTAATTTTACGACGTCTATTTCAGGGTCTTCAAAGTTGCAGTCTAGGCAGATTATCGCAAGTTTTTGTTCAAATCCCGGAAAGGTAATTTTTTTTGCTTTTTCCTTGAGGCCTTTCTTAATTGCGCGTATTTCTGTTTTGTTTAGTTTCTTGAATTTTACTTCTCCAATCAGCATTTTTTTGCCCGTTTTATCTATTCCTACTATATCTATCTCCGAAGTTTTGTCCCACCATCTTCCGAATAAGTAATCTTTGTATTTTTCCATCCCTATTAATTCTGACAGGGCGATTTCTTCAAATATTCTTCCGCAAAATGAGTTTAGCTCAGGCAGGATTTTTTCATCTGCTAATTTTTCTTGTTTTTCCTGCTCTACATATTCTTGGTTTTCAAAGATAAATTTAAACCAGAATTTAAAAAAATTGTCTTTTAATAAATAGATACCGTTTCTTGACCTTGCTGAATTTTTTTCTGTTATTGGCACTCTTCTTTCAATTAATTGGAGGTCAATAAGCACGCTTAGATACTTTGTGACAAAAGATTTGTCCAGCCCCGTATCATTAACTATTTGCCCGCTCCTGCTGTTTCCCTTTGCTATTGAGAATAGTATCGAGAAATAGTTTCTTGGCTCCTTTAGTTCTTCTCTCAGCGTGAACAATACGTCCGTGTATAGGAATTTGTTCTTTCTCGCAGTGTTTTCTATTATATTTTCTCTCAAGCCCTTCTTGAAGTCAAATTCCAGAAGATATGCCGGCATTCCTCCAAGTATTGAATAGTTTATTACTTTGTCTTTAAAGCTCATTTTTTCTGGAAAAAATAAGCAAGAATCATTAAACTTCAACGGCTCGAGCAGTATTTGTTCCGTTCGTCTTCCATAAATTGGGCTTTTCTTCCCTAAGAGATTTTCCATCATGGTTATTGATGACCCACATAAGATTATATAAGAATTTTTCTTTAGAAATTTATTATCCCAATAATCCTGCAGGATTCCAGTTACCTTTTTTGATGATTGTACAATGTATGGAAACTCATCAAAAACTATGGGTACCCTTGGTTTTTCTGATAGGTATAAGAATAGCGCATCCCAGCTATTGAATGGGTTTAGTTTAAGGACATTATCATTATAGTATTCTGCTATTTGCGAGCTTATTTTTTTTATCTGTTCTGCTTCCGATTCCTGCCTAGCCAGTATGTAGAGCCCTTTATGTTTTTTTAGAAATTCTTTTAGGAGTGCAGTCTTTCCTACTCTTCTTCTGCCATAGAGAATTATAAGCTTGGCGGTTCCTTTTTCATAGAGATGATTCAGCAGGGACAGCTCTCTCGCTCTGTTTTTAAAATTTGTTTCAGCCATTGTTCATTTACAGTTTAGTATACTCTATAGTAGTATACTCTAAAGTATACTATTTAAATATTTCTATTTTATTCTCTTTAATATCCCATTGCTTGCTTTTGGGATAAAGCTATTAATGAGTGTTTAACTTGCCGATGTTTAACTTAACAGCTTGCTTGTGCTGCAAAACCATCAAGACATGTTTAACAACACTACCTCATAATTCTTCCCATCTATTTAAATTATTGATTTTTTAAGTTGTTGTAAGGCAATAATTGGCAACTTTATCTTCGATAAAATAATATCTAAAGATTTCTTTTATTAATAAAAAACCCGAAAATGGTTAGTGGCTACATTTTTTTGTAAGAAAAGTTGAATGTTGAAAAGCTAGACGGTGGATTTACATTAATTGAAAAATTAGGCATTTGTAGACTGTAACGAATTAATAGGCATTAATTAAGAATAGGTGTATTTAACAAAGTGTTAGTGTATTACAACTAATTAGTTTCTTCTAGATACCCTACTCCGCCGAAGACGGATTTATCCGAAGGATAAACTCTTGGGGTGGGGAGATTTATCTATTTAGTCAAAAAATATAAGTGCAGACCCCGGAGTTTGCTTCATAATCAGTAAAGAATTGCCTCAAAATTTTCTCGGTTCTGCTACCCCACAAGCATCTACGTTCCTGTTTAGGGCTGCTCCGATCAAGGCCTGACCCGTTTTGCAGAAGCAAGATCCAGCAGGACAAAACGTCAGCGTCCATCCTGAGATCCCTTACCAGTTATTTCACTTGCTCCTTCAGCCTGTTTAAAGCCCACGGACAATTGGCGCAGGGCTGGCGCGCCGGCTTGGTCTGCTATATAGCAAGCCTGCGCGGGGTTTTAAATTTTACTGAAGAGAGAAAAGTTTAAATACTATAGCTGCTATAGTTGTTATAGGATAGGAAAATGACTACAACTACAATTCAGATTAGTGGGGAATTAAAAAGTAAAATAGCTGAGCTTGGCCTTAAGGGCGAGACTTACGAGCAGATTATTAGGAGAATTTACCAAGCGGCACTTAAAACGCAGCTTAGAGAATTGTTAATGTCTAGTGAGAATACTATTACTTTAGAGGAAGCTAGAAAAGAAATTGAGAGAAAATGGCCAAGATCGAAATAATCCGGTCTTTGTTTGATGAGATTGAGAAGAAGTTCAGGGGAGATGCCCAAAAAATTTTTGATTTGATGGAGAGTTTAGAAAATAATCCTCACAAAGGCAAGGTTGTTGGTTATGTTACTGGAATGCTTATTAAGGAACTAAAATATAGCGGATTCAGGTTTTATTTTATCATTGATGGAGGTAAGCTAAAATTTTTCTCCAAAGAAGAACTTGAAAATATTTTGATAAAGTTTGTCAGGATGTCTGATAAGAAGAGCCAACAAAAGACTATTGAAGAAATTAAGAATATTCTGAGAAAGGTTGGAGAGGAAGGATTCTAATTCCTCAATATTTCGGCATTCATTTGTGGTGTTGCTTTTGGCGCTATCATGCCTATCATTTCTCCGGTTATTCCCCTGTTTGCAAAATCAAATTTTACTTGTACTGTAGGGATTCTTCCTTCTCTGAATCTTGTTACTTGCATTCTTCCCCGCAGAACATCAGCTAATTTTACTTCTCTCCTAAACTTTTGGTTTAACTCAACTATTTTTAGTCTTGCTCCTTCTAATAATCCTCTTAATTCTCCAGGTTGAATGATTCCTCGCTCTTCTGCTGTTCTCTCAACAAGGCAGTATCCTGCTTGCGATAAGGTTATATGTGTTCCTCTTGGAGTAAAATATTCCAGACTAATCCTTGTTACTCTAGGCTCTGCTGGATGAAAATCAAATTCCATCTCTCTCCCGTCATAATTAGCTGCTAGTAATGTCATGAATCCCGGAAGATAAAGATCATCTCTTAAGAAGTCGAATACGGGTTTCATAGGATGTTCGGTTGTTGTTTTTGTCATTTTATGCTCCTTCGCTCTCTGTCAAAATTTTAGCGAGTTCGCTCAATTCGGAACTGTTTAATCCTCTTCTTATAGTCACAACTTCTCTACCCCTCACTTCATTAAGTTCTATTTCAGTTTCTTGGAGATTTTTATATCTTAGAACGTCCTCAATCTGATTGAAATTAAATTTCATTTTCTCTGCCAGTGAACTCAAGCCCACTCCAGTTTCAAATATAGGTTTTCCATCCTCGTCTTCAATTCCATAGTGAGCGATAGTTTCATTATCAGTGGTTAATTCTCTGGCGTATAAAATTCCAAATATTTCCTCCATTTTTACCACCCTATCCTCACCGCTCCGCTTCCCCATCCGCCATAATAATTTCCGTATCCAGAACCATAACCTGAACCATAGCCATATCCGCCGTATCTATACGAGGGTCTTGTGTTCTGCTGGTAAGTGTCAAAAGCGTCGCTTACTGCTCTATTATTAGTTGAACTATAACTTCCAACGCTTCCGCCTCCAAGGCTGCCTAGGCTGCTTCTCCCGACTCCAGAACTCCAGCTGGTTCCAATAACTCCGCTTCCAAAGCCGCTTCCGATAGCTATTGATGCTGCTGCCTGCGTGTTGATATTAGTTGTAGTTGCCGGCTTATCATTGTAATTAATCTGAATTTCTTCCCTCGGCAAAACAAATTTATGGGCTAATGTAAATCCTCTGTGCTGTCCGCTTAAATCCTCGCGATAAATCCATTTGTCCTTCACTTTTACATAGTCCTGCTTGTAGCTTTGTGAAAAGGAAAGAGCGGAGGCAGTTGAGGAAATGATTAAAAGAGAAGCTATAGACATTAATAGTAAGATGAGAAGTTTATTTTTGTTCATTTTCCCTCATCCCGTTTATCATGTAACTTTATTTCTAAATTCCATATTTTCTTAGATTTCTCATTTTCTCTTAGAGTTTTTAATTCTTCTTCTGAAACTGTAGATTCATGATCTCTTGTATAAGAATGCCAACCATTATTGTCATAAGCAGTTGTGTTATATTTTACTTGATAGGATTTTTTAGGTTCTTTGTCAAATATTCTATGATAAGCTTCTCCAATAGGCTTATTGAAGAATAATCCGAGCGCTATGGCGCTTCCTGCGAGGGTTAAGGCTAATTTTTGTTTTGGGGTCATTTTTTCATCATCTCCTCTATCTCGGCTTCCTTAAGCCTGTTAATTATATTATCATTGGATAATCTCATGTTTCTCAGCCTTATAAGTTCTGAAGGTCTTAGGCGGTCTCCATATTTTCTATTCTCGGCGGCCATTATCTCAACTTCTTCAGGAGTCATCTTAAGACTGACAAAACCCCAAACATCTTCTGGAGAAAGCTTTGCTTTCCACGCTTCTCCGGGAAGCATTAAGTCCTTAGTGTTATACCATAATACTTTAGAATAGTTCACTGCATCTTCAGGTTCCAGCCCAAGCCTAGAAGCAGAAACAATGTTTTCGCGTTCATAATAATCTGGATAGGCTGCTGCCGATTCTGGCTTAACTTCACTTAAGGCAAGAATTCTTACATCTGCGCTGTTAAATCTTCTTGGATAGAGGCTTATCTGGTGAAGAACAAAATGTGTTTCCTGCAGGATTGCTTCCACATCATAGGCGCTGGTGAACCTGTCGTCAAGTTTCTTTGCCATCTCTGGAGTTATGCCCCTCTTTCTGAAATCTAATGCCTGATACAGACTAAGCCATTTAGGATATCTCTCCAAGCCTCTGGGGCCCTTTTGAGTTTCTCGGGCATATTTTATTTCTTCTCTGCTAAATCTCTTTTCGCCAAAATAGGCTACGTCTTCGTTAATTTGCTGAGTTAATCTCTTCTCTCTTTCTGATTTGTAATCTTCAGCGCATCCTCCAAGTGCCAAAGCTCCAGCGAGGATTCCTGCAAGGCCGAGAGTTTTTGTGAAGGTCATTTTCTCTCCTCCTCTGGATATTTATAAAATACTAAATCACTGCTTGCAGCGCTTGTTCCTTGAAGCGCTTCATAATGCAGGGGGTTCCCGCTTCTAGCAGCACTTTCTCTGGCTGCGTTTGCATATCTTATATCACCAATCTTCCTTCCTTGGCTATCATAAACTAAGGTTATCCCATATTCATTATTTCTTTTTGTTGTTGAGCCCTTTGGCAAGATAATATTGTAATGGTCACTTCCTCCAGAACATTGCAAAACTACATAACCCTCTGCTTCTGCTCTTACTCTTTCTTCCATTGCTGTTCTCCAGCTTTCCCGTTCTCTTTTTACAGAATCTTTATACTGAGGATATTTTTCAACAAAAGATATCTCAAACTTTTCATTTTGTAATAGGTATCCTTCCCATTCATGTCTAATCCTTGTTTCAACAGGACTTTCGCTTTTTTCAGGTTTTTGATTAGTGGGAGAATGTTGGGCAGGTTTAGGACTATCAAGAATTTTCTCTGGCTCTTCACCGCAACCCGCTATTCCTAGTAATGCTGCTCCTGTAGTTAAGGCAACTAATCCGTTTCTAAGGCGTCTATTCATTTTCTTATCGGCTCCCCCTTCAGCAGCCTTTCTGTATCAAAATCATCATAAATTGTTCTGAGGATTGTTTCAACATGTCCCATCTCGCTTTGGTCGTGCCACTGGCTTCCTTCTCCCATATTAATGCCCGGAAGCATTGAATCCCAGACTTGTCCGGTTCCTTCATTCATTAGCCTGTAAGCAAGAACAGCATTCTTTAAAGGAGCATTTGGATATTGTTCTCTTAATCTTCTGAGATTCTCAACAGAATGGTCGTTCCTGATTTCAGAAAAGAAGTAACCAACATCATCTCTACGGCCGAAACTGCCAAGCAATTCCGCCTTGCCGTCACTGGTAATATGAGAAAATTTTTCAATCATAAAAACGCCCTTCTCGGCTTTTTGCCTTCTTAATTCATCAGTTACACGCCATGAAACCTGCTCTCTGACGCGGTTATCAATGTACTCGCGGGCTTGATGAACGCCTGCAGCACCAAAAACAAAAATGCCGGCACCAACAGCTGCGCCGAAAGCTCCAGTAAGCAAAATCCTTTGCAGATTACTCATCATATTCATTATATTGAGGCATATTTAAACCTTTCCTTTGTTACTATTTAAAAGTTATAAGTTAAATGAAATAGAAATGTAAATATCAAATAATAGCCAGTAATTAATTGTAAATAAATCTTGCAGCTTTGCTGTAATCTGGCAAAGTTGAATAGAATATAGTTATTTATAATTCTCCAGCTCAATGCCATGTTAGTCAAGTAGCTGAATGGTATTAACGCTAATTAATTTCCTCACTTAACCTTTTTCAACTGCTCCAATGTCTTTTCTTTCTTGCTTTTGAATTCTTTAGGGGATAATCCAACTATATTATACTCTCTAAAATCCTTTAATATCTTAACAAGCCTGTGAAAATATTCTTCTTTTGAGTAGTTTTTTAATATCTTTAAGTATGCATTATAATCTGGATTTGCAAATAACATTAATGATACAATGTCCGCCCTGTCTTTTTCTCCTTTAATAGAATTTTCTCTGTCTATTTCAGCTCCTTGCTTTAGCACTAGCAGGGCTTCCTGCGATGCTACATTGAATCCTTCAATTTGAGAGGTGTACTTCTTAATGTCTTCGGGCGGAATTGTCAGTTTTGAATAGTGTTCCAAGTAGATGTCTATATCAATTTCATCTGACTTAATCTCATATTTTTTAAGGGCATCATTCTTTCTCAAGTCTTCCTGTTTTAATTTCTGCAGTTCAGTCAGGCTTACAACTATATCAATGTCTTTTGATTTTTGCTGTTTGGTCCATAAATAAGTTGACCATCCACCTATGAGTATGAAGTTATATTTTTTTCTTATCTCCTGCAACAGCCTCCAGCTTTTTTCTGTGAGTTGTGAATTCCAAAATTCCATCTTATTAAATTTGTTATTTGCCATAGTTATTTATTTAATCCTAGTTTATTTTCCATCTCACTTGTATAATCTTTAGCATACCACTCTTTAATATTCCATAAATCAACAAAAATCTGCCCTAATGGTATTTTCCTGTATTGTCCAAGTATTTTATCTTTTTTTAATATAAATAAGTTAGGATTATTATCGCTTGTTTTCATCTTTTTCAGTCTTTCTTTTATTATTTCTGTTTCATTTTCATCGGCGTATGCGTAAACTTCAGAATAGTCTGCAGGAACATCATTATAATTTAGTTTATACGCGGTGAATGCCGTAAAAACAGCGTCAGGCATTGCTCTTTCAATTTCTCTTGCAGGAGTCTCAACTCTTATCCTGAAAATTATATCTTTCTCAATATTTCTTACTGATGCCCAATAATATAGTATTTTTTTAATGTTCAAAATCTTAAAGCATCTCTGCATTATCTTTACAGCGCCCATTGAGTCAAGTTTCTTTACAATATTATTGATAATACTTAATGAGATATTAAGATTCTTGGATAGTTCTGACTGCGTTAATGAAAATTCTTTCTTTTCTATGGCTGAAAAAGCTATTTCTCTCAGCACGATTTCTTGGTTTTTCATTTCTATCTTAGAAAGTCTTGATTTATAAATCTTTCTAAAATAATAGAAACTTTGCTCGTCGTGGAGATTGAAATCATCAAGAGCTATTAATAGAGGATACTGCATGGGAAAACGGAAAGCAAAGGAGTTATAAACTAAAATTGATACGTTATAATTAATATGGAGACGTATAAACTAAAGTTTACAAGGTTGCAGAATGAAATCTTCAGGTTTCTTTCTATAAAAGCAGGAATGAAGTTCAATCAGAGCAGGATTGCTAAAATGTTAAAAGTATCTCCTACAGCAATATCAAAAGCCCTTCCCCTGCTTGAAAAAGAGGGGTTAATCAAGTTTGAAAAAGGCGATAATATTAATTTAAATCTCATTTCTTTTAATAGAGAATTCTCTAAATCAGTATTTCTTAAAAAGATAGAGAACCTAAAACGGCTTCAAGAAGTTGGCTTGATAGACTTTTTGTTTAATGAGTTTCCCGGTTGTACAATTATTCTTTTCGGGAGTTACTCCAAAGGGGAAGATATTGTAACTTCAGACATAGATATAGCTGTAATAGGCACGAAGGAAAAGAAAACAAACTTAAGCGAGTTTAACAGGAAACTTGAACATATTATAAACATAAATTTTTATGAATCATGGAAAACTATACATAAACATTTAAAGAATAATATTCTTAATGGAATAACGCTTTCTGGAGCAGTCTCACTATGATAGTAAGGCCATTAAGACCATTCAATGAATTCTTAAAAGACGGAATAGTGAGAAGACAGTTTCCTGATAAAGAAAGAGCAAATATTTCTATCATTATCTCTTTTTAATACTAATAAGAAGCGGTTGTGTTTTATAAACTTTTAATTGAGTATGAGGGCTATTATAGAAGATTTTATAAGTTACCTTTGGATGTTTAATTTATGCGGGTGTGCCGGAGCGGTCAAACGGGCAGGACTTAAGAGAGCTATCTTTGAGAAAGAGCCTTTCTTCGGAAAGAAAGCCTCGGGAAAGAACGAAAGAGAGACCTCGGAGAGAAAGCTTGAAGAAATCCTGTGGCTTAGTGCCTGCAGAGGTTCAATTCCTCTCACCCGCATTCCGTAACACAGCACCAAATATTCTAGCAAATATAACGAAACATAACGAAGCGGAGACAATTGAAATTCCTCTTATTCTTCCTTAGTTTTTTCCTTGGAGGTTCTGGAGTTATGGATTTTTACAATTTCCTCAAGAGACTGTGTCAGAGGCACAACAATGCGAAGCTCAGCAGATACCACTAGCGGCTGCTCATCAACTGTAACAAGCTCAGTTTCTCCATCCTCATTGAGCCTTTGTTCGATGTATGGCTTTAAAGAAGTGCTTTCAGGGCGAACCTGATAAATAACCCCCATGCGGACGTTAGTGAATCCTATGCTCGCTGCTCTCCCTTTGTAGAACATTGACGGAATAACATCCACTCTTCCCCAGCATTCTTCCTCACTGCTTTTAGTATAACAGCCAATCATATCAAGGCGAACCTTGCTTTCATATAGTGAGGGTTTGTCTAAAAATCCTTCATTTCTGGTCAGCTCATATCTCTGGGGGCTTTCAAGTGTTAAAACTCCTAATTCTTTATTTACGCTATGAATTCTGCCGGAGCCAAGATTATTGCCGTGAACTCCGGTTAAAATTACCCAGTCCCCACATCATGGCCGGAAAGAAGCTTTCTGTTTTGTTTTCTGGTTTCTTCGTCCTCTACTCCGTTCTTATAGTTCTCGCTTTCTTTGCTATCTTTATTAGTTCCGCGCATCATATCTCTTCTTAAATTTCCCGCCTTATAAACCTTTTTATTGTTACCACTTTTAAGAAACATTTATAGTAACAAAAACAGGCAGGGGGTGGGGGAATAAGCCAAGAAATCCAGAAATAAGCCCGGAATAAAATATGAAGGAGCTCAAAATAATTTATTATGCTGTCTGCTCTCTTGGGCTGTTGTCAGCCTTGCCTCTTCTTATTTTAAACAGGCGCGGCATAATAGTGTAATATCCTAGTTCTTCTTTTTTGCTCCACCCAAAGAAACGAAAGTCACATTTTCCGTCATACTGAAACAATGAAAAAGCATCAGCTTTGGCAACTGAAGCCACTCTCTCGGCAGACTGCAGGATTTTTTCTATCTCTCTTTCGCTTTCTCTGACGCCAACAAGCATTGTTTCTCCGAGAGGCACTTCAACTAAGTCTACATGCGGGATAAGCACCGCATCGGGCCCTATTCCTTCTTCTGGGAGAATCCCATATCTTCCATCTTCAAGCAAGTTTATCCCATGTACTACCCTGAATGCGCTGACATTGCCGTGGACAAACTCTTCAAGATAAACTGGAGCAACCCTGGTGTTGAATTCTATTGTATCGTCGTACCTGGTAAACATTAGAGAATACCAAATATCCTTATTATTTAAGGATTGTTGTAACAATAGTATCTCTGATATAGCCACAATTCAGGAATAGAATCAGGAATTAACCATTAACTTTAATCTGATTATGTAAGTATCAATAAGTGCTTGATATTACTTGCCATCACTGATAACCTAATAACTTTGCTCGTTTCTAAATTAATTATTTTACTCTCTTTTTATAATATTATGAGCATATTGCTTTAGAGCTATCTATCGGAGATACTCAACAAACTTATCTTCAAATCCTTATAATGAAAAGCCTTCGGAGGGATTTGAACCCTCAACCCCCGCTTTACGAAAGCGGTGCTCTGCCGTTGAAGCTACGAAGGCTTATGAAATAATATACTATTGAGTTATTTTAAACCTAACTGTCTAAAGCTCAGATTTTATCTTGTAGACCCTTGTAGTCACCTAACACAGATAGATTTAAATATGTAGACACCTATTATTATACTATAAATAAAATGAGGGTAATTAGATAATATAGCCTTTAGCAAAAATCCAGCAGATATTATAATGTTGGCTTTTATTATTAATGAGCCACAAATGAGATTAATAAGATAATACTGGTTACATGTGGGTTTTTGATATTAATTATTGAAATAATTAATCTATCAATTATAAATGTTCTTGACAAAATAAATATAACAAACAGCAAAATGTACCTTGAAAAAAGAAAGACAAAGCACGGCCTTAAGTACTACCTGGCCCACTCCTTCCGCGAGGGCGGAAAGGTAAAGAAGACGCGCGTCTATTTGGGGACAAAGCTGAAAAAGAAAGTTCTCAGGCAGAGGATGGAGCGCGCTAAGGAGCTTCTTCTCCAGCAGGTAAACAGCTTTAAAATTATCCGCTCGCCCATTAATTACAAGTTTACAAAGCGCGAGCTGGAGCTTATTAAATCTCTCAAAGCAAGGGCAAAGTTCAAAGTATTCCATCTTTCAGAGCTGGATTGGAAAGCCTTCACAGAGATATTTGCATATCATACCAATGCTATTGAAGGCTCAACAGTAACACAGAGAGAAGTCGTGGACATTTTAGGAAAAAACAAGTGGCCATTCCACAAGCCAAAAGAAGAAGTATCAGAAACATATGGCGTTGCAAGAGCTGTTAGTTATATAAGAAAGACAAAGACTCATCTTTCTCTTAAATTAATGAGGGAATTGCACAAGGTTGTCTTTGAAAATTCCAAAGGCTTTGCGGGGAAATTCAGGGAGAAAGGAGTTGAAGTAGGAATTCGCGATGGAACGGGAAATATAATTCATCTTGGCGCTCCCGCTTCAAGGGTAAAATCTTTGCTGATAGAGCTTACAAATTGGTACAACAAGAACCGCTACAGGCTTCCTCCGATTGTCCTTGCGGCCGTTGTCCATAACCAGTTTGAATATATTCACCCATTTGAAGACGGCAACGGGAGAGTTGGAAGGCTGTTGCTGAATAATATTCTCCTGAAGCACCGCCTCCCTCCGGTAAACATTTCATTCAGCAACAGAAGAAAATACTACGACACTCTCCGCAAATTCCAGAAGACGGGAGACATAAGGCCGACGATTGAGCTTATACTCAAGGAATACAAAGCATTAAGGAAGAAGCTGAAGAAGTGATAGTTATGGATAACTGCGCAGGTTAGGTTACAAGAAGGACGCAGTTAGACAGATAGAGAACTGCAAAAAATATGTCACACAAGTAATGCAGTTATCTATATCTTTGGATCAACAAAGAAGGAGATAAGTTTTCAGAAGCATTTGAAGGAACACTTGCTTTCAGGACTTCTGCCTACGGTTCTGTGCAGGAAATTACAATTCCAATCTCAATTGACTATGGGCCTGCTGAAAAGAACGAAACAATTCTTGTCAAGAACGAAACTGTCGGGGCAAAGAATGAAACATTTTCATATGATGCGTTACTTAATTGTACGCCAAACATTACCTATTCTGCTCCAGAAGGAAAATCAGGCACCCTCCCTTTTATTCTCGCAGCGCTTGCACTGATCATTGTTGCATTGTTCTTTATTTTTGGCAGGAAGAAGAAAAAAGAGCAGACCTTTGACAAATATCTTTCAGAAATGAGCAAGAGAAAAGAGCGAGTGAGTATAAAGCGTCCTCGATAACTAATTCTGAATAACATTCAATAGCTCATTATATGGATACTTCTTTTGGTGTATCCATGTTTGTCTATGCGTCCGAATAGAACCTCTAATCTTCTGCTCGCAAAGATTATTGTCGAGGCTTATTCCTTCAATCTCGATTGCGGTAAGCCAGTGTCCTCTATAAGCTATCAACCAATTATCAATAATGCTTTTAGCTTCTTTGCACCAGTATTTGTAATTAATAATTTCATTTAACTTTTTTTCAAATTCTTTTTTCTTTTCCAACTTTTTTTCTTTAACCGGGTTTTCTTTTAGAAAATCCGCCATCTCTCGATGGAGAACCTTCAATTGTTCATATAACTTTACAATATCTTTCTTTGGATTTTTTCAGCTTCAAATTTTGCTTTTCTTAACAAATGTACCCAACATTTCTGATATCATTTTGCAAAATCATCATAAACTCCATAGCAATCACTTATAATTCCGCCATGATAATTCTCACCAAAAATATCAGTTATCACTCTTCTTGCTCTTGAATTTTGTATTGTTATAAATACGAAATTCTTTGTGGCAAAGAGCCACAAATACCAACGCATTCCATTTACTGGCCAAGAAGTCTCGTCGCTGTAAGCATAATCTTCTTTTTTTATTTTTTCTTCAATTTCATTATATGACGGCTCAAGTTTATCAGCAATTCCGGCTATGCAATTGTTAATCGCCCGGGGGCTGAAATTTATTTCGCCATTGGTAGCATTATCAAAAAACTCTGAAATTTTTCCATAAGAGCCTGAAAAAGTAAATTTCAATTCAGTAAATAGTGCCCGTAAATTATATCCAATCATTCCTCTTTGGGGAATGTCTTGGTGCTTTCCTATGCAAAACTCACCGCAATCACAAGGACAAAATTCCTCTTCAACTTCAATAATTTCAGATACAATTCTTGCGTCATAAACATACCTGATTCTTGTGCCAATGTTTTTTCTTTTGATAACTTTTTTGCATCTTGGGCATCTTCCTTCAAGTTTTGCACTGATTTTTCTGTCAATATTTTCTGGCACTTCTTTTGCTCCACCGTTGCTTCCTTCTGGCTTTCCTCTCTGCTTCGGCTCTGCTTCAGAGTTTTCTTTTGACGGATATTTGAAAGGCAATTTTGACGAAGGAGTATTTTCATTTAAAAATTGCCTTAACAATGCTTGAGTTTTCTTAAGTTCATTCAATAACTCATAATATTTCTTTTCTATGTCCTTTCTTTTTTGCCTTTCGTATTCAGCGTTTTTTTCAGCTCTTTCAAGTCTTTCTAATAGATTATTTTTTCTCATCTTTAACAATTACCAAGTAAACTTCTTTATCAATAAATTCTTTTGGACAACTCACTTTTGCACTATTTCCAAACTTGGTAACCCTCCTTTTTACAAAACCTTCAATATTTTCCACAAAAAGCTTATTTTTCGTGATTATGTCTACTTTCTTCATAGGATATACTAAATATATCCAATATATAAATTTATCGTCTATGCTTTATAGATACATACATATATTAGTTAGCTTGCTGTATTTATGGGGTAGTAACAAAATCGAAAGGTTTAAATAGTGGCTTTTACTATGTTTTTTATGAGCAAATACAATTTAGTTTTGGGCAGGGTTGTAGCTGCAGATCTTACGGGAATGATTGGAAACATAGAAAGAACTAGTCCTGAAACTGGAGACCAAAAATGACTGAAAATTCTGGAAAACCAGAGGAAACATATGGCGCATGCACTATTTATGGAGCGAGAGCTACTAAAACAGACAGTCAAAAGGAAACAGAGAACCCTACAGAAGTAAGATCTTCAACAAAGGATTCATACCATAGTAACGAACATCGAAAGGTTACAGAAGCGGACCATGAAGATGGTGAAACTCTTAGTGAAGTAGTAGTTGAAGGAGTTTTAGATGGCTTAGCTATTGGCCTCGGGGGACTTTTAGGATTAGGCCT
>Ga0209542_10009376_pt1 | contig 17964 bp, 16 predicted proteins | sample RifCSPhighO2_01_FD_184028 | JGI IMG/M metagenome (GOLD analysis project Ga0209542, IMG submission 184028) | Soil microbial communities from Rifle, Colorado - Rifle CSP2_plank highO2_0.1 (SPAdes) (version 2) | ecosystem: Environmental > Terrestrial > Deep subsurface > Rock core/Sediment ...
AGCCTCGCTATCCGGGTCAAGAAAGGCTTGTTGAATTTGACTTGTTTCATGAATATTTTCTTCGATGTGATGCTCTCCTTTTATTATTTTTCCATTTTTATACTGAACACAGAGATTTGTTTTTTCTAACGTAACAGGAATTACCTCGCCTTTTGTCTTGAGCACGTATGATGCGGTTTCGAGGACTTCTTCATAATCTTTTGAGACTTTTTCCAGTACCGATAAAAAGAGATTGCCAAAATTATGACCTGCAAAATCACCACTTTCAAAACGATAAAGAAACAACTTTCTCCAGAGAAGAGGGGCCTCAGAGAGAGCAACAAGACATTGTCTCAGATCCCCCGGCGGCAGGACCCCCATTTGATCTCGGAGCCTGCCGGTAGATCCTCCGGAATCCGTCATGGTAACTATTACTCCAAGATCCAGGGGATACTTTTTAAGACCGGAGAGAACTACAAATGTTCCGGTTCCGCCTCCAATGACTGTTATTTTTTTCATTGCGTATTACGAGTTAACGAGTCCACGTGTTTATTTTTAACTGTTTGTTTTCTTACGAACAGATTATCTCCAATATCCTCTGCAATAGTGTATCCAGGAGCAACCAAAGTGTGTGAACCTATTTTTACTCCCGGCAGGAGAGTGGTATTTACTCCGATTTTCGAATAAGCACCAATAATTGAACCAAATTTGAGTAATTGTGTGTCTATTTTCTTGCCGGAAACGACTGATTTCACCGCTTTTCCATCAAATCTAAAGTTTGCCGTCGTTGCCTCTGCTCCAAGAAGTACGCTATTATCGAGTACAGAGTCACCGACATAATTTCTATGGAGTGAAACATTATTTCCAAGATAGGACCGTGTAACCTCAGAGTAGCCTCCGATGATACAATTATTTCCTATATGACTTTGACGAACAAGAGCAAAATCACCAATTATCGTATTGTCGCCGATAAAACACGGTCCCACCACTTTCGCGGTCTGTGCAATTTTGACATTCTTACCTAGTCTGATTTCTTCGCCTAATCCAGATAAAAAATGATTCATCATCGGTAACACCTGCCAGGGATATTTGACTGTGTGCCAAAAATTATCATAGGCAACATAATGAGTTTTGTATTTTTTGATAAATTCTGTGAGAGCTATTTCAAATAGGTCATCTTTGCCTGAGTGAACATCCGCCAGAATTTGGATCAACTGAGCAGAATTTTTGAAATAGTCAATTACCAGATTCACTAAATCAGAGGGGAGTCTCGTCGGGTCTGGTTTTTCTATGATACCGGACAATTTTCCCTCCGGATCAAACGAAAGATACCCTCCAGGAAAATATGAGTTCATTTTTTTTGCTACGAAAGCGAAGTCGAGATCTTTTGCCAAGACTTCATCCAGTAATTTCAGCAATATAGTTTTACTAAATAGATCATTCCCATTGAGAATGAGAACATCTCCCTTCAAGTCGTTTTTACAGGATAAAACTGCTCCAGCCATTCCGTCCAGATCTTTTTGGACTAGTATGGTGGCCCGCGGTCTTAGTTCTTTAATCGCTTTGCTGTTGTTTGTACTCGCCACAACGATTATCTTCTCTCCCAGAGGTTCAACGAGATCAAAGATATACTCAATAAGAGACTTTCCCAAGAAAGAAAAAAGGACCTTTTCGTGGAGGGGCCAAAAACGAGTACTATCGCCACCGGCCAGAATGAGTATGTTTTTTACTTTTTTCATACATTCAGGAGAATTACATCTTCTCTATTTCTCCTCCTAGTTCTTTAATTTTATTAACGATGTTTTCATATCCCCGCTCGATGATAGACGCGCCGTTAACGACGGATTCATCTTGGGCAATCAAAGCTGCCAGTACCAACGTCGCACCCGCTCTCAAATCAGAGACATTTAAGACTCCACCATGGAGAGTTTGGGGTCCTTTGATCCGGATTGCTTGATTATATTTTTTACCGGAATCAAAATTGAAAAAGAAATATTCAGTTGGATCACGAACGGGGACTTTTACATAATCAATTTCTGCTCCAAGTTTTCTCAATTCCTCAACATAGGAAAATCTATTCTCAAAGACTCGTTCGTGGATGACTGACTCTCCCGCAGCTTGCGTCATGAGAACCGCCCAATTGGGTTGCCAATCCGTCATAAAACCAGGATGAGGGCTTGTTTCGATTTGTGACGATCTCAAAGGTCCAGAATAATAGAAACGAAGCGTTTTATCGTTAATTTTTTCGACTCCAGCGCCAACTCCTTTCATCTCTTTTATAAATGACTCTAGATGAGACGTGTCAGCCGCGCCTATGGTAACATCACCTTTTGTTAATATCGCGAGTGTAGCGAATGTTACTGCTTCATTACGATCGGAAGTAATAGCAAAAGGTGAAACAGATCTAAGATGTGTTACCGAGTCAATCGTAATTCTGCTTCCGTCCCTTTTTATTCTTGCCCCTCCGGCATTAAGAAAACGAATCAGTTCATCAATTTCTGGTTCCCGGGCGCAATTTTCTAATGTTATTCTATCTCTTCCAAACACTGACAAAAGTATGAGAAGCTCCGTTCCCGTATGGGAGGGTTTCTGGAATCGGTAAGAACCAGTGGGTTTTTGACTCATCCGCGCATCGTAGTAGCCGGTTTCAGAATCATAATCAATTTTGACTCCTAGTTTTTTCATCCCCTCAACGATGCGGTCAATAGGGCGTGCCCCAATTCTGCACCCTCCGGGATTGGGTACATAACAGGACATAAATTTGTAAAGTAGTGGGGCAAACAACATAAAGGAAACTCGTATTTTTGAAGCGTGAAGAAGGTCGACTCTGTTTTTTTTAAGGTTTTTGCCGTCTATCACCACGGTATTTTTTTCGATAAATTCCGCCCTGCCTCCCAATTCTTTTATTAGATCGAGCAATTCGACCACATCAGTTATTTTCGGTACGTTTTTCAGCATTACCTCTGTGTTATAGAGCAATGAAGCGATAATGACTTTCAGGGAAACATTTTTAGCTCCCGATAACAGCACTTCTCCTATGAGTTTTTTACCACCCGTTATGATAAATGCATCCTCCATATTTCATTCAACATAGAACATATAACATGTAACAAAAAATAAGCATTAATTCCAATGTTACATGATGATGACTTCTTCTTCTAATTTTACTCCAAACTTTTTGTAAACGGAATCCTTTATCAGACGTAATAGATTCTTCAGGTCCTGCGGATTTCCATTCCCGTCATTTATTATAAAATTGGCGTGCTTCTCCGAAACGTGATATTTACCGATTTTTCTTCCTTTTAGCCCTGCCTTATCGATGAGATTGCCGGCAGAGGTCGTGTGGACTTTGAGTCGAAGTTTATCTTGCTGGGAAATATTTCTAAAAAAACAACCGCTACAAAATACCCCGTGCGGCTGTGTTAATCTTCGGTAGTCAAGTGCAAATTGCGCATGTTTCTTTGTGACAGCCGGATCGACCTTTTCTAATTTAAACGTTGCCTCTAGGACGACTTCATTTGTTCTCTGAAGTATACTTTGGTCGTAGGCAAAATTAAAATATGGCTGATCAACCTTCTTCTCCTTGCCATTTATATCAAGAAGAGAAGCCGACACCAGACGGTCGCCTATATAAGAGAGAGGTTTTGTCCACTTGGAATTCATATAGAGCGCACCGCCAACTGTTCCCGGCAGCCCGATTTGATATTCGAGCCCGAGGTATCCTTCATCCGAGAGTTCCTTAGCCAGTTTTGTCGTGGGGTAGCCGGATGACACCGTTACCAAATAATTACCGTCTTTTTTTTCAATCTTTTTTGACATATATTTGTTTCTTATCACAAGACCGGAAAGATTGGATTTCAAGACTGCCAAATTAGATCCTCCACCGATGATCATAAAGGGAATCCTCAATTCAAGTGAGACTTTTTTTGCCTTTATGAGGTCTTCCTTGCTTTCAGCTTCAAAATAATATTGGGCTACAGTTTTGGTACGCAAAGTAAGATAAGGCGAAAGATTGAAGTTTTCTTTTATCCGTCCTTTTCCTAGTATTTGTTCTAATTTATTTTTTTGCATAGAGTCTAATATTGTTTAAGCAAAGTAGATTCTGACCACTTCAAAACCTGTCACCTACTTTGCTTTATAGTTCTTGGTAATATCCTAGGTCGAAAAATGAGTAAGACCATAACTGCATTAATAATCATAATATAAAGCGGATAGGAAAATTCTTCTATAGTCCATACAGAAAGTGCAAGTAGGCTAAACAAAGCAGCAAAAACGTCGAGAAAATAAAAAACCCACGTTTCTGTATGAGGGAGTCGATAAGTCTTCGCTAGGGCAGGAATCATTCCGGTAAAATCTGCAAGGATAGCAAAGTATAAAGCGAGGACCGGCTGTTTTGTCGTCTGCCAAAGAAATATACCAATAAAAGCGATGAATAGACAGAGAATATCTGTTTTTGACCATCCACCCATACCGAATTTAAAGCTTAAAATAAAAATAAGGACAGACTGGATGGTAGAAACTCCTGCAAGCCAAATCGCAACTTTATTACCCTGAACGAAAAGCGACAGCGTGGTAAGCGAAGTGATCAAAAGAAGAACGAAGCGGGTAGTGCGATGGGGTTTGGATTCACCCTTAAGTATCGAATGTGAATACACGAGGGGGGAGATCAAAGCAAGTAAACTGCTTATAATGATAAGGGTTTTCTGCACAGCTCTAATTATAGCATTCTTAAGCTGCTTTTGAACGTAAAAGAGGTATGATTTCTTCTTTTAGTTTATACACATCCCCGGCTCCCATAGTGAAGATAACTTCAGATTGTTTGATGTAAGATGTGAGATGTTTTAAGAGTTCTCGTCTAGAATCAACATAGACAATTTTGTCAGGGTTGAGGCGGGCAATATCACTTGAGCTCACCTTAAAGCTTTTTACATTTTCTCTCGCCGAAGGGAATATGGGGAGGATGTACGTTTTATCTGCCAAACCTAAACTGGAGGCAAAGTCCGGAATGAAAGCTTGAGTGCGAGAATACGTATGGGGTTGAAATATAACTACAATTTTTCTTTTGGGAAAACGTACCCGTGCGGCCTTGATGGTGGCTGATATTTCTTTAGGATGATGAGCGTAATCGTCGAAAAGATAGGTTTCTCCGATCACGGATATAAGTTCAAAGCGCCTTTTTGCACCGGAAAAATCTTTAATCGCGTCTCTTATTTTTTCCGTGGAAAAACCGAGCTGTAGTAGGGTCAAAACTACTCCTGCAGTATTCGAAATATTTTTTTCTCCGGACAATTTAATCGTAAAACCAGCCTCAAGTACACCTCTGAGGTGTCCGCCTATAGTAAGTTTAAAGGAGGAGCCTTGTGCAATTGTTTTTACATGTGAAATTTCGGCATCAGCGTGATGAAGATAACCATAAGTAGTATATTGTTTTCTATCCAAAGAATTAACTGTCTGGATGGTTGGACCATCATCGGCGCAAAGGATTAGTTTTCTTTTATAAAAAAATTTTAGAAATACCTCTTGTGTGTGAGTTAGATCTTTATATACATCCGGGTGGTCGAAGTCAATGTTGGTACAGAGAATGTAATCTGGGTCGAGAAAGTGAAATTTGGGAGTAAGATCATAGGGGGGATTAACTCCATACTCGTCCGCTTCAACCACAAAATAATCATTTCCTTCATAATCTCCCCCGGGAAGATTATTGAACTGTGAGCTTCCCACCATATAACTGGGTTTTGCTCCTAATTTTTTTAGGGCGTATGCGAGAAGTGAGGAAGCAGTGGTTTTTCCGTGACAGCCGCATACCGCAATAGTTGTTCTGAATTGTTTTGCCAGTTCTCCTAAAAATTCGGCTTGGGTTATTGTTTTAATTGCTCTTTTTTTTGCTTCTAAAACTTGAGGATTTTCTTGACCTTGGTGGCCGGATGAATAGATAACAAGGTCTGTATTTTCAGGAAGATCCGAGGATAGGAATCCTCTCTGGACTCTGATACTGTTTTTCTTTAGAAGCTCCTCGGTGATGAATTCTTCGCTGACGTCTGATCCGAGGACTGATTTCCCCATTTTCTGCAAAATGGAGGCAAGATTGGCCATCGCCACACCCTTTATCCCAACCAGAAAAATATTTTTGGCTTGATTTAACATTCTAATCATCAATTATACAATCTTTCCTTGCCTATGTTTGGGTATTATCTATTGATTTTGTCTGCCGGTTAAGTTATAAAATACACATGCAAGATGCAAATCCTACAAATGAAGTTTGTCCAAAATGTGGTTCACCTCTCGGTGAAATTGTTACGACAAAATCCGGCAAACAGATGCAACGTTGTTCTACAGGGAAATGGAATCCGGACACAAAGCAGACGGAGGGTTGCACGTATGTAAAATGGCTTGAGACACCCCCTCAACAACTCGACGAGAAGTGTCCCAAATGTGGATCACCACTTTTATTGGTCACGACCCGTTTTAATAAGAAGTTAAAACGTTGTTCAACAAACAAATGGGATCCTGATACAAGGACTAACTCCGGTTGTGATTATGTTGAGTGGCTCAAAGGAACTACAGAAGCTTTAGAAGAGGATTGTCCCAAATGCGGAAGCAAACTTGTTCTGTACACCTCTGCATCAGGAAAAAAGCTCAAAAAATGCTCTACGAGCAAGTGGGATCCCCAGACTCGTACCGCATCCGGGTGTGACTACACGATGTGGATGAACTAATCGAATACTACAAATGATAATTTATTTATCATTTGTCGGATTTGTAGTATTTGTTTATTTAAATTTAACGATAAAGTTGAACATCCTTTCAAAATCTTCATGTTTTGCTCTACGTCGGGAAAAGAAACGTTTTTGGTCGCACTTGGTGCAGAAAGGAAAAAAATCAATATTCACCTTTTTTACTCCAGCTTCCCTCAGTAGTAAGCAGTTTAACAAGGTCAAGTTAACGTGCCATCTGCCTTTTCTGAACTGAAATATCTGTTTGGCATAGATTTCGAATTCTCCCATAAATTCATAGTAAAAGTCTTCATCGACTTCATAACAACAAAGGCCAATTGCGGGACCTAAGGCACACGTGATATGTTCGATTTTGGATCCCAGACTTACCATTTTTTGTATCATCTTAGGTGCTAGTCTTTTTAGACTTCCTCTCCACCCATTGTGAGATATGCCAATATAACCCGCAATTTTGTCTACGTAGACTATTGGAACACAATCAGCATTTTTAACAATTAATGCAGCATTGGAGAGGTTAGTGATTGATCCATCTGCATCTGGCAAGTTCATCAGTTGTTCTTTCGTATTACTCACCGTTTCGATGTTAGTCGAGTGGATCTGCTCAAGCTCAATTATTGTCTTCACGGGAAGACCCTGTCCTTGGAAAAAAGCCTGTAATGTTTGTAGAGTTCTCGCATCACCCAGGTCCTTAGTGCTAAAGCCGGATATAAATCGGTCATCATTGATCAAAGTGGAATAGAATATTTTTGAATCGGGGTTATAGGTAATCATGTTTTCTTTTTTAACGATTCTAATAGTACTTTTTTCTCGTTCCAGGGATATTCGATTTTACCTCTACATATGCTTTTCTCGTGTCCTTTTCCTGTTAACACGATAATGTCACCTGGATTTGCTATTTGCAAAGCTTTATCTATTGCCTCTTTTCGATTCGTCAGGGTGCAAAATGATTTTTCAGTTTTATTGATCAAATCGGATTCTGTAAATCCTTTCTTTACTAAACCGCGTGCGATTTCACGTGCTATCTTCTCAGGATTTTCATCCCGGCAATCTTCTTCTGTCAATATCACTGTATCAGCATAGTTTCCGCTTTCTTCACCCATTATGGGCCGTTTGCTTTCATCCCGCTTTGCTGCAGATCCAAATACATGGATAATTCGATTTTTATCGGTTTTAAATCGCTTTTTCACATCAGAAAGAATAGCCTTGATTCCGTTCGGGGTGTGAGCAAAATCGATGATAGCTATCACCGGTTCAGTTACAACAATTTCATACCTTCCAATGGGGAGAACAAATGTTCTGAGCGCTTTTAATATTGCGTCTGCGGGTATTCCAATTGTTAGGCACACTGCATAGGCCGCAAGATAATTATAGCGATTGAATTCGGCAAGATTCTCATCTAATTTATGAGCGAGATCTATATTAAAATCAGCTTTTTGTTTCATTCCATACGAAAGTATTTTTTGCTTGAGGTGGCGAGAGAGAAGAGGGTATGATGCATCGTCTTTGTTGGCAATTACGATATCTGCCTGTTGAAGTAGTTTAACTTTCGCACTAACATAATTATCGTATGTTTTATGGAAGTCTAAGTGTTCATGGGTGATGTTCGTAATTGCGCCAATTTGAAAATCTACAAACGAAACCCTGTTTTGAGACAATGCATGGGAAGTTGTCTCAAGAACAAAATACTCATCTCTAGCCTCTACACTTTCCGCAAGGAGGTGTTGGAGAGGAAAGACGTCCGGAGTTGTCACATGAAAGCCTGTATCATAAGTCCTCCCGGCAATATGAGCATATACGGACGAGACCATAGAAACTTTTTTTCCGGAGGATTTCAAAATATGATAGATGAGATGAGTCGTAGTAGTTTTTCCATCGGTTCCGGTGACACCAATTACTTTTAACTTCCGGCTTGGGAAGCCATAGTAAATATTGGCAAAAAGGGATTGAAAGAGGTGATAGAAATCTTTTAACTTTTGAAACATATAACTTGTAACTTATAACTTTTTAATTCAAGTTACAAGATACAAGTTGCAAGTTACAAGCGTTACTCTGGTGCTATATTATAGTAAACCAACAACTCCTTCGCTATTTCAAAAAAAAGAGGAGCGGCCGTTTCAGATCCCCAAGGTGAAGTCTTCGGCTCGCGTAAGACGACGAGCGCCAGGAATTTAGGGTTTGTTACGGGAGCAAAACCGATAAATGATGCTACTGTTTTTGAGGGGTCATAGTGTCCTTCTATAGGAATTTGAGCGGTGCCTGTTTTTCCAGCAATCTTATAGCCCTTTGGAATAAGCCATTTTACTTCGCCTTTTTCGACCGTAGACAAAAGCATCTTTTTGATGATATCAGATGTTTTTTTGCTGATAACAGTTCTTTTAACCGTAGGTTCAATAATTTTTTCCTCCTGTTGAAATACTACTTTTTTAACAATGTATGGCTCAAGCAATTTTCCACCATTTATAAGTGAAGAAAAAGCCTGCACCATTTGAATTGGAGTAACGGCTATTCCCTGCCCAAAAGTGACAGTGGCAAAATCAATCGGATACCAACTGTTTTTGGGTTTGAGATAGCCTGTTGCCTCGCCTTGTAGATCTATTCCTGTATCCTTCCCGAATCCATATTTTTCAAGATAGGAAAAAATCTTGTCATTACCAAGTCTCTGTCCCACATACACCATGCCCACATTCGAAGATTTCTCCAAAATGTGAGTCATAGAGATTTTTCCTTCATACTTATTGTTCCACGTACGGATGGTATACCCAGTTACCCCGATTGGTCCAGATTCGTTATAGAAGTCATCGGGCTTTATCTTTTTTTCCTCGAGGGCAGCTGACATGATGAGCGGTTTAAATGTAGAACCCGGTTCATACAGATTTGAAATTGCCGGATTCCTAAAAAAATCCTCAGTAAACTCATAGTAATGTTCTGCAGCAAAATCGGGAAGACACGTAAGCGCCAGAATTTCAAGAGTATTTGGATTAGTGACAATAACACATCCTTCTTTCGCCTTGTAGGTTTCTAAAGCAGCGATAAGTTTCTTTTTGACAAATTCTTGAATAGACGAATCGATCGTAAGATAGAGATCCCTCCCGTTTATTGGATCTAACTTTTGTTGGGTTCCTATCAAAATTGGTTTACCAAAGATATCTCGATCTGTTTTCATCACGCCGGGTAGACCCACAAGCTCTTTATCGTAAAATCCCTCGATACCGAAGTAGCCAACATCCTCACCTCCTGTATCTTTACCGACAAAACCGAGCAAATGAGCAGAAAGAGATCCTTCGGGATAGTATCTTTGATATTCGTCTTCAAATCCGATACCCTTAAGCCCGAGAGAAAGAATTTTTTGTTTTTGTTCTTTATCGAGTTTGCCTTGGACTGGCATCCAATCTTTCGTTTCATCAAATTTAGCCTCCAAAGTGGCGTCCCCAATGTGAAGCAAAGAATCAAGCTTGTATTTTGCTTCATCTTTGTTTTTAATAAGTTTAGGTTCTATATAGAGTAAGTAGGTTGTATTGTTTACTGCAAGAGGCTCACCGTTTCTGTCATAAATCTTGCCTCTTTCAGGGGGAATTTTATTCGTTTTTAGATAAGTTACCTCCGTCGAGGATGTTTGAAAGACTTGAAGATAAAAAAGTTTTACGACTATGATGGTATAAAAAAGAAGAAATAGAATGAATAACAATTTAGGCTTTATCATTGATTTCTTGCATATTTTAGTTCATCTAAGAAAGTAGGCTCGGCTTTTTGAGTGAAATTGAGCGACGCAGCCATAGAGGAGGCGTATTGTAACGAATCAACCTCATACACATTATTTTCTAAAACTAAATTTTCTTGATGAAGCCTGTTGATCTCCTTTTCATATTTATTAATTTGATCACCCAGTTTTATACTCTGTAAGAAAACGAAAATATTGCAGAACAGTAAAATGACAAGAGCTATAAAAACAAGATGTTTAAGAACGAGTAATTGTTTCATATATTGTCAGCGGCTAATTATTCTTAGTTTTGCTGATCTTTCAAATCTCCTCGGATTTGCTGCAAATACTTTTTTATTTAACTGTTTTAATCTCTTCTCACGAATAAATTGCTTAACTATCCTGTCCTCCAGCGAGTGGAATGTTATTGTTACCATTCTTCCTCCCTCTGACAGAATATGTACTGACCCCTGCAGCGCCTTTTTTAAATTTTCAAATTCATCGTTGACGGCTATTCTTAGTGCTTGAAAAACCCTTGCATAAGTTTTTGTGTCCTTCTTTCCTATCGCTTCGTCAATAACTTGGATCAAATGCCCCACTTCTGTAATCGGCTTTATGGTACAGGCGCGAACAAGAGTCTGACTAATTGCCATAGAGCGAATTTCTTCGCCATATTTCGCCAGAATTTCATAGAGTTGATTTTTGTCTGAACTTTTAATTATGTCTTTTGCTGTTATCTGAGTTTTTTGATCGAACCTCATATCCAACGGGTCTCTTAGTTTTTTATAGGAAAATCCTTTCCCCGAATTTTCAATCTGCTCCATCGAAAGACCCAGATCAAAAAGTATTCCATCGACCGGATAAAAACTATAGTTTTTGGCGATCTGTTCTATATCCGCAAAATTTCCCTGTAAGAGTTTAATGTTTTTTAAACGTTCAACGTTTAACGTTAAACGTTTAATTTGTCTCTCATCCCGGTCAAGTCCTAAAACCTTTCCTCCTCTTCCTGCGATTTCGAGAAGGTGTCCACCTTCTCCCGCCGTTGCATCGATGTATAAGCCACCCGACTTGACATCGAGTCCATCTACCGCTTCTTTTAAAAGTACGGGAGTGTGCATTATTTCTTTATTCTCCAAACGGACGCTTAAATTTCTCGAGCTTCTTTTGATATTCCTGCCATCTTTGTGGTTGCCAGACTTCAAAATGATCACCGACTCCGATGATTACCGCTTCGCTGGTTAACCCAGCATAACTTAAAAGTGTTTTTGTAATTACAAATCGACCCTGATCATCAATCTCAACAATGATCGCACTAGAAAAGAGATGTCGTTTAGTCTCTGCCTTTTGCATCTCTAAGGGGGAAGCGTTTAAAAGTTCCTTTGCCGCTTTCTCCCAGTCGTTGTTCCTAAAACCCGACAGACAGCTATCCAAGCCTTTTGTCAATGTAAATGTTTTCTCTGTTCCGAGAGCCTCTCGAATCTTTTTTGGGATAATAATTCTTCCCTGCCCGGTAAATGTCACCCTATACTCCCCAAGAAAAAACATATATAACCATTTAACGCCATTTTAGTTTCATTGTCAAGGACCACAGTTGGTGTATTAAGTTGAATCTGTACTCTAAATAGCATTCACGCAAGGTAAGGAGACGAAAGAAGTTGTAAAATCAGTTTTGACAAAGTACAACAGTCGTCATGGTGAATGAAATTAGTCTGCCTCCCCAAGTTTCTGCAAGAGTACCAGAAGTTATTCCTGTTTCGGTACTCGCCTATAAATGTTCCTCATGCGGTGAAAATGTTCCTTCCGCACTCAAGGATCAAATCTTGGGATCACATCAACATAACGGGTCAGAATGCGCTGGCGTAGGAACCTTGCCCGTGGAATATATCGCCGGAACCATGTCTCTCCCATTTGGTTTGTTTACTCCCATTGATCGATAGAAAGAGGTCAAGAATCTGCGAACCATTTATATTAGATTCGCAGTCTTTTATGGTAATCCAATTGCAATTCTTTTAATTTATCCTAACGGATAAATTATAATATGATATAGTGAGATCTTATCTTCTCATGGAGTCAACGGTATGAATAAAATAGTTGAAAGGACACGGAGTTTCATATTTGCCAAACAAACCAGCATATTTTCATCGGCTATTCTTATCTCGGTAATGATTGTCATAGCGAGGTTGTTTGGATTTTTACGCTACCGCGCACTTTCTGGATTATTCACAAAAGAAGAACTCGATATATTCTTGGCTTCGTTCCGGATACCCGATCTCGTTTTTGAAATTCTCATTACTGGAGCTTTAACGAGCAGTCTTATTCCGATTTTCATTAAATATCAGAAAAACAGGGAAGAGCTCAATATCAATTTTTCTTCTATAGTCAATATTATTTTCCTGGCCCTTTTTGTATTTATATTTATCTTGTATCTCTCGATGGGAATGATCGTTCCGCTGATCACCCCTGGTTTCAGCGAAGACAAGATAGTCTCTATCGTCTTTTATTCCCGCTTGCTTTTGGTTGGTCAACTGCCCTTTCTTATCGCAGGCAACTTGCTCACTGGTATCGGCCAAGCAAATAAGATGTTTTTCCTGCCTGCTTTAGCTCCTGTTTTTTACAATGTAGCGATTATTGTTTTTGCACTTCTTTTTTCTTCATCGCTTTATCTTTTAGCACCAATTCTTGGGGTTGTTGCGGGAGCGCTCCTTTTTTTGTTACTACAACTCCCGATTCTCGCCTATTCAGATAGTGTCGAATATCTTCCGGTCATCAAAAAAACGGCAGGGATGGTCGATTTTTTTCGCATACTCATTCCCCGTACGTTAACTGTTATAGTGGCTCAGATCGATGCGACTATTGATCTTATTCTCACTACTTTACTGGGAGCCGGATCATACACAGTTTTTTATTTTGCTCAGCACCTTCAATTACTCCCTGTTTCAGTTATTGGGGTAGCATTTGGACAGGCATCTTTACCCTATTTGTCAGAAGTCTACCAGGAGCGTAAAATTCAGGAATTCGCAAAAATTATAGTGGATTCTATACTCAATCTTTTCTTTTTTACTATTCCTATTGCAAGTTTTTTCATTTTTGCTCGCACTCCGCTGGTGAGACTTTTTTTTGGAGGTGAAAAGTTCGATTGGGAGGCGACGGTAGCTACTGCCATTACCTTATCCTGTTTTTCTTTTTCATCACTCGGTGTTTCTACGCTTTTTTAGACACGAGGACGCCTTTTTTCATTAGTGTAATGGGAATTGGGCTCAATACGGTGATGAGTATCGTATTTGTTCTTTATTTAAAACTTCCCGTATGGTCTCTTGCCATATCATTTTCTCTGTCGATGATTTTCAATGTCGTCTTCCTTCTCATACTTCTTGCCCGGAGAATCGGACATCTTGATTTCAAATTTCTTCTATTAGAAAGTATAAAAATGGTATCGGCTACGCTCATTTCTTCACTCATCGCATATTATGCAATGAGATTAATGGATGGGTTGATATTCAACACTTCCTACACGATTAATGTATTCTTTTTATTAGTGACAGGAAGTACATTGTTTGTTTTTTTCTATCTGTTCACCGCGTGGTTATTAAATGTGAAAGAAATATATTTGGTAGGAAAGATTATTATTAAGGCGAAAGAATATCGGAAAAGAATTATCGAATTCACCTCAACCCATGAATAGCGATCATGAAGTAACAGCGGTAAAATCCATTCAGAAAAAACTTTTGGGTAAACGTCTTTCTTATCGAGAGATTTATCTTTTGATGGATGAGATAGCTCATAGACGTCTAAGCGATGTTCTCACTGCTTATTTTGTTGCTTCCTCGTTTAAGGAAGGGTATACCCCTGAAGAACTATTTCATTTCACGAAGGCAATGGTGGAGACAGGGAACAAACTTCATTTTAATGGGATTGTTGCGGACAAACACTCGACAGGAGGGGTAGCCGGAACGAGAACCACGATGATCCTCGTCCCGATTGTCGCGGCAGCAGGCATTAAAATCCCAAAAATTTCTTCGCGTGCGATCACTACGCCTGCGGGCACAGCTGACACGATGGAAGTTTTAGCTAAAGTCAACCTTACCGCAAAAGAGATAAGTCATATTGTTGAGCGCGTGGGAGGTTGTATCGCCTGGAATGGTCATCTTAATATTGCTCCGGCTGATGACATCATTATAAAAGTTGAGGAACCTCTCTCTTTTGAGTCCTTCGACAAAATCATTATTTCTATAATGGCGAAAAAAATAGCGGTAGGAGCAACACATCTTATATTGGATATTCCAGTTGGAAAGACGATGAAAATAAGACACTTTCAGGACGCAGAAAAAGTAAAAGATAAATTTAAGCTATTGGCTGAAAAATTCAAAATAGAAGTAATCTTCGATATCAATGAAACACTTGAACCAGCGGGAAGAGGAGTGGGTCCGGCGCTTGAAGCTCGTGACGTCCTGTATGTGTTGGAACAAAAAAAAGATAGGCCTTTGATCCTCGAGGCAAAAGCGCTCCGGTTAGCAGGAAAGCTCTTAGACCTTTGCTTTACCGAGATGAAATTAAAAAAGAATGGAGAAGAGGAGGCGAGAAGAATTTTGACCGGAGGACTAGCGCTGAAAAAATTTAAGGAAATCATCAGTGCACAAAAGGGTGATAGCTCGATAACGTCCGATTCATTTAAAATAAAGTCTCATAAGTCGGAAATTCGTTCCCCGCATTCTGGTAAAATTAAGGGAATAAACAACTATAATCTCAATTCGTTGGCGAAAATTCTCGGTGCACCACAGGACAAGTTTGCAGGTCTATTTCTTTATAAGAAATTGGATGAATATATAAAAAGAGGAGAGCCTTTATTAGAGTTATACTCGACCGATAAGTACAAATTAAAAGAGGCATCCCTAAGTTTCGCGAATTTTCCGGTCTATGAAATTGAATGAAATTTCAAGTTTATACAGAAATTATATGAAGAGACTTATTATACTAATCATATTTTTGCTCGTTGTAGGCGGAGGATTTTATTTCTATTATCAAGCCGGAACACTTCCGGTTGAGAAAAATGTAAAAGAAAGCAAGATTTTTATTGTGCAGAAGGGAGAGGGTTTGGATAGTATTATCAATAATCTGTATGACCAAAAATTAATTAGGAATAAGATCGTTTTCTTCTTGGTCGTCAAACAGCTCGGGTTAGAAAAAAATATTCAAGCTGGAGATTTTCGCTTGAATCAATCGATGGACGCACATCAAATTGCAAATTCACTGACTAAAGGCACACTTGATATCTGGGTGACGATTATCGAGGGAACCCGAAAAGAAGAGATAGCTCAGGTAATTTCTCAAAACCTTGGGATACCAGAGACAGAATTTCTCAAATATGCACAAGAAGGATATCTTTTTCCTGATACCTACCTTATTCCTAAAGATGCGACCGCCGAAGCGGTGATACAGATATTAAAAACTAATCTCGAAAGACGTTTTAGCGACGACCTGAAAGAAAAAGCCCGTCAAAAAAACCTCACGGCTGATGAAGTATTGACGCTCGCCTCGCTTGTTGAACGAGAGGCAAAATACGATGAGGATAGAGGTCAGGTAGCAAGCGTGCTTCTCAACCGACTAGATAGTGGAATGAAGCTCGATATCGACGCAACAGTGCAGTATGCTTTAGGCTATCAACCAGGGGAAAAAAGCTGGTGGAAAAAAGAACTATCGCTAGATGATTTAGAAATGATCTCTCCCTATAACACCTATAAAAACGCAGGATTGCCTCCAGGACCGATTGCAAGCCCGGGTTTGGCGTCGATAGAAGCCGTAGTGAATGCAAATCCGGATACACCCTATCTGTTTTATGTATCGGATTCCACCGGTCATCTGCATTTCGCTCGCACACTTGAAGAACATAATGAAAATATAAGAAAGTTCATCCGATAAGAAGCATCGCCGCTGAAGAAGCAATAGATCTTATTTCTTGCGTAAGAACGCGGGGATGTCGAACTCGGATTCGGTCTCGAGCAACTCTTCGTCCGTATCAACATCCTCAAGTAAGGGTTTTTCAGCAGGTGGTTTTGCTTGTTCGTCATTCTCAGTAGTTGTTTCTTTTTTTTCGCCTGTTTCAGCAGGTTCTTCCCGTTTAAACCTGAAGAGTTTTAAGCGTTTATCATCAAATTTGGTAGCAATAAGAGTTATTTTGATTTGATCCATCATTTTGTCATCGATAACTGCACCAAAGATGATATCGGCATCCGGATCAACAGTCTTCGAAATGATTGAGGCTGCTTCGTCTATCTCGCTCATAGTAAGATCTGAACCTCCGACTACATTGAATAAAACCCCGCGAGCGCCCTCTATTGAAACGTCCAGAAGTGGTGAAGAGATAGCTTGTTTGATCGCAGCCATGGCTCTTTTTTCACCGCTTCCTACCCCCATTCCCATAAGGGCAGTCCCTGCATTACTCATTACCGTTCTCACATCGGCGAAATCGACATTGATGAGACCCGGAGTTGTGATGAGTTCGGCAATTCCCTTGACCCCCTGATGGAGAACTTCATTGATTTTCCTGAATGCTTCAAGAATAGGTGTTTTTTTTTCGATCACCTGTAGGATTCTTTGGTTGGGAACGATAATCATGGTATCAACTTTGTCTTTAAGGTTCTGGATGCCCTCATCAGCTGCATATTTTCGCTTTGTTCCTTCGAACTCAAATGGTTTGGTCACGACTGCGACAGTAAGTGCGCCGGTTTCTTTTCCTATTTCTGCAATGATAGGGGAGGCTCCGGTACCTGTTCCTCCACCCTCACCACAGGTGATAAAAATCATATCAGCTCCCGATAGATCATCCTTGAGACGCTCTCGCGATTCCTCTGCGGCTTGTCTTCCCACCTCAGGATCTCCCCCCGATCCAAGGCCCTTCGTTAAATTCTCGCCAATCTGGATTTTTATGGTAGCTTTGTTATTAAGAAGAGCTTGAGCATCTGTATTGACAGCAACAAATTCGACTCCCGCAATACCACCATCTGCAATCATAGAGGAAAGGGCATTTCCCCCACCTCCTCCAACTCCGACTACTTTGATTTTTGCAGGTTGTCCTACTCTGGGCTTGATTAACATATTGAGATCTTACGAAATTACGAAAATTTTACGAATATACGAATAAAATGAAAGTATAATTAGTAAATTCGTATCGATTCGTACTTTCGTAGACCTACGGGATAAATTGCTTTAAAAAATCTTTTACTTTTGCAACCGGGTTACCAAAATTCACTTCGCGTAAAATTCGGTTAAAATTTTTCCAATTTGTCTCCTCCATTATATTTTGTTGCCCGTACAAAAGCAAACCTACAGTCGTTGCATATTGTGGATTCAAAAGTTCGTCCACGAGCCCGCTTACATCGGTCGGTGATCCAATTCGAATGGGCATTCCCATGACTCGTTTACCTGTTTCGATCATTCCAATGGTAAGCGCGCCCCCTCCCGTAATAACTAAACCAGAGGGAACGGCACTCGCATAAGAGCTTTTCTCGACTTCCTCGAAAATATCAGTAATTACAAAACAAGGCTCCGTAAACATTT
>Ga0209542_10009377_pt1 | contig 17963 bp, 11 predicted proteins | sample RifCSPhighO2_01_FD_184028 | JGI IMG/M metagenome (GOLD analysis project Ga0209542, IMG submission 184028) | Soil microbial communities from Rifle, Colorado - Rifle CSP2_plank highO2_0.1 (SPAdes) (version 2) | ecosystem: Environmental > Terrestrial > Deep subsurface > Rock core/Sediment ...
CGGGGGCCGCACTTCAAACACCTCCTCAACCCGAGGAAGACCGGTTGTAATGTCCCCGCCTCCGGCAACGCCTCCGATATGAAATGTGCGCATGGTAAGCTGGGTGCCGGGCTCGCCGATTGCTTGCGCCGCGACGATGCCGACCGCCTCTCCGAACCGAATCGGCGAGTTATTCCCCAAGTCGTATCCGTAACAAGATTGGCAAATCCCGACAATGCTTCGGCACGTAATGGGCGAACGCACCACAACGCTTTCAATCTTTTTTTCGTCGAACATCTTTCCTTTTTCCTGATCAATATAGCTTCCTGCGGACATAAGCATTTTTCCGCTCTCCGGGTCTTTCACTGCTTCAAAAAGCATCCGGCCGAATGCGCGCGCACCCAAGGGCTTATTGATTTCTTCCGAATCCGATCGAAAAATTTCCAGACCCTGCTTCGGTTTGCAGTCTCTTTCGGAAACGATCAAGTCCTGCGCGACATCGACAAGCCGACGCGTCAGATACCCGGCGGCAGACGTTTTCAGCGCGGTGTCCGCGGTCCCTTTTCGCGCGCCGTGCGTCGAAATGAAATATTCAAGCACGTTCAACCCTTCTTTGTAGGATGAAATAACGGGAAGCTCGATAATCTTTCCTGCCGGGTTCACCACGAGTCCTTTCATGCCGGACATTTGCCGAATCTGAATCCACGAGCCGCGCGCTTTCCCGTCAACCATGGAAAAAATCGGGCCGACCGGATCGAGTGCCCCCGGAACAAGCTTTGTCAATTGATCAACAACCCGCTTCCATATTTCAAGAACGCGATCGTAGCGCTCTTTTTCGGTCAGGAGCCCGCGGCGAAACTGCTCGATGACAAGAACCTCTTCTTTTTCAGCCGCTTTAATAATTTCTTTTTTCTCCGGGGGAATACGCAAATCATCCATTCCCCATGAAATGCCGGATTTCGTCGCATAGGTAAAACCGAATTTCTTGATATTGTCGAGAATCGGCGGAGTCCCCTCAACACCGTGAACCTTAATAAGATGCGCGACAATATCCCCCAGGTCTCTCTTTTTCACTTGCTTATTTACGTACAGAATTTCTTTGGGAAGAGCGCGGTTAAACAAGATTCTGCCGACCGATGTTTCAACAATCTCCGTGTCTTTCTCATCAGGCGCGACAACGACTCCCGTGATTCGTTCCTTTTGCATGCGGACCATTATCTTCGCCTGAAGGTCAACCGCTCCGGAATCATGGGCGAATATCGCCTCGTCCTCTGAACCGAAAAATTTCCCGTGGCCGAGAAGTCCATCGTGCACTGACGTTGCCCAATAGCATCCGAGAACAATGTCCTGGGTCGGATCAACGATCGGATCTCCGGTCGCGGGCTTCAGAAGATTGCGCGTCGAAAGCATAATATCCCGGGCCTCGGCCTGCGCTTCATCCGTAAGCGGCAAGTGGACAGCCATCTGGTCACCGTCAAAATCAGCGTTAAACGCGGGACACACCAACGGATGCACCTGAATCGCGTCCCCTTCTATCAGGATCGGCTGAAACGCCTGTATGCCAAGCCGGTGGAGCGTGGGGGCTCGATTCAAAAGAACATAACGGCCTTCGATGACCTCTTCAAGCGCCTCCCACACGAACGGGTCATGATCTTCAATGAGGCGGCCCGCGCCGCGAACGTTATGGGCGATCTCTTTTTCGATGAGCTTTCGTATGACAAACGGCTTGAAAAGCTCGAGCGCCATTTTTTTCGGAATCCCGCACTGGTGAAGATGAAGATCGGGACCCACGACAATAACAGAGCGTCCGGAATAATCAACGCGCTTCCCAAGAAGATTCTGGCGAAATCGGCCCTGTTTGCCCTTGATGATATCGGCAAGGGATTTCAACGGACGGCGCTGGACTTGCGATGCGACCGGGGAGGCTGTTCCGCGCCTGATCGAATTATCGATAAGCGCGTCAACCGCTTCCTGGAGCATGCGTTTTTCATTTCGCGTAATGACTTCGGGCGCGTTCAATTCGTGGAGCCGCTTCAGACGATTATTGCGATTGATTACGCGCCGGTATAAATCATTCAGGTCTGAAGTCGCATACCTGCCGCCGTCAAGCTGCACCATCGGGCGAAGATCCGGAGGAATAATCGGGATCATGGTTAAAAACATCCATTCAGGGCGGATACCCGACCGAATCATCCCCTTGATCACCTGGAGCCGGCGAAGGGTCTTTCGCTGGACCATGGGCGACTGCTTCGGCAAATCCTCTTCAAGCTCCTTTTGGAGCGTAGGCAGATGAATGCCCTCAAGAATTTTTCTGATTGACTCCGCGCCGATTGAGGCCTCAAATACTTCTCCGAACTTTCTCGAAAGGCGGTGATACTCAACCTCCGAGAGCACCTCGTGAAGCTGGATGTTTTTGAGGTCGTCTTTTGCCTTTTCCTTCGCATCGCGGATGTCCGATGTCTCCTCTTTCTCAAGCTTTTTCGTCTTTGTTTTATACTCGCGCTCAATCTCTTCAAGAATGCGCTTCCGCGCATCTTCATCGACTTTCGTGATGATGTATCCCGCAAAATAGATCACCTTCTCAAGCGCGCTCACGGAAATATCAAGCAACAGCCCGACTTTTGAAGGAATACCCCTCAAAAACCAGACATGAGAAACCGGCGTCGCAAGTTTTATATGCCCCATGCGCTCCCGGCGCACGATTGCGCGCGTCACTTCGACTCCGCACTTGTCACACACGATTCCCTTGTAGCGGATCCGGCGATACTTCCCGCAATAGCATTCCCAATCCTTGACCGGACCGAATATCCGCTCGTCGAAAAGGCCGTCCCGCTCTGGCTTTGCGGTCCGGTAGTTGATTGTCTCGGGCTTTGTCACCTCGCCGAATGACCACGTCAAAATATCCTCCGGCGAAGCGAGACGGAGCGAAATTGCTTTAAAATCGCGAAATGATGTTTCCTGCATAACGGATGTTTTATTTTACACGCTCACGCACTTTCGTTTTTCGCGCCCGCTCGACTACCGCGTCTCTCGCACGCTCGGTATCTCCTTCTCCTTCGTGCTTCACAATATCAACATTCAATGCGAGTCCCTTGAGTTCATTTACCAACACGTTAAACGAAGCGGGGATATTCGGCTTTTTTATTTTCTCGCCGTTGATGATTGATTCGTACGTTGCCGCGCGCCCCAGCACGTCATCGGATTTAATCGTAAGCATTTCCTGGAGCGTATGCGCCGCCCCGTATCCTTCAAGCGCCCACACCTCCATTTCGCCGAACCGCTGACCGCCGAACTGCGCCTTCCCTCCTAACGGCTGCTGGGTGATCAAAGAATAGGGGCCGATCGAGCGCATGTGGATTTTATCTTCCACAAGATGAATAAGCTTCATGATATAGATGTATCCCACCGTAATTTTTTGGTTGAACCGATCCCCGGTTCTCCCGTCATACAAATGTATTTTTCCTCCCTCCGGAAGATTCGCTCGCTTCAATTCCTCGCGAATCTCTTCGGAAGAAACGCCGTTCAATGCCGGAACAACCGCGTGGTATCCGAGTTCATGCGCTGCCCACCCAAGGTGCGTCTCGAGGATCTGTCCGAGATTCATGCGCGATGCAACGCCTAATGGGTTTAAAATAATATCCAAAGGGCGGCCGTCTTCCAAATACGGCATGTCTTCTTCTGGCAGAATCTTTGCGATGACGCCTTTGTTGCCGTGGCGCCCCGCGAGCTTGTCGCCCACCGACACTTTCCGCATCTGCGCGATATCAACCTGGATTTGCTTGATCACCCCCGCGTCTAGTTTGTCCCCTTTTTCGCGCGAAAACACGCGGACTCCTACCGCCCGGCCTCGTTTCCCGTGCGAGAGCCGGAGCGACGTATCTTTTACGTCGCGCGCCTTCTCGCCGAAAATCGCACGGAGAAGCTTTTCCTCGGGAGTCAAATCAGATTCACCCTTGGGCGAAATTTTTCCAACCAGTATATCGCCGGACCGCACCTCCGCACCGATGTGAATCACGCCTTCTTCATCGAGATTTTTGAGCTTCTCTTCCCCGACATTCGGAATATCAGGGGTTGTCAATTCCGGGCCGAGCTTTGTATCCCGAACGTCGATTGAAAAATCCTCGATATGAATCGAGGTAAACCGATCGTCTTTCAAAAGCCGCTCCGAAATAATAATCGCATCTTCATAATTCGAGCCGGACCACGAGAGAAATCCGACAAGCACGTTTTGGCCGAGCGCGAGATCGCCGCGATCCACAGATGACGAATCGCCAAGAATATCTCCTTTTTTCACCTTGTCGCCGACAGTAACGCGCGGCCGCTGGCGGATTGCGGTAAATGCATTCGTCCTCAAAAAGCTCAAAAGGTCATAGGTGCGCGTCTTGCCGCCTTTTTCCTTTACAATAATCTCGCGCGCATCGGAAACAATCACCTCACCATCCTCTTGTGCAAGAATTACGCGCCCGGAATCACGCGCCGCACGCGTCTCAATGCCGGTCCCCACAAACGGCGCCTGCGGCCGCACGCACGGCACGGCTTGGCGCTGCATATTGGACCCCATAAGCGCGCGATTCGCATCATCATGTTCAAGAAACGGAATCAAACTCGTTCCGATTGAAATTGCCTGCTGGGGAGACACATCTACGTAATCAACTTTTTCGCGTTCAATAAGCCCTGGGTTCCCGTGAACGCGGGCCTCAACCCGGTCTTCCAGAATAGTCCCATCCGCATCAACAACGATACCCGCATGAGCGATATTGAATTTCGTCTCTGCCGACGCATCGAGATATTCGACTTCGCCGGTCAAAACGCCATTTGTGACTTTCACGTACGGCGTCTGAATAAGGCCAAATTCATTAAGACGGGCGTAGCTTGCAAGATGCCCCACAAGGCCGATATTCGGGCCTTCAGGCGTCTGAATCGGACAAATCCGGCCGTAGTGGGATGGATGCACATCGCGAACCTCAAATCCGGCTCGCTCCCGCTGCAGCCCCCCGGGGCCCATCGCAGAAAGACGCCGCTTATGCTCAAGTTCGGACAAAGGATTGATTTGGTCCATGAACTGGGAAAGCTGCGACGAAGTAAAAAACTCTTTTACCGCGGCCATAAAGGGGCGGGCGTTGATGAGCTGCGCGGGCGTGATCATGGCGGGATCAAGCGTAGACATCCGGTCGCGGACGATGCGCGCCATCCGCGCAACGCCGACCCGAAGCCGATTCTGCAAAAGTTCGCCGACGCCTCGAACGCGCCGGTTCCCCAAGTGATCGATATCGTCGTTTACGCCGTCCGTCGCGTTATTCAAACGGATAATCTCCTTCATGACCGCGACGAGATCTTCTGTATCCAAAACCCGCATTGTTTTCGGATCTTTCGAAACGCCGAGCCGCTGGTTGAATTTGTAACGGCCGACCTCTGCAAGATCATAGCGCTCTGCAGAAAACATCGACGTGATGAGAGAGCGCGCATTGTCGGCGGTTGCAAGGTCGCCCGGCCGAATCCGTTTATAGATCTCAATAAACGCTTCATCCTGACTTTTTGAAGAATCTCGTTCCAATGTTTTCGCGATGAAAGAAACATCTCCGGCATCCGCACCTTCAAACGCCGCACGAATATCCTTTTCATCGATAAGGCCGAACGCGCGCAAAACCGCGGTCGCAGGAATCTTCCGCTTGCGATCGATTTTTACCCCGATAGACCCGTCAACGTCGGTTTCAAATTCTATCCATGCACCCCGATTCGGAATGATTTTTGCGCCGAAATACCGCCTGCCCCGAGACACATAACTCGTAAAATAGACCCCGGAAGACCGGATGAGCTGAGATACGATTACGCGTTCAACGCCGTTTACGACAAACGTGCCCCGTGACGTCATCAAAGGGAAATCTCCCAGATAGATCTCCTGCTCTTTTGCTTCTTTTGTTTTTTTGTTCGTGAGACGCGCCTTGATGCGAAGCGGCGCTTCGTACGAAAGGTTTTTCTCACGCGCCTCCTGTTCGGTATACTTCGGCTCGTCAAGATAGTAGTCAACAAATTCGAGCGCCATCTCAAACCCCCCGAAATCTTCCTTGAGAGGCGAAACCTCGTCGAAGAGTTCACGAAGCCCGCGTCCGAAAAGCCATTGGTATGACGAGAGCTGGACTTCGGCGAGATTAGGAATATCGGCCCGCTGATTTTTATAATTTCCGAAATATTTCTTTTGTATATCCATAAAATGGTTACAAATGAGTTATGTAAAGAAAGAGTATGGAAATCCTAAAATCAAAAAAATAAACACGCCCTAAAATAACCTCCTCAATTAGGGATGCTCAATCAAATTTGCGATAACTAACTATAGTCGCAAATAGTGGTAGAAATTATTTTGATGTAATCAGCCGAAACACCCGTTACCTCCCCATTCAGTATTGGTTCAAGTATACGCGCATACGAAAAAATAGTCAAGTGCTCACGCGCACTTGCCTTAAAAGCTCATATCTGCTATGATCTTTGTATTGCCATGATAGGCCTTGGGACGAAATTCATCATAAAAGTCCTTCTAAACGGCCTTGGGTTATACCTCGCGAATTCCTATATACCGGGCTTTACTATGGAGGGAGGCGCTAAAACCCTCCTTATAAGCGCCGTTTTACTCGCGCTCCTCTATACACTTATACGGCCGCTCATACGGCTTCTCTCTGCTCCCCTTGTTTGGATTACCTTTGGCCTCTTCAATATCGCAATCAATATCGCGCTTCTCTGGACAGCAGACGTCCTCCTCGCCGAAATCTCATTTGACTCCATAAAAACACTTTTTTATATCTCTTTTATAATCGCAGTTGCAAATATATTTTAACGCGGCAGAATGCGCATCGATCGCTTTCGTAATGCGCCCATATGCATAATTGATGAGATATGAATGACTTGATATTCCAAATAGTTCAAATTGTCGCGGCGGTTGTCCTTATCGCAACCATCCTCCTGCAGCAGCGGGGCGGCGGTCTTTCGCCGGTGTTTGGCGGCGAGGGAGGATTTTATCGCACGCGACGGGGAATTGAAAAAACAATTTTTATCACATCCATCATATCTGCCGCTATTTTTTTTCTTGCCGCAATTCTCAATCTTGTATTCTAATCGATTTGCGGCTTCGCCGTGCTTGAAAATACTCCTTCTCAAGGCATTGGCCGGATGCCCGACGCTGTCGGATATCGCTGGCTGAGGCTCCATAAACTATTGCATATCCCGCGCTTTCTTGATCCTCGTGATCAGCGAAGGGTATATCTTGTATTTATTGCATGTATTCTTTTTGGCGTTTCTTTTTTTGCGCGCGTCTATATCCGGCTTACGCTGCCGGTCCCCGCTCTTGGGGGCGCATACCATGAAGGGCTCCTTAAAACCCCACGCGCAATCAATCCGGTCTATGCATCGACGAACGACACCGACCGTGATTTTGCAAAACTCGTGTTTTCCCGCATTCTCACCTATGACGGGAACGGAAACATAGTGCTCGATCTTGCAAAGCAATATGAAATGAGCGCAGACGGAAAGACCTATATGGTAACGCTCCGTGAAAATGCGTACTGGCATGACGGGAAAAAAGTGACGGCAGAAGATGTTCTTTTTACAATTTCCATGATCCAAAACCCTTCCTATAAAAGCCCATTTATCGCAAACTGGCAGGGTGTCGAAATAAAAAAAATCGATGAATACACGGTTCAGTTCACGCTCCGGACGCCATACGTCCCGTTTCTCGAAAACCTGACGGTCGGGATATTGCCGCGCCATATATGGAAAGACGTCCGCCCGGAACAAGCGCTTCTGCACGAACAAAACCTCCAGCCGATAGGATCGGGCCCGTACCGATTTGACCGCTTCATAAAGAACGATGACGGCACAATATCCGAGTATCGCTTTGCCTGGAACCCCGATTATTACAGAGAAGGCCCATATATCAGACGATTGACATTTACGTTTTATGATTCATTTGAGATGCTCCTCACTGACTGGCGAAAAGGCAAGATTGATGGAATGAGCCCGATATCGAAAAACATAGAAAACGAACTCAACGAGAATCGGCATTCGCTTTTTTCAATAGAAACGCCTCGGGTATTCGGGATATTCTTCAATCAATCGAAAAACGACGCGCTCCGGGATAAACGAATTCGCGAGGCGATCGCACGCGCCATCTCACGAGACGCGATCACGGATTACATCCTCGGAGAAGCGACTTCAAAATCAACTCCGTTCCCGCGATTCGGCGAAACAGAGCCCCGAGGCGACACGCCGACATCGACAATCGTGTATGACCCCGGGAAAGCACGCACACTCCTTGCAGAAGCGGGATATAAAGATGAAAATGGAGACGGAATACTTGAAAGAAAGGAAAAAAAGAAGTCGGGGAACAAAACAATCGAATCGGAAACCCCGCTCTCTTTTGTGCTTACAACATCAGACTGGCCCGACCTCTTGCGCGCCGCAGAAAAAATCCAGCGCGACCTCGCGGCTGTCGGCATTGATATCCAAATCAATACCGTCTCCCTATCTGAACTCGATACTTCGGTAATCCGCCCCCGTGATTTTGAGATTCTCCTCTTTGGCCACGCATACGGCTATGAACCGGACCCATTCCTTTTCTGGCATACATCGCAGGGAAAAGACCCTGGGCTTAATATCGTCCGCTACAGCGATAAAACGTCAGACCGCCTCCTCGAAGAAATCAGAACGCTCCCCGACCGCGGCGAACGGGAGCGCCGCCTCCGCGAGCTGGAAAAGCGCATCATGCAGGAGCTTCCCATGCTTCCTATTTTTTCCGAAGAATACCTTTATATTCTTCCACGACGCATAAAAGGTATCGACCCAAAAATCATATCGCTCCAATCTGACCGTTTTAACGAAGTCAACAGATGGTATATAGATACGAAACGAATCTTTAAGTGATACCGACGCCCCCCTGGCGGAACTGGCAGACGCGCTAGCTTCAGGAGCTAGTGGGAGAAATCCTGTAGAGGTTCAAATCCTCTGGGGGGCACCGCATCATTATTAACCTAATTTTTTATTTCCGAATAGTTGCCGATATCACGAACGATTTTTTCTTGATTGTCGGAACGTATTCGCATACACACTGATGCATAGAAAACCGTCATATCACGAGGGACGGCGCCATCTACGCCGGCCCTCCCTCATGCGAGGGCAATCCCATGGACCCATTCCCGGTTCGCGGGGCGACCTTCGATTTATCCCGCTGGGTGGCTGCGGAGAGGTCCAGCGTTCGACCTATGTTTACGAATACAATGACGATATTGTGATTATCGACATGGGTCTCCAATTCCCGGATGAAGACATGCCGGGAATAGATTATTTAATCGCAAACGTCGAGTACCTGAAGCCGAGAAAGAAAAATATCCGCGGGATCATTATCACCCACGGGCATTACGACCACTTCGGGGCAATCCCGCATCTCTTGGATTCTCTCGGGAACCCGCCGATATTTGCAACCGCGCTCACGCGGGGCATGATCATGAAGCGGCAGGAAGATTTTAAGCACCTCCCGAAGCCGAGAATCGAACTCATCACCACGGAGTCAAAAGTGCGTCTCGGAAATTTCCTTGCCGAGTTCTATCACATAAACCACAACATCCCGGATTCGGTCGGCGTCGTGCTTCGGACGCCCGTGGGAACGGTTGTGCATACGGGCGACTTTAAGTTTGACCCCCAGCCCGTTTCAGAGGCAACCGCGGATCTTCACAGAATTGCTGAGATCGGCCATCAGGGAGTTCTTTTGCTCGTATCGGAGTCAACGGACGCCGACTCTCCCGGACATCAAATATCGGAAACAGAGGTCCAGAAAACGATTGAAGAAATATTCAAGGTGGCGCCCGGCAGGATCATTGCGGCAACATTCGCCTCACTCATTACCCGCCTCCAACAGCTCATCTGGCTTTCTGAAAAATATGGAAGAAAGGTTGCGCTCGAAGGGTTTTCAATAAAGCAAAATGTCGCAGTCGCGCAGGAACTCGGATATCTCAAGGTGCGCAAGGGAACGATCATAGACACAAAAGACATCCATCGCTATAAAGAGAGTGAAATTACGATCCTCTGCACCGGCGCGCAAGGCGAGGACCGCGCGGCCTTGATGCGGATTGCAAATAATGAACATCGCCTCATCACTATCCAGCCAAAAGACTCGGTAGTATTCTCTTCTTCCGTCATCCCGGGGAATGAAAACTCGGTCCAGCGCTTGAAAGACACACTCTACAAGCGAGCGGGCAAGGTTTACCACTACGCGACAATGGACATCCACTCCGGAGGCCATGCAAAGCAAGACGAACTCACCCAAATGATAAAGCTCACAAAGCCGAAATACATGATTCCGATCCACGGAAACTACTTTATGCTCAAAATCCATTCAGAGCTTGCCGAAAAAGCCGGAATCCCGAAAGAGCGGATCATAATTGCGGAAGACGGCGAGATCGTCTCAATGAACCGTGAAGGAATCAGAAAGCTCAAAGAAAGAGCGCCGACCGACTATGTCATGGTTGACGGCCTTGGCGTGGGCGACGTAAAAGAGGTTGTTATCCGCGACCGCCAGCACTTGGCAGAAGACGGCATTTTCGTCATTATTACGATAGTTGACGCGAAAACCGGGAAGGTAAAAACAAGCCCGGATATCATCTCCCGCGGCTTCATATACCTCAAAGAGTCCCAAGAGCTCCTCCGCGAAGTAAGAAAGCGCACACGGACCATTGTCGAAGGCCTTACAACGGGCCCAACGCGCCCTATTGACTGGAATTATGTCAAAGACGAGGTTCGCGAAAAAATCGGGCAGTTTCTCTTCAACAAAACCGCGCGTCGCCCAATGGTATTGCCCGTAGTAATTGAAGTATGATACCTGCGGAAAAATCCAAAAAACAAATCCTCCTAAGCGGCGTACAGCCATCCGGAAATTTCCACATCGGGAACTATTTGGGTGCAATAAAACAATGGGTGGAAATGCAAAAAACCCACCGCGTATTTGCCATGATCGCGGACCTGCACGCAATCACCATCCCCCAGGAGCCCGAAATACTCTACAAAAATACCCTTGGCGTTGCAAAACTCCTGCTTGCCTGCGGCTTAGACCCAAAAAAGTCAGTTATCTTCGTCCAGTCGCAAATCCCCGCGCATACGGAGCTCGGATGGATTTTAAACACTCTTACTCCGATTGGAGAGCTCGAACGAATGACACAGTTTAAAGAAAAAAAAGAAAAAGCCGGAGTGCTTGCGGGACTCTTAAACTATCCCACACTCATGGCGGCCGACATTCTTCTTTATAACTCCGATATTGTTCCTGTGGGCGAGGACCAAATCCAACATATTGAGCTTACGCGGACCCTCGCACGGAAATTCAATGCGCGCTTCGGCGAAACGTTCAAAGAGCCGAAAGAATATGTTTTGAAAGAAACCAGCCGCGTCATGGCGCTCGACGACCCGACGAAAAAAATGTCAAAATCCTCGGCAAATCCGGCGAGTTACATTGCGCTTTTGGACGAGCCCGAAACCATTCGGAAAAAAATCCAGATTGCGGTTACGGATTCAGGAAAAGAAGTTGCGTACGACGAGATAACAAAACCCGCAATCTCAAACCTCATGCGGATATATAGCGCATTCTCCGGAATTGGCCTCAAGGAAATCGAGGCAAAATTTTCCGACAAGGGGTACGGCGAATTCAAGCACGACCTTGCAGATGTTATGGTAGGCGCCCTTACACCAATACAAAAACGCTACAGCGCGCTCACCGAAGCGAGTGTAAAAACCGTACTCAAAAAAGGTCAAAAAGCCGCGGCAAAGATCGCGGATAGAACCCTTACCGAAGCAAAGAAAAAAGCCGGATTTCTTGCGACATAAAACGCTCCTACCGGGAATCGAACCCGGGTTACCAGGATGAGAACCTGGCGTCCTAACCACTAGACGATAGGAGCAGAATCACTCGAAATTCTACGGGAAAAATCACAAAAAATCAATCCTTCGAGGCTTCGACTGAACTCAGCCGAAGTCCAAGCTCAGGATAAAGAAAAAAGACCGCCGGTTATTGGCGGTACGCGAACTCGGGATCCCTGTCATACCAGTGCGCTGAGTTCCGATTGCCGTTTCCGGATGGCTCGATGAACGGCTTAGCGCATAGCTCGCCGACTTTGCGATTGCATTGCGGGCAATATTTTCCATCGTTGCGGCGGACAAGATGCACTGACTTCGGCTGTTTACAGTACTGGCATCGGGCCCATGTATGCGTATCAATCCATTCTGCAAGTTCCCAGCCGGAAAGATTCACCCCGCGCCGCTATCTGGCATCGCAGTCTCCAAAAGGTTCTTTCTCCAGTATAGCGCCAGCTATCCCTTTTGCGTTTTAAGATATGCACAGGCCTACGCTTTCTTCCAATAATCTTCCTGCCTCACAAGAAGTTTTTTTGCATGCTCCCGATTCGCCATGATTTCTTCAACGATTTTTTCCATCCGAATACCCTGGCTTCCTTTGATTAAAACGGCATCGCCCGGCCGGAGAAGGGATTCAAGCATTTTCCCGGCTGATATCGCATTTGCGAACGAAAACACTTTCTCTACGCCGCCACGGCTTTTTGCCTTTCGAAGCAATTTCATTTCTTCGCCAATGAGACGCGCCTGAGGGCCGACGGTGAGGAGAATGTCAACGTATGAGCCGACCATGCGGCCGATTTCGCGATGCGCTTCTTCGGAATATCGCCCAAGCTCAAGCATGTCGCCCAATACCGCGATTTTCCTCTTTGCAAAAAGCGACTCAAGGAGTAAAAGTGCTTCTCGCATTGATTCCGGAGCCGCGTTATATGTGTCGTCAATAATAAGCGTGTGCTTTATCCCCGAAAGAATCCTCAAACGTCCCTGCGGCGGCGCATACTCCGCAAGCGCGGAAACAATCTCGCCGATATCCATCCGCATGAGAATGCCTACAAGCGCGGCCGCGCCAGCGGCATAGAGCTGGGGCGCGCCGAGGGCTGAAGGCAAAAACACCTGCGTCACTGCGCCTTTGTATTGAATCTTAAATGAAAGCCCGGCGGGCACGCGGCCGAATTCTTCGTCGTTTTTCATGCGAAGCTCGGAATTCATAATCCGAAAATCCGCTTCAAGCGATTTTCCGAACGTGAGCACGCGCGCCGCAGTACGCACGCGCATTGCGCGCACGGCCGGATCATCCTGGTTCAGGAGCGCGTATCCGTCCGAGGGAAGAGACGCCACAAGCTTTTCCTTTTCGCCGGCGAGCGCATCAGGATCCTTGAAAAATTCGACGTGAACCGGAACCGCGCCGATCTTTGTTACAATCGCGATATGCGGGCGCACAATCGAAATAAGAAAGTCCATATCGCGTGGCCGGTCAACGCCATACTCCAAAACGAGCACCTCCGGATAGCGGTCTTTGATGAAAAAACTTTTTGAGAATGCGGTGAGGAGCGAAAACCCCCATCGGAGAATATTTTTCCCGTGGTGCCGCATGAGCAAAATCGTAAGCGGCATCCCGATCTCGTTATTATAATTTTTCTCCGCCGTATGGACGAAAAATTTCTTCGCAAGAACCGCGTACACCGCCTCGCGCGTCGATGTTTTCCCGACAGACCCCGTGATCCCGATGATAATCGGGTCGTACCGCCGTATCATCCGACGGGCAAGAAACGCAAGAATTATTTGTAGAATAGACTTGGCCATAACCATCTATCTCATTTCACATATGTCCCAACAAGCCATTAGGCGGTTGAGCTATCGCGAGTCATTTTCTATTGGGAGGAATTTCATAATAATTCAGCATATATTCCGTAAGATCATAAAATGCCGTTGCGAGCGTGAGACTGGAAAAACGCCCCAGTTTCGGCTCGCCCAACTCGAGATAAATAAGGAAGCGCGGCTCAAACGCCGGCGCATAGCCGATAAGCGTATGAATCGTCTCATCAGAATACCCCTTTCCGTCGCGGCGGGGAATCTCGGCGGTGCCGGTTTTCGCGGCGATAAAATACCCGTTAAGACTCGGCCGTTTTTCAACAAAACCGTTCTGTACCGCGGTGACAAGCATGCGGGTAAGCGTCTCGGCGGTTGCGGGCGAGATTACTTCGCGACGCACCTCGGGGATATTCTCCAAAAGGACCGTATCGTCCGCGCGTACTGATTCAACAATATAGGGCTTCACAAGTTTTCCATTGTTTGCGATCGCTCCCATCGCAAGCGCCATCTGCAAAGGCGTGACCGCAATCCCCTGGCCGAACGACGCTGTCGCATACTCGACTTCGTGCCCGCGCAAAAGATTTTCGATATTGCTCGCAAGCTCCCCGGGAAGATCGATGCCTGCTTTCTCGCCAAAGCCGAACTTCTGTATGTATTCTTTCTGCTTCTCTTGCCCAAGAAGTTTTGCAATATGCACGGCTCCGGTGTTTAAGGATTTTTCAAGAACCTGCGTCATGGTCTGCACTCCGCGCGCTTTCCCATCGAAATTTTTTATCTCGCGGTCGCGGACCCGCACAAATCCATAATCGGTGTACGTTGTTTCCGGCGTCACTTTTTTTTCCTCAAGCGCAGAAGCCATCGTAACCGGCTTCATGACAGATCCAGGCTCATACACTGACTCTACCACGGGATTCAAAAAAATCGACAGATCGCGCTCCTTGTTGAACTCATTCGGGTTATACGACGGAATTGCATCCATCGCAAGAATTCTTCCGGTCACTGGTTCAATAACAATGACGCTGCCGGAAGACGCCTCCCATTTTTCTGCCGCCGCTTCAAGAGCGCGCCGCGCCCTATCTTGGATATTATAGTCTATCGTCAAATACACGTCAGATCCTCCGCGGGACGACTGGATAATCTTTCTTCCGAGTGCGAGAAAAAAACCTCGCGCGTCCGCAACACCGCTGAATAGACCCGCGCTGCCGGATAAAAACTCATCATAAAAGCGCTCGAGGCCGTATTTTCCCTCTTCGCGTCCGTCGTCTCCCGCAACAAACCCCAAAAACCGCGCCCCGAGCGAACCGTACGGATACACCCGCCGTATATCGTCTTCCAGAATGACACCGGGGATGGCCTCGAGCGCATTTGCAACTTCGTCCGTAAGCACAAGCTTTTTTGCAGCAATCTCATAGGGGTCGTCCTTTTTCTGCAGACGGCTTTCGACGTCTTCCGGCAAGACTCCAGCCGCTTCGGAGACCGCGCGCACCACTCGATCCTGATCAACGACTCGATTCGGGGCAAGAATGATATTTTTATAAAGGCGATTTGACGCGAGAGGAATTTTCTCGCCGTCTTTATTCGTCGCAAACACCGACCCTCGCGGAGTCTCGATCGCGCTTCTGGCGCCCTGCTGGCGATCTGCATACGCGCGGTATTTCTCGCCCTCGACAACTTGCACAATAAAAAGCCGCACTACAAGAATCAGCATAACCGTGAAAAAAAAGAAGAGGATCCACCTGATCCGCTTCTCGATCGTATGCTGATCTTTATACTGCTTCATGAAACCATGAATGGCTCTATGGCGCCGAAAGTGGAAGCGAAGCCGAATGCTCCCCTCCGCCGCCGATATACCGAATGGAAGTTATCGGTTCCATAGAAGAAAAAAGGATCTCATGGTCTTCGGGTATCCGCGAGCGCTTCTCCTGAAGCTCTAATTCGCGCTCGCTGATATCATAGACAAGGGCGGTGATTCCTTGTTCCTGCTTCCCGATCCGAGTTCCAAAGCCGAACGTCATATAGAGAGCGCCGATATATCCCGCAAGTGAAACGACAATTCCAGCCACAAGCGCTATTGAGAACACTCTCTCCTTCAGTTCTATCAAGGAAAGCGCGCGCGCGAAAATAGTTCCCTCGTCACTGTGGGACCTTCCGAGTCTTTTGTATGCGATTGATGTGGTTGTCATAGGGATATGTTGATTTTTCGAGCGGCGCGGAGTTTTGCGGAACGCGCCCGGCGATTCATTTGAATTTCGTTTTGGGTTGGAACGATCGGCTTTTTATTCACGAGTTCGACTTCTCCCTTTTGCGCGCGCTCCCGGAAAAACGTCTTTACAATCCGGTCCTCTAACGAATGAAAGGAGACTGCCGCGACTATTCCTCCGATCCGGACTATCCTGAACGCTCCCGCGAGGCCCTCTGCAATATTTTCAAATTCCTCGTTTACTGCGATGCGGAGCGCTTGGAATGTCCTGGTTGCCGGATGGATATTTCTCCCTCTGCTCCGGCCGCGAAACACTCTCTCAATAATGCTCACTAACTCATAAGTGGTTGCAATTTCTTTTTCCTTTCTCCCCTGTACAATCGCTCGGGCGATTTCTCTTGCGTATCGCTCTTCTCCGCAGGCGCGAAGAATATCCGCAATTGAATCCTGCGGCCACGTGTTGACGATAGTTTTGGCTGTAGTGTTCGCGCCATGGTTGTCGTATCGCATATCGAGCGGCTCGTTCTTCTGAAACGAGAATCCTCGTCCGGCCCGCTCGATATGGTAAGAACTGTATCCGAAGTCAAAGAGTACTCCATCGACAGTCCCGATAATTTTTTTTGGAATTACTGTTTCGATATCTTTATAATTTCCGTAAATGACATGAAAATTCTTGTATTCTTTTTGCGCCGCTTCACTCCGGAGCATCTCGACAAGATCCTTGTCCCAATCAATGCCGATCACCGTCCCTTTACCACCGACTCGCTCAAGAATTGCCCGCGCGTGCCCCCCTCCGTTTACCGTCGCGTCTATGAATATTCCGCCCGGCTGAGGATCGAGAATTTCAAGAGTTTCTTTTAGTAAGACAGATTTGTGCACAAAGCTCTAAATCAGAAATTCGAATCTCGAAATTCGAAACAAATTTGAAATTCCAATTTTCCAAATTCGAAACTCATCGTGTTTAGAACTTGATATTTTGGACATTGGGATTTATTTAGAATTTAGGATTTCGTGCTTCGAATTTTTAATATAGTCCCAGTTCCCCCAATTTTTCTGCAATCATATCGGTATTTTTCTCAACATCGCCTTTGTACGCACCCCATCGCTCTTCATCCCAAATCTCAAGCCGATTATAAACGCCAGTGATAACAACCTTTTGGACAAGCCCCGCATACTCCTTCAGATAATCCGGGATAAGGATCCGTCCGAGCTGATCAAGCTCAACCTCGACAGCTCCCGCAAGCATGAGGCGCAAAAAACTTCGGGTGTTCGCCTGCCCCACAGGAAGCTCGCTTAATTTCTGCGTGAGCTTTTGCCACTCGCTTTCCGGATAAAGAAAAAGACAGTTATCAAGGCCCCGCGTCAGCACTGCCCGATCGCCAAGCTCTTTGCGAAGCTTTGCTGGAACAGCAAGACGCTTTTTAGCGTCTATTGTATGGCTGTATTCACCTATAAGCATTTGTTATCCCCTTTTAAGGGAAGTTATCCACAATATTATCCACTTTTCACCACAATATGTTCATTTTATGCCACTAGAATACATAATGCAAATATCGCATATCACTTTAATTCATTTTCACAAATAGTAAAAAAATAGCATACATATGCCACAACAATACAAAAAGAAAAAACCTATTTCACAGGTTTTCCACTTTTCCCTATAATCGAGAATCTAATTTACCCCGTTAGAAGAATGCCACGAGCGTAAGCTTGTAGTCACTTTATAATGGGGTTTACTACCAATTTCCTCAATTCCTCTTTTACCCTAACCCGATCATCCCAAGGGTAGCGCACTCCATCGATGACTATGGATTGCTCCGCACCCTTTCCGGTAACAAGAACAACATCCCCTTTTTTTGCAAAAGAGAGAATTTTTTGTATGCCGGCGCGCCTGTCTTTAATGACAAATAAATCCTTTCCCCGGATTTTTCCGAATCGTTCGGCAGATTGCGCAATATCTTCCAGGATCGCCCTTGGATCATCTTCATACGGGTCAACATTTGTTACCACAACATAATCAGCAAGCCGCGCTGCGAGTTTCCCCATGATGGGGCGTTTTGCTTTATCCCTGCCGCCGCCTTCTGCTCCGAGG
>Ga0209542_10009378_pt1 | contig 17961 bp, 19 predicted proteins | sample RifCSPhighO2_01_FD_184028 | JGI IMG/M metagenome (GOLD analysis project Ga0209542, IMG submission 184028) | Soil microbial communities from Rifle, Colorado - Rifle CSP2_plank highO2_0.1 (SPAdes) (version 2) | ecosystem: Environmental > Terrestrial > Deep subsurface > Rock core/Sediment ...
CGATCTGAGACGCTGCAGACGGAAGTGCGGAACCTGCGTGGCCAGGTGGAGGTGCAGGCGAACGAGATCGAACGCCTGAAGGCACGTCAGCGCGAGTTGCTCGCCGATATTGACCGGCGGGTCAGTGAGCTTGAACGTCGCGGCACCGCGGCTCCTGCTCCCGTGGCGCCAGGCTCGGCGGCGGCCAGTTCGGCGCAGGAGCAGCAGGATTATGACGCGGCGTTCAACCTGATGAAGCAGGGCTTCTATGAACGCGCGGCCAAGGGTTTTCGCGACTTTATCGCGAAATATCCGCAAAGCGCCTTGCGTGACAACGCCCGCTACTGGCTGGGCAAGGCTTATTACGCGGCGCGCAATTTCCGTCAGGCGCTGGAGGAATTCGGCAAGCTCATGAGCGATCATCCGAAAAGCCCAAAAGTGCCGGATGCGATGCTGGAAACCGGCTACAGCCATTATGAGCTGGGTGAATGGACCAAGGCGCGCGCGAGTCTCAATCAGGTGATGGCGCGCTATCCCGGCACGCCCGCGGCGAAATCGGCGGAACAGCGTTTGGCAAAAATGAAAAAAGAGAAGCGTTAAGGACGTTCTGATTGATTATGGTTTTCACTTCATGGAGTATAAAACGTATTATCAAAATCAGAGGCTTGAAGTTCCATGTCCACGGCTGATTTGAATTATTCAGAACGTCCTTAACTTGTGCCACCGACCGACACATCATCCGTATCCAGTCGACCGGCATCTTCCGCCGGAGAACGGCTGCGCATCACCGAAATATTTTTTTCCCTCCAGGGTGAAGCGCGCACGGTAGGTTGTCCCACGGTATTCATCCGCTTGACCGGCTGTCCGCTGCGCTGCTCCTACTGCGATACGGAATATGCTTTCTACGGCGGGCAGTGGATGGAGTTCGGCGATATTCTGCGCCGCGTTGCCGAGTATGCCCCGCGTTATGTCACCGTCACCGGCGGCGAGCCGCTGGCGCAACGCCCTTGCCGTGAACTGCTCACCAACCTGTGCGACCGGGGCTATGAAGTGTCGCTCGAGACCGGCGGTGCGCTCGATGTCGCCGGTATCGATCCGCGGGTGAGTATCGTGATGGACCTCAAGACGCCCGGATCGGGCGAAGCGAGCCGCAACCTGTATGCCAATGTCGCGCATCTGACGAAAAAGGATCAGGTCAAGTTCGTGATCTGCGATCGCACGGACTACGAATGGAGCCGCACGCATCTCGCCGAACACAAGCTCGACCGGATTTGCGAGGTGCTGTTTTCTCCCTGTTACGGGCAGATGAACCCGACCGATCTCGCCGAATGGATTCTCGCCGACCGCTTGCCGGTGCGCATGCAGGTGCAACTGCACAAACTTCTGTGGAACGATGCCCGCGGACACTGACGCCGGCGGAAAAGCCGTGGTGCTGGTCTCCGGCGGTCTCGATTCGGCCACGGTGCTCGCGCTCGCCGCGGCCACGGGCGCGCGCTGCCACGCGCTGACTTTCGACTACGGGCAGCGGCACCGCGTGGAACTCGATGCCGCGCGCCGCGTGACGCAGGCGCAGCGGGCGGCCGATCATCGCGTGGTCAGGCTCGACATCGGCTGGATGGGCGGCTCGGCCCTGACCGACACGGCGATTCCCGTTCCGCAGGCGCCCTCCGCCGGCATTCCGGTGACCTACGTGCCGGCGCGCAACACGGTGTTTCTCTCCATCGCGCTCGGCTGGGCCGAGGTGCTCGGCGCGTCCGATATTTATATCGGCGCCAATGCGGTGGACTATTCCGGTTACCCCGACTGCCGCCCGGAATTCATCCAGGCATTCGAGCGGTTGGCGAACCTGGCCACGCGCGCCGGGGTGGAAGGGCGCGGGTTTCACGTGCTTGCGCCGCTGATGCAGCTGCGCAAGCACGAGATCATCCGTGAGGGCAGCCGCCTGGGCGTGGATTATTCTCTGACCATCTCATGCTATGACCCCGATGCGGCCGGGCTCGCCTGCGGCCGCTGCGATTCCTGCCGTCTGCGCGCCCAGGGCTTCGCCGAGGCCGGTATCGCCGATCCCACCCGCTACCGATAAGGCCCGCCGGGATTGGAAATTTTCTCCCGATTTGGCAATATGGGATTATTCTTCAAGGGGGCCGGGCTTTCGGAACGGCACGACCAGAGCACTCGGGTACTTTGAATAAAAGATCAATGATAATTTCGATTCTGCTTCTGGAAGGCCCCTACAATCACGAAGCCTCCGACAGCGCCTACCACTTCACCCAGGCCGCCCTCGCCAAGGGCCACACCATCCGGGGCGTCTTTTTCTACGACGACGGCGTGTACAACGCCACCAAACTCATGGACCCGCCGCAGGATGACCGGCATATATCCAAACGCTGGTCGGAACTGGGCGCGACCGGAATCGACATGGTGGTGTGCGTGGCCGCGGCCAAGCGGCGCGGTATCACCAACGAGGTACTGGCGCCGAATATCCGCATCTCGGGACTGGGACAGCTCGCGAGCATGATCCACGAATCCGACCGGATCGTGACGTTCGGCGATTGATTTTCAGGCACCAAGGCAGAGGCGGGGTTCATGGCGGAGAAAGGCAAGAAGGTCATGGTGACGGTGCGCAAGGCGCCGCACGGCAGCATCTATGTGCAGGAGTCCATCGAGGTCATGTTCATCTTCGCGACCTACGAGATGGATCTCTCCGTGGTTTTTCTCGACGACGGCGTGCTCGCCCTGCAGGCAGGGCAGGACACGAAAGATCTCGGTATCAAGGGCTTCATGGCCTCGCTCGGTGCGCTCGTGGACTGGGAAGTCACGAAGGTTTACGTGGACCGGCAATCGCTGAAAGACCGCGGTATCCCCGAAGACGCGATCATCGCGATCGGCAAGGACGATGATAGCGGCGCGCCGATCCGCCCCACGGTGCTGGACAGTGCCGAGGTTGCCGCGATGATGACCGAACAGCACAGCATTGTCTCATTCTAGGATCCGCCCATGCTCCATACCGTCAACAAGTCACCGTTTCAGAACAGCGCGCTGGAAAACTGCCTGCGTCTCGCGCGTGACGGCGATGTCATTCTGCTGCTGGAGGACGGCGTGTACGCCGCCGCGGTGGGAACGGTCAAATCATCCCTGATCGAACAGGCTGTGAGGCGGCACGCGGTTTATGCCATCGAGGCGGATCTGAAGGCCCGCGGCCTGGACAAGCTCATCAAACAGGTCCACATCGCGAGTTACGGCGATTTCGTGGACCTGGTGGAAAAGCATCCGGTCCACGCCTGGTTGTAAGATAATAATCCGTCGGGGCGGGTTTTATCACCCCTTCTTGATGTAGAAGTGAATCTTTCCGTCCGCTTCGCTGGTTTCCATGATCCGATCGCCGGTCTTGTTCACCAGGGCGGGAATATCGCTCTTGGTGCCGATGTCGGTGGCCAGCAGATGCAGCACTTGTCCCGCCGCCAGCGATTGCAGCATTTTTTTGCACTTCATGACGGGCATGGGACAGTTAAGCCCGCTGGTATCCAGTTCTTTGTCAAAGGCCGGCATCTGTTGTACCTCACGGTGAATGCTGGGTGGTTATTTTAACGCCCCCGGTTCTTTCGGGTAAGCCCCGTCGCGTATGTCGGAATGTCATGGCGAGCGCCAGGATTCAGTTACCGGTGGCTATGGCGCTGGACGTCAAAGCCGCGCAAAATAATCCATGGGGCGGCCCAGGAATAAAGCCCCGGATGTCCGCGTCTAGAGCGGTCATGTGTTTTTCGCCGTAAGGCAGTAAGCAGGGGGTTTTATGCAGCTCAGTAACGTTCAGAACGTGGTGTTGTGGGGATTTCTGGTGGCAGTGGCGTTCGGCGCTATCGCCAACAAGACGAATTTCTGCACCATGGGCGCGGTGAGCGATTGGGTGAACATGGACGACAAGAATCGTCTGCGCGCCTGGTTTCTGGCGATCGGTGTCGCCATCCTCGGCTCGCAACTGTTGCAGGCGCAGGGTTACATCGATCTCAACAAATCCATTTACCTGGCCGCCAACTTCGGCTGGCTCGGACATCTCCTCGGCGGGTTTCTCTTCGGCGTGGGCATGACGCTGGGCGGCGGCTGCGGGCAGCGCACGCTGGTGCGCGCTGGCGGCGGCAACCTCAAGTCGCTGGTGGTGATGCTGCTGATGGCCATCACGGCCTACATGACCCTGCGCGGACTGCTGGCGCTGGTGCGTCTGAATGTCATCGAGGCCGCGAATATCGATCTGGCGGCGCGTAACATTGCGGACCAGAGCATGGCGACGCTGATCCAGGCGGCCACCGGCGCCGCCGATGCGAAAACGGTGCGCTGGATCGTGGCAGGCATTACCGGTCTGGGATTCACGATCTACGCTCTGGCCAGCGCTGAGTTTCTCAAGAGTTTCAAGAACCTGTTCGCCGGTGTCAGCATCGGACTGTTCGTCGTTGCGGGCTGGTACATCACCGGCAAGCTCGGCTTCGATGAGTTCGAACCGGTGCGGCTCGAATCCTACACCTTCGTCGCGCCGGTGGCGGAAAACGTGAATTACCTGATGACCTTCACCGGCTCCACGATCAACTTCGGCATCGCCGCTGTCTTCGGTATCATCGCCGGTTCGTTTCTGTACGCCGTGCTTTCTGGAAATTTCCAGATCGAAACCTTCAGTTCACGCGCGGACATGGTTAACCACATGATTGGCGGCGTGCTCATGGGTTTTGGCGGCGTCATTGCCCTGGGCTGCACCATCGGCCAGGGCGTTACCGGCATGTCCACGCTGGCGCTGGGTGCGGTAATCACGCTAACCATGATCGTCTTCGGCGCCGCGTTGACCATGAAAGTAGAGTATTACCTCATGGACGAGCAAGGATTTTTCCGGGCGTTGCGGCTGGCGCTGGCGGACATGAGACTGCTGCCCGCCGCCCGCTAGCCAGAATCAGCCTGATCCTTCGCTTCTCCGGCCCGAGTCATTCGGTTTGACAGGCTTGCGCGGCCTCTGGATAATGCCGCCTCCCGTTTTCCCCCTCTTTTGGCACACGCGGGCCGTTAGCTCAGTCGGTAGAGCAGCTGGCTTTTAACCAGTTGGTCGGAGGTTCAAATCCTCCACGGCCCACCATTATTCAAATACTTACGCACCACTTCCGTCCGGTCGCCATCCTTTGAGTTAGTTGGAATGATTCAGCGTGTATTATCCGGCATGATGCGCAGGGGCCAGTTGAAGTCGCGTCTGGAATTTTGGACAGTATGGACATATCCGGCTCAGCCCGTCGCGAGTCGGCTCCTGCCTAACAGGGCGGCGAACTCCTCGGCTGGCAACGGCTTGCTGAAATAGAAGCCCTGCGCGGCGTCGCAGCGTTCCGAGCGGAAAAACTCAAACTGCGTCTGCGTCTCTACGCCTTCAGCGATGGTTTTCAACCCCAGAATGTGCGCCATGTTGATGATCGCCCGAGCGAGGGCGGCGTCGTCCGCATCGTCTGGAATGTCGTGTGTGAACGACTGGTCGATCTTGAGCGCTTTGACCGGGAAACGTTTGAGGTAGGACAGTGAGGAGTAGCCAGTACCGAAATCGTCGATGGTGAGCGTGACCCCCATCTCGGCCAGAGCGCGCAGTGACTCGATCTTCTCGGCATCATGGTGCAGCAGGACACTTTCGGTGATCTCCAGCTCAAGCGCAGTCGGGTCGAGGCCGGCGTCCTCGAGCACCCGCCGCACGGTGCGCGCAATGGGTGGCTGGCCGAATTGCCGCGCCGAAAGATTGACCGCCACGCGCAACGGGCGCTTGAACTCGCGCTGCCAGCGCTGGCATTGGGCGCAGGCCTCGCGCAGCACCCATTCGCCGATCGGCACGATCAATCCGGTGTCCTCGGCCAGCGGGATGAATTGCAACGGCGGGATCAGCCCGCGCGTGCCATGCCGCCAGCGCACCAGCGCCTCCATCCCAAGGATCTCGCCGGCTGCGCATCCAATGATCGGTTGGTAATGCAGCACCAGCTCCCCGCGGTCCACGGCGTGGCGCAGGTCGTTCTCGAGCGCAAGATTTTCGATCGCTTTGGTCATCATATCCGCGGCATAGAAACGGTAGGTGTTGCGGCCGTGTTCCTTGGCGCGGTACATCGCGATGTCGGCGTTGCGCAACAGCCCCGACACGTCCTTGACGTCGAAGGGGTAAAGCGTGATGCCGAGACTGGCGGTCATGTGGAGTTCACGCCCGGCGACGTAAAACGGCTGCGTGAAGGCATCGAGAACTTTCTGCGCCACGCGTGCGGCATCGTCCACGTGTCCCATGTCGGCGAGAATCAGCGTGAACTCATCTCCGGATAGGCGCGCGACCGTGTCGCCCTTGCGTGCCGCGCCGGTCAGGCGCTCGGCCACGGCCTTCAGAAGCTGGTCGCCGGCGTCGTGCCCGAGCGTGTCATTGATGTTCTTGAAACGGTCGAGGTCAAGGAATGCCACGCCCACCAATCGTTCGTGACGGTCGGCCTCGATCATGGCTTGGCCCAGACGGTCGGCGAACAACACGCGATTTGGCAGCGCGGTCAGACTGTCGTAGTGCGCGAGGCGTCCGAGTTGTTCCTCGGCGTGCCGGCGCTCGGTGATATCCACCTGAACGCCGAGCATGCGGATCGGCCGGCCGGCTTCGTCGCGCCGCAACGCGCCGCGCGACAGGAACCAGCGGTACGAGCCGTCCTTATGACGCAGCCGGAACTCGACCTCATAGTAAGACACGCGGTCGGCGAGACAGTCTTGGATCGTCGCAAGTGCGCGCGCGCGATCGTCGGGATGCAGGCGACTTTCCCATGTTTCGTAGCGGCTCGGCATTTCCTCCTCACGATAACCGAGCTGGCGCTTGAACACCGGCGACAGGTAGACGCCGTTGTTCTGCAGGTCCCAGTCCCACAAGCCGACATCGGCGGCTTCGGTAGCGAGTTGGAATTGCTCTTCGCTGTTCTGCAGCGCAGTAAGCGCCGTGCGCGTTTTCTCACGCATGTGATTAATCGCGGCGGCCAGTTCATCCAGCTCATCGGTCCTGCGATGATCTCTCTGTGCCAGTGTCAACGGCGCTGTAACGGAGCCTACGTCCATACCGTGTACGTAGGTGGCCATCGTTTGCAAATGGCGGTTCACCAGCCGGTGGATAAACATAAAGGCAAATCCGGCCACCAGGAAGGTCTTAAAAGCATTACTTGCAAGAATAACCAGCGTCTGGGCAAGTAGATGGCGATAGACGTTATCGAGACTCACCACTACGGTTAAGGCGCCGATCAATATCTCTCGTGTTTCGTGCGTATAAACCATCGGGTAGTGCCGCTCGATCACGTTGGCCGAGCGTCGGGCTCCCGCCTCTGCCCAGAGTTTCTCACCTTCGCGCACCGCGACGTACTCGAAATTCGGGATCTTCACGATACCTTCGAGTTGCAACCGCAGACTATTTTCATTCGTGGCCCACAACGATTGGGTCAACGCCTTTAGATATATCTGTTCGACTTGTCGAAGCTCAGCACGGATGTCGCTCACATCCTGACGGTATTGGTTGTAGATTTGTACGACGGTAAGGAGCAGCGTGATGGCAGAGCTGAACAGAATGATCGCAACGACTAACCGCCTCGCGAGCGGCGAGCGTAGCTGTTCACGGCGCCACCGGAAACCGTTCACCGTCCACCCACCTTGTCGTACGGCATGAGTTTCTGCTGGTAGACGCGTTGATAGAATCCCTCGCGCTTAAGCGCCCGTAAGGCCTCTGCCAACTTCGGCACGAGCTTGGCGTGGCGCTTATTCAGGTAGATATACATCGCGTGGCTCGCGATTGGCGGCTCGAGCAGGCGAATGTTCTTGAACCCCTGCTTTTGGATAAGCGCCAAGCCCATCAGGCGCACATACAATACCACCTCGATACGATCACGATCGAGCAAGCGGAAAAGCTGCTGGGGGTCATCGACGGTGGCCACACGCTCGGCGCCGGCCATATTCCGCTCGTAGATTTTCCAGCCCTTGATGAGCCCCACGGAATGGCGGCGGATCGCCTCAAAGTTGGCTGGGATCGAAGCATCCTTGCTGAAGGCGGCAAAATCCCAGTCGATGAGCTTCTCCGGCACACGCACGAGATTGGGATATTGCTGCTCGATGCCGGCGATGCGCGTCAAATCACCATCTCGCAGTCCATCATTAGCGAGCAACAGCGCGCGTTCCGCAGGCAATTTGACCAAGCGTAACTCGACGCCGATGCGCCGGAATGCCTCGATGGCGATGACATCGAGAAAACCGGTGTGTTCGGGGGTGGTGAAGGGCGGCTCATTGACGTCGTTCAATATCAGCACCCGCGGCTCGGCGGCGAAATCAGCCGGCGAGACAAACAAAAGACTCGCCAACAATAGTAACGTCCGACTACAGACCTTCCTTAACCATGGCACAGCTATTCGAACCGCCGAGAGGAGATCTGGGAAAAACACGCCCTTCCGTCGCGTATGGAACTTAATAACAATCATACCGGCAATCCCGGGCCGAGGCCTGCATCGTTATCGTGGCAAGAATCCTGTATGCGCTATAAATATACATGTGAGCACGGCTGTCATTTATCATTATAGCCAAGCCCCATATAGTCTAAAAATCTGTACAGGCCGCTCCCATTAACCGAGTCCAGCTGTGCTTGGACATTTCTCAAATCACACCGCCCACCGCCCCGGTGCCTGAAACCACCCACGGCCCACCACATCCGGGTAAACTGTCATTCGTTGACGTGAATGACGATGAATCCTGACAGCTCTCCCGCACCGGCTCCGGAAACGAAAAACCAGCGCTTGTTTTTCGCGCTGTGGCCGTCCCTTGAACTGAGCCGCGAGCTGTACAGCGTTGCCGGCCGGGTTCTGGAGGGCGACGGGCGACGCGTGCCGCCGGAGAACATTCATCTGACGCTGGCGTTTCTCGGCTCGGTGAAGGCGTCATTCCGGCAATGCGCTGAACGGGCCGCCGCCGCGATTCGAGACGAATCTTTCACGCTGACGCTGGAACAGATCGGCTGCTGGCCGAAGTCAGGCATCGTGTGGGTGGGGCCCCGGCATACGCCCGAGCCCTTGTCGCGACTGGTGCAGGAATTGAGTGCCGGGCTGGCCGCCTGCGGTTATGTGCCCGAGGAGCGATCTTATGCGGCGCATCTCACCTTGGCGCGCAAGCTGCGCCGGTGTAATAAAAATCTTCCGATTGACCCGCTGATTTGGGAGGTGCGCCGATTCTGCCTCGTGCAATCGCATACGCACGCCGAAGGCGCGCGCTATGAGATTGTCCGTTCCTGGGAGCTTAATTCGTCGGAGCCGTGAGTACGCGTCCCTGGGACGGCAGTTTTGTGTAGAGCAGGGCGCGCATGGTCAGCAGGCTTGCCAGCGTACCCTCGTGGGCATGAATTTTGAGCGCGTTGCGTCCTTTGCGCTCGGCCATGCATTCGCGTCGACGCAGATCCCCGGTGCGCAGGACGGGATCGCTGTAGGAAAAATAGGCCACCCGTTGCCGGCGCCGGATGAGTTCGAGAGTGATCGTATGACTGCGCAAGTCACCGCGCGTGCCGATGACCAGCGCCAGTTCGCCGCGTTTGGCGATAAGATAGCTGAAGTAATTGGTATTGCTGACAGCGCAGATCAACCGGGCGATGTCTTGCCGTACCAGTTCCAGCAAGTCGGCGCGCTTTTCTTCATGCTGGCATTTCCCCCGCGCGCGGCCGTCTCTAAGCTGGGCGGTGATTTCATCGGGCGTGAAGAAACCTGTCATGCCGTGCACGACTGGCCGTGTCCCGCCTTACCAGCGCGCATAGAGCCGGCCGTTCTCGAGCTTGGATTCAAAATGCTTTAAAGGCCGATTTCCTTTTTCCACACACTTGCCGGTTTTGATGTCGAAAGCCCAGTGGTGCTTGGGGCAGGTCAAACGAAAGCCTTCCAGCGCGAGATGCGGGATGTTGGTGACCTGATGCGGACAGCGGCTGTCGTATATCTGGAACTCGCCGTTGGCGCGGTATACGAAAAGGCTGCGCCCATCGCTGTCGCAGTAGGTGATTTTGCCGTCAGGGATCTGATCCGCCGGCCTGACTTCATGCCAGCGTTTTTCGGTGCCGAGGTTCTCGGCACGGAATTCGGGGATGTCCATGTCGAGCAGGATGTCGATGGCCCACACGATCTTGGCCAGCCCCAGCGCCGGGAACGCGTGCAAAATCGCGTCGAGAATTTCATTGGGCGTGGCGCCGGCGTCGAGCGCCTGCGGAAGATACTGGCGAAATCCATTTTCGGTCTGGGTCGCGATTTTGGTGATGACGGTGATGAGCATGCGGGTTTTCGGGTCGAGCGATTTGCCCGTTTCCTTGAGAAACTTGAAATAGGCCTTCATCGCGTCGGGCCGCGTGCCGACCAGATAATTCAGGGCGTCGCTCATCTCGGAAATTCTCCTGTCGTTGTTGAGGCGGCATCGCAAAATGCGTGCTGCCGTGGCAGGGCTGTATTATGCGCAGCCGCTGTCACCCGCGCCAGCAATCCAAAAGAGATAACCCCGGGTGGGTTTGCCGCCCGGAAGGCCGGCGACGAAGGAAACCTCAGCCGCCCAAGGGAATATATTTGGTCGGCAAGACGCCGTGCGCGCCCGGGGGGAGGACCTTGCGGATTTCCACTTCCCGACCGGGCCCCGCGCCTTCCTGATGCATCAGGTCGATGACCTTGGCGGGTGTAAAGGGGGTCTTGTCCGGGTTGAGCACCATGGCCACCTTGGGTTTCAGGCGGCGCGTGCGGTTGACGGAAATCACCACCCCGATGGCGCCAGTGCTGAGTTCGACGACGCTGCCGATGGGGTAGATGCCCATGCACTGGATGAACTGTTCGACCAGCACCGGCTGAAAATCGCGGCCGCGCCACGAGTACATTTTTTTCAGGGCATCGTGCGCCGACATGCCGGCGTGATAGGAACGATCCGAAGTGATGGCGTCATAACAGTCCACGATGGCCCCGACGGTACCGAAAAGTCCGATGTCTTCTCCCTTGACGCCGATGGCGTAGCCGCCGCCCGCATAGCGTTCGTGATGGAATCGGGCGACGTCAATCGCGATGGAGGGAATGCCGTGGGTTTGTTCGAGAATATCGACGCCGCAGGGGACGTGACTTTTCATGAGAGTGAATTCTTCTTCTGTCAGCTTGCCCGGCTTGTTGATGATATCGTTCGGGACTTTCATTTTGCCGACGTCATGCAGCAGCGCGCCAAGCCCGAGCAGGTTCAGCTCCTCGTCCGAAAGATCCAGATGACGACCGAAGGCGAGCGCGAGCACGCACACGCGCAGACTGTGGAGCGCTGTATATTCGTCCTTGTTCTTGAGCTGGTTGAGGCACATGAGTGCATCCGGGTTGCGAATGACGCTGTCGACCATGTCGGCAACGACTTTTTTTGCGCCGCTGGTGTCGATGCTGCGGCCGAGACGCACATCCTCCATGATGTCGTAGACGGCCTCGCGGGTCTTGGTCACGACGATTTTGGCTTGACCGATTTCCTCGTCGACCGTTATTAAATCCTGATACCGCGGTGCGTGGCGGTGCCACGGGGCGAAATTCTCCACCACCTTTTCGAGGTGGATGACGCGTTCCTTGGAATTGTCCCCGGACGCCACCGCCGTGAATGACGTTGCCGTGACGCGCCGTGGCTTCGGGGAGACATCGGAACCTTCGTCGGTGTCGATGAAGACGTGCTTGCAGTGTCGCTTGAGTTCCCCGATCTCCTCTTCCGACGTGATCTCGAAACCCTGAAACAGGAACGGCGTATCGCGCCAATTCCGGTCCAGCTCGGAGACGTACATGCCCGGGCGCAGGTCCTCGACGGGAATCTTTTTCTTCATAATCCTAAAGATAGCAGCAAGTACCACGCCCAAAAGGCGTGGGTTTCACCGGGCGGGAGCGAAACGAGGCTTAAGTTTTCTTTTTGTTTTCAAGCAGTTCGTAAATCATCGGCGTGAGGATGATTTCCATGGCAAAACCCATCTTGGAGCCAGGCACGACGATGGTATTAGGGCGGGACATGAACGATCCCTGGATCATGCTCAAAAAGTAGGGGAAATCGATTTTCTTCGGATCGCGGAAATGGATCACCACCAGACTTTCGTCGGGGGTCGGGATGTCGCGCGCGATGAAGGGGTTAGAGGTGTCCACCACCGGCACGCGCTGGAAGTTGACGTGCGAGCGCGAGAACTGCGGCGTGATGTAGTGCACGTAGTCGTACATGCGCCGCAGGATGGTATCGACCACGGCCTCGGCCGAGTAGCCGCGTTCGGCAGTGTCACGCTGGATTTTCTGAATCCATTCGAGATTGACGATCGGCACCACGCCGACGAGCAGGTCCACCCATTTGGCGACGTCCACACCGGTCTTGGCGTCCACCACGCCGCCGTGCAGGCCTTCGTAGAACATGAGATCGGTGCCTGCGGGAATGTTCTCCCAGGGCGTGAACTCGCCGGCCTTGAGCGTCGCGCCAAGCCGCTTGTTGTGTTCGGCGGCCTCCTCTTCGCTGTGCAGGTAATAGCGTTTCTTGCCGGTGCCAGTCTCGCCGTAGGCCTTGAACTGTTTTTCCAGTTCGTCGAACAGGTTGGCTTCGGGGCCGAAGTGGCTGAAGTGGCGGTTGCCGCTGGCCTCGGCCTTTTTCATCGCCTCGCGCATCTCGGCGCGGTTGAGGCGGTGGAAGCTGTCGCCTTCCACGACCGCCGGACTGATATGTGCCCGCCGGAAAATGTGCTCGAAAGCGCGCTTGACGGTGGTGGTGCCGGCGCCGCTCGAACCGGTGATGGCGATGATCGGGTGCTTCTGGGACATCGATAGAGTTCCTTCAGGTCGCTGAAAGCGGCACATTCTACCTTAGAGAGATAAACGGATACCACTCGCCGTGATTGCGGCGAAGCAGCGTTATGCTTCAGCCAGCGTATCCGGGGTTACCGGAAGCACCTTTGAGCCGGGGAATATAGGGTTGGCCGATGCGGACGGTTTTCGCGGCGCGCAGATAGTCGGCCACGATGTCCCACACGGGCTTGCCGGGCTCGATCGGCTGGACGCTGGCCCAGCCGGCGACCCGGTATTTTTTCGTGGCATCGAGCGGTTTGCCTTTTATCGTCACGTCCTGGATGCGCCGGCCATGCGTCTGGGCGATATCGAGCGTGTACTGGAGGCCGCCGACGCGCACCATGTCGCCGCCCTGCTGATAGTAAGGATCCGGGTGGTACAGGTTATCGGCGATGTCCTCCATGATGATCTTGATCTGCTCGCCGCTGAGCTGATTCACCGTGGCGGTGGCGTAGGTGATGGCGGTCTGATCCATGAGGTTATCCATGGTGATTGTGTCGCCCGGCAGCAGCGTGGTGCCCCAGCGGAAGCCGGGTGAGAACGCCATGTCCGCACCCTGCACCGCGAGCAGCGCATCGATGATCAGCTGATCGAAGGTGCCATTGAAATTTCCGCGGCGGTAAAGCAGCCCTTCGGTCACCGCGAGTTTCTCGCTGAGCTTGTCTTGGAACGGCGCTCGCACCTTTTCGATGTAAGCGGCCATTTCCTTGTCGGGCGCAAGCAGGTTGGCGAACACCGGCAGCAGCTTGTAGCGGTAATCCGTCACCCTGCCGCCCTTCACTTCAAGATCCAGCACCGACAGGAACTTGCTGTTGGAGCCGGAGTTGATGACAAGCGTCTGGCCGCCACGGTTTTTCACGAGGGACGGCGCCGGCACGGCGTCATGCGTATGTCCGCCGAGGATGGCGTCAATTCCGCGCACGCGGCTCGCCATCTTGAGGTCCACGTCCATGCCGTTATGCGACAGCACCACGACTACTTGCGCGCCCTTGCCGCGCACCTCGTCCACCATTTTCTGCATGTGATCGTCGTTGATGCCGAAGGTCCAGTCCGGAATGAGATATCGCGGGTTGGCGATCGGCGTGTACGGGAATGCCTGGCCGATGATCGCGACCGGCACCTTGTTGATCTCGCGGATGACGTAGGGCTTGAAGATCAGTTCGCCCCAGGTGGCGTCGCTGACGTTCTGCGCCAGAAATTCGATGTGACCCTTCAGGTCATTATCGACAATCTGCTTCACGCGTTCGGCGCCGTAGGTGAATTCCCAGTGCCCGGTCGCGATGTCCACGCCCAGCAGCTTCTGGGCGTCTACCATATCCTGTCCCTTGGTCCACAGCGAGGTAGCCGATCCCTGCCAGGTATCGCCGCCGTCCAACAACAGCGTGCGGTCCGGACGGCTGGCGCGCAGGTTTTTCACCAGTGTGGCGAGGTGCGCAAAGCCGCCGATCTTGCCGTAGCGGCGCGCGGCCTGCTCGAAATCGAGATAGGTGAAGGCGTGCGCTTCGATGGAACCGGGTGCGATCTTGAAATGTCTGAGCAATGCTTCGCCCACCAGATGCGGGGGTTTTCCGCGCGCCGCGCCCACCCCAATATTAATGTTGGGTTCGCGAAAGTAGGTCGGTATCAACTGTGCATGGCAGTCGGTCATGTGCAGCAGGGAGACGTTGCCGAATGGCGGCACGTCGTAAAGACCCCCGGCCTTTCTGTCGTCGGCCAGTGCCTTGCGGCCGGTTACGCCGTTGTCGAACACGAGGCCGGTGGCGGCCCCCACGGCGAGCATCTGCAGGAATTCGCGTCGCGAAAGACTCATTGTTTTATTCCGTTTCTGGTAGCTGTCTGAAAAATGAAAAATTCAATGGGTGGTAATCCGGCTTTGTTCCCTGGCTGCGGTGGGACGCGTGGAGGTATCAGCCTATTCCTATTAAATAATGAAGTACAAAATAAAAAACCCGGCGCTGCACCGCCGGGTTTTTAATGAGCGCCCGGCGCGGTCTAGTTACGCATGGCCGGCGCTGTCAGGGGCAGGCCACTGCTCATGTAAGTTTCGTAGAACTGCAGATTGTTGTAGACCTCGCTGCCGTGTTTGAAGGGTTTGGCGCGCACCTGCGAGTTGCAGGTCTTGTAACGCTGGTGAATGGTTTCCAGACGTCCCCATTCCAGGCGCTGGGCCGGCCAAGCCGTGGTGTGGCCGAGCGCGGCGGAAAGCGGCTGATTGCCACCGAAGTTCTTGCCCGCAAGGTCCATATGACAATTGGCGCAGGCGAAGTGGAGCTGACCGCGCCGCTGCCACCAGAATTTCTTGCCTTCTTCATAGGCCTTGACGGCCCCGGGGCTGGAAACGTCGAGCTTGACGCGCTGTCCTTGCGATAGGGAGTAAAAATACGCGGTCAGCTCGGCCAGCCTGACGCGCACCGCCTCATTCTTGTCGAGATCGGTGAATTCGGGCTCGCCGTTTTTCTTCAGGCACGCGTTCAAGTCCATCTCGGCGGTGTGCACCTTCTGCGTGGTCTCGTCCCAGTAGGGATAACCCTGGGCGATGTTCTTGCCGCCGTTCTTGAAGCAGCTGGCGTAGGTCTTGCCGTTCTTGAACGGGGTTTCCCAGATCTTTTTGCCGATGGCGAGTCCCAGCTCAAACGGCGGGAATTCGTTATACATCGTCCATTGTTCCTTGTAGACCTCAAAACCCGGCAGTGCATAGAGGCCATTTGAGTACTCATCGAACGGGACGGTGGGAAATTTCTTTTTGAAGAAAACTTGGAAATTTTTGAGGTCGGTGGCCGGATCGGCGATGGCCGCGGGCGATGTTGCCGCGAACACGCCCAGAACAATCATGAACAGGAATATTTTTTTCATCGCAGGTTCTCCTATGGTGAATGCACGGACCGGATCGAACGCAGTGTTCGATCAGCTGATGGTTGCTTCCTCGCTGGCACTCTCTCCCTTGTTGTCGCTCCACGCGACCTTGATCTTGTCGCCGGGTTTGGCGCCCTTGAGCTTGATCCCGATCAGGGGATCTTTCGATACCGCCGGCCCCAGATCGGTCGCGGCGACTTCCTTCCCGTTCAGGGAAAAGGTCATTTTCTGGATGTAGTGCGCCGGGACTTTCTTGTCCTTGTCTTTCGGGTCCGGGCGTTGGCCGGTTTCCATCGGGTGGCTTACCAGCACCAGCACGTCGGTCACGCCGCCCTGGGTCTTGGTCCGTATTTTCGTCTGTTTGTCTGTTGCCATGTCGTGTTCCTCAGCGATATTCGTTTGGAGTCTTCAGGCTTATCCGCCGCACCCACCCACCGTCACCTTGATGTTCTGCCTGGCGGTGTAGAGCTTGCCGCCGGACTTGACCACGGCGACGACGTCCGAGGTCTGGGCCATCTTCATGCGCGCGGAGAAGTAGCCTTCGGCGCCCTGGAAGCTGGCGTGGGCCACGAGCGGGCTCGGGTTCTTCTCGACCAGGATGGCGATGGCTTCGACGTTGGGCAGATCGGCCGTCACCTGGATCTGGACCTGAGCGCTGTTTTCGGCCTGGGCCGGGGCTTTGAGCTTGATCGAGGCCGAGGGGCTCATCGCGGTACTGCCGAAGAGCGCCTGGACGGCGTCCTCGAGCTTCTTGGCGGTGAAGGCGTCCTTGGGCCATTCGGCGGCCAGCGCCCGGTGCGGGCTGAACAGGCCGGTGCCGCCGACGGCAACGAGCACCGCGGTGGCCAGGGTGTTTCTCAGGAAGGTACGGCGGGGGTAGTGGGTCACGGGGTCCTCCGGATAAATTTCTATAAATTGATTCACGATATTTGCTGGATCAGTAACAAGCTACAACGACAGGACGAATTCCACGACCTTGTCGATTTCATCCGCGCTCAAAATCTGGTGCCGGCCGAAGGGCGGCATGACCGTTTGCGGATTGGCTTTCGAAGCGTCCCAGATCTGTTCACGCAGCTTGGCCTTGTCGGGCCAGCGTTGCGCCATGTTTTCAAACTTGGTGGAGATATCGCCCGACGTGGTACCGGCAATCTGATGACAGGCCATGCAATTGCCTTTGGCGCGGTCGATGACGACACACCCGCCCTGTGTGACGGCATCCTTGGGCGGATTGTCCTTGTCATTGCACGTCTTGGCGTCTGGCGCCTGCCCTCCCGCTTGTACGGCGGGGGCATTCAACAGCACCCCCAGCCCCAGCAGCACCGTGGCGGTGCCAGTTATGATGATGTGAACGGTTTTCCGCATTGCTCCTCCTGCTTGTTTCCTGTTGAACGAAGCGACCGCTATCAAAATTCTCACCGGCGCCACGTGGGTCCGCACCAGCGCGGAAGTAAAGTCTTCCTTACGTCCGTCATGAGAAACAGAAAAGTAGAGTAACTGTCCTGCCAAGAATGACAAGCCCCCATTTTGGGCACCGGCGCTATATATAAGCATCTGTTAATGTATGCCCGCCCCAGTCAATGAAAGACCGGGCATGCGCCGTTATGTAGCCTGTGAGACGCGATAACCCTGGCGGATATTCCAAGATGGTGGAATTGGTGTCGGATTATTTTCCCTGATAGGTGGCCATTTCTTCCTTAATGGCCGCAATCCTGGCCTCGAGACTGGATTGCAGATAGAAATTGTCGCCGGCATAGCGGGTCGCGATCTGAAGCTGTTGGATCGCGGCGTTGGGATTGCCGCTGAAATAGTAATGTTCCGCGAGGGCCTTATGGGACTCGTAAGACGATCCCATGCCGCCGGCGGCCTGGGCCAGCATCTGGTACAACACCGGGCTCTCCGGACGCTGCTGCAGCGCTGTTTTGAGCAATTCCTTGGCTTGCCGGTAATGGTCGGTCTTCAGCAGTGCGCTGGCGTAATACTGCACCAATGCCACATGCGAGGACGATTTGGCATAGGCATCGGCGTAAATGCCGAGCGCCTGCTTGGTGTGTTCCATGGCCATCTCGGTTTCTGCCTCGAGAATGCGATAGGAGGGTTTGCCCGGCTGGCGTTCGATGAGTTTTCGGGCCTCGGCGCGCGCCGCCGCCGGCTGACGTGCACGCAGCAGCGCCACCGCATAGCCGTAACGTTCCGCATCGACGTTGCGGTATTTTCCTTGCGCGAGGTTTTCCCTGAAGCCGCGGACAATTTCTTCCGGGTTGCCCTCGGTCAGGGCGCGGATTTTGGCGCG
>Ga0209542_10009379_pt1 | contig 17961 bp, 20 predicted proteins | sample RifCSPhighO2_01_FD_184028 | JGI IMG/M metagenome (GOLD analysis project Ga0209542, IMG submission 184028) | Soil microbial communities from Rifle, Colorado - Rifle CSP2_plank highO2_0.1 (SPAdes) (version 2) | ecosystem: Environmental > Terrestrial > Deep subsurface > Rock core/Sediment ...
TGTCCTGCCCATATTTCCGACAAACAATGTATCCCCCGTAAAGAGCTTATCCCGTGCAAGAATGCAAATGCTTCCGGGCGTATGGCCTGGTGTGTGAAGGATTTTGAGGCTGGCTTTGCCTAAAGACAGCACATCATTATCTTTAACCCTTTTGTCAACCTTTAATTCAACTTTAGCATTCTCATGCACGACTATCTTTGCTTTTAGGCTAGACCTCAAATCACCTGCAGAATGAACGTGGTCAAAATGCTCGTGCGTGAGAATGATGTATTTTGGATTTAATCCTTTTAATCTTACTTCATTAATAATCTTCTCGCCATCAAAGCTCGGGTCTATAACAGCAGCCTCTTTACTGGATTCATCATAAACAACGTAAGAAAAATTATCCATGCGGCTGTCGAGCAGTTGTATTACCTTCATGCACAGGCGCCTTCTTTGCAGCTGCAGGAGATTTCCCTCTCAACAATGCTGCTGCCGGAGCAGAAATACTCAACCAATGTCTTTGCGTCCTTGCATTTTTCAATATTTGCAGATTCGCCTTCAGAGCTTGCAGATTTGATTATGGACCTTGTTTTTATGTCTATGCCGCCATCTGTGTCAAAGCAGTATTCCTTGCATGCTCCAATTTCGCAACCACCCGGGCATTCAACGAGCTTCTGGAGTATTGCTTCCTTGCCTTCTTTTTCGCCGCAGTAATATTCCAGTATCTTGTTTCGGTAACAGGTATCATTGACCGATATTTCGTTGAGATTGGCATTTCCCTTAACCAAGAGGTTTAAGCCGTCAGAATCCCTGCAGAGCGCTTCAGCGACTGCCGCGCCCGTAATGGAATCCGCTAAAGTGGAATCCGTCATTGGTTGGGCCTTCTCAATAGTAGTATTCCGCTCAGAATAAATGAGAGTGAAGACGACAAAAACAAACAGCGCAATAATGCCGGCTGCAATATACCTTTTCCTTGGATCTGGCTTGTCAGGGTCCATAGCAGGCTTGATAAGATAATTGATATTTAAACTTTTGGAATGCCCTTCATGGGCAAGGAAAGTACTGGCGGAATTCTTCCCTCCTTTGCTTGTATTTTGGCTCTATGCCCAGAACTTCAATCTTTTTTAACCCCTGTTCATCCAGGCTTAATACTGAAGTCCGAGCCGTTTCGCCTTTGGCCTTAACAGCCCCCATTTGAATAAACTGCTCCAAAACCCCTAGATACTCATAGGGACCGGGGTAGGGGTCGTCAAATCCGTATTCATTAATGGCTATGTCATGAAGCTCGTCGAACGTTTTTCCCGGGTGAATCGCCATTATAGCCAAGAAGGCTATATATTCGGTATGCAAATCAGTCGGTACACCCGCAACAGAATAGCTTAAATGCACAACTCCTTCCGCAGGACCGTTGCGAAGCTGGCTATAATGAGGCACCTTCGCTCTCGATAAAAATTCGCCTAAATCCATAATTTTCTGGGAGTGGAATTCAGCTTATTAATCTTTTGCTAAGCAAAAAACTGCGACTCTATTATCCCGCCCAGAAGCACAAGGAAGAATCCTATTGCCAAAAGCATAAGTGCATCTGTAACGATGTGGTTGAATTTCCTTGAAAAGAGCTTTTCCCTCAAAACTGCCTTGGAAACAACACCGCCAACAACTGCAGCAAAGAGATATGCAGTACCCTCAATTATCATGTGGGGAAAGTAGGAGAAGTATGTATTAAAACCCACCAGGGTGCCTGAAAGGATTATGTCCCTTGCTGTAAACCCGAATGCAATTCCCCAAACCGAGGCGTTCCATACCAAAAAGAGGATTGCGCCAGAGCCATAAATGAAGGAGAGGAGAAATGCTACGAGGAACACTATGCTGTTGTTGACAACCAAATCCTTAAACGCAGCTACTGAAACAGCAGAGCCAACTATGTTTGCTGCCCTAAACTGCGGAAAGAACATGTCGCCGATTAACGCCGTCGGAAAAATCAAGCTAATCAACAAAAACACCATTAGGCATCCAAAGAAGAGAAAGAAATAAACCTTTATGATGTCCAAATGGTCCCTAAACAACAGTTTCATCGAGAATTTTCTTTCCCTGATTTCAATATTTTCCTCCAGTTGAAGCAGGACTCCGAGGGAAGGGATAAGCAAAATCGAGATAAACGCCAAACTCATTAAGCCTACATCGTTCGGGAAGATTAATCGGGCGCTTATAACTCCGATTAGAGTATATATTATTGCTATGTAAAATGCATGCGATTTTGTTTCAAGCCAGCCTATCTTGAAGTATTGCTCAAGAACCATTATATGCGCCTCACGAATGTAAGGAACCCAGAATGCCCTATCTGCTGGGACATTGGCCTTACCTTTCTTTCATCAGCTTCCCACTCGCGCTCAAGGATTTCGATAGTTTTGAGGCATACAAATGCAGGATTTTGCTTTAATGCGGAGACAAAGTCCATCACCTGGGGAATGGTTGGGGAGTATGAAACAAGAAACCCGCCAACTTTCAGCGCTTCCTGGGCTGGCGCAATGGCTTTCCATGGCTCCGGAAGGTCAAGTGTTACAACATCTACATTTTTTTCTTCAATGCCGAGGTATACGTCTTTGTTTTTGAGCTTGAGATTTTTTAATCCAATGAATTCCTTGTTTGAGAGGGCAATCCTGTAAAAATCCTCCCTTATTTCGTATGAAGTAACTTCTTTTGCAAGGTATGCAAGCATCAACGCAAGCGCCCCTGAGCCTGTGCCTGCATCAACGACCTTTGAGGTTTTGTTTATCCCCGTTTCCGCAATAATTGAGCCGATGTCTTTTAGCGGGATGATTTGAGGGCCCCTCTTTATCTTTTCATAAAAGTCTACAAACGAGGGCTGGATAACGGCAAATTTCTTGCCAAGGTTTGTTTCTACTTCTATGCCTGCTTTTTTGAGGTCTTTCGCTTTTATGTAGCCGAATTTGGTATGGTAGTCTTTAGTATCATCTTTGACAAAGAATTTTTCCCCATCCTGGATAAGAACCTTCATTTTGCAATCCTCTTTTTGTGCTTTTGCCTGAGAACTAAGTATTTAAACATAACTGGAGAGAAAAAGGTTGTCAAAAGGCTCATGAAGACTATTGCTGAGAAGACATCGCCTGAGATGATGTTGCTGGACCTTGCGATTTCTGCGAATACCAATTCTACTGAGCCTCGCGAATTCAGAGCCCAGCCAATGATAAAGCCTTCTCCAAGGGTGCCTTTTGCAAGAAGATTGCCCACAGTTGCCCCAATAAGCTGGCCGCTGAAGGCTGCAATGGTAAGGAGCAAGATAAGCAGGGGGCTCTTGAAAATAGAAGTCAAATCCACATTTAGGCCTATCCATATAAAAAAGAAGGGAACCAGAAATCCGAATGTTGTAGTCTTTATTGCGCTCAGTGTTAACTCGTGCTCTTTCATCTTCATCTTAAGCTGCTCAAACTGCTTTGTCGTCATATCAAAGAGGGTTTTCCTTTTTTTACGATACTCTTCAGTCATGTGCTTTGCTATCGCCCTGTTCATAACTGCGCCTGCCAGAAGCGCGCCAATAATGAATCCAAAGCCCATGTATTCAGACAATACCGAGAAAACCAAAGCCATAATGACCGACACCATGAATATGTTTGTTTCCAGGTTGTAATTCTCTGCGATGAGCAAAAATCTGGGGATGACAAAGCGATAGAAGACAAACACGGCAAACCCCAGCAGGATTACGAAGGGCACAAGCAACAAAGGGGAGACTGAAGATGTTTCTGTAAATGCGACGATGACTGCAATCATGGCAATTTCAATAAGGTTGTCAATCAAACCAGCGGAAACAACTATTGCGCCAATCCTTGATTTCAGCATATTTGCCTCTTCAAGGATGTTAACCGCGATGGCTTCAGCCGAGACCGACAATGTTGCGCCCAGGATTACCGAGACTAAATTTGAAAAGCCGAGAAGCTTTCCAACGCCGAAGCCCAGCAGGAACGCAGTTATAACGCAGAAAATGGAGATGTAAACAGACTGCTTTCCTGTCTTCAGCATATCCCTTGTGTTCAGCTCAAAGCCGACATAAAACATGAGGAAAACGAGCCCTATGTCTGCAAACGAAGACATGACTGTAATTGCCTCGGTGTCAAAAAGAAAACTGTTTATTGGCTCTATGCCCAAGAGTATGCCCGCAATTATTGGAGAAAGTACGCGCGGAAGCTTCAGCTTTCCAAGCAAACCGGAGAAAATCCATGAGAGAGCCAGCGACAACAGCACTATGTAGAGCACATGCATTTGAAAACCTCTTTTTTTCTTTATATTGAAAATAGCTTATAAAAAGGTTTGTGAACGTTTGAGTGTGTAAGAAGTAATGGGCCTGCGAGGACTTTCGAATCTAGGTATGCCCTTGTGATGTTCGAACCCCGGATCTTCTGCTCTCTGAAACCAAGCAAAGCTTGATTGTAGAAGGCAGACGCCTTCTCTGGCTAAATAGTATCCAGGCTAGGCTACAGGCCCATATAGAAAAAAGGTATTAAAGCTTATTTAAATGTTAGTGAAGCCCTGCTGAGATGAAGAGTGCTGCGTGCAGTTTTTCTTGCTTTCCCAGTAAACCCAGCATTCGTGCTTGAAGCGCTCCCAGTTAAGGCAACCGGTGCAGCATTCAGGTGCTTGATTTTTTGGCATATACTAAGGATTATTTCAGGAGTATAAAAATTTTATGGTAGCCAGCTCTTCTGGTCCGCAAGCTTCTTCGGAAGATAATCGGAGATAACGAAATTAAGGCCGTGTTTTGCTAATGCCTGCTGCTCTGCCCTTACCTTCATCTTTGCCATCTGTTCAAGAGCTTTCTGCCATGGCCTGTAGTGCTTTATGAAGGGGTCGTTTTTTATGAGGTCCTTGATTTTCTTGATATCCACATCCTTTAATGGATGAGTTGGAAGTTGGTAATCAACAATATCCTGAGGCGTGATTCCAATAAACTGCGCCTGCGGAACGCAGAAATATTTATTGATATGCGCTGCATTTCCTGAACCAGCCTTTAATGTCCTATAAATAGAGCCGAAGCCGTAAGGATCGCCATCCGTAAATACATAAACCGGTATTTTCTTTATATCGGCCAATCTCCTGATGAATCTCCTGCACGCCCTTGTAGGAACTCCGCCCATGCTGACTAGAATGCAGTTTGACTTTTTCCAGTAATTATGCTTTACAAGCCTCTGGAACATACCAGCTGTTTCTATTGCAAGGATAAATTTTGCATCGGTCTCAAACTTCAAGTCCTCAACGGAAATTGGGATTGAGTATGCACCTGAGCCAAACTTTGTGCAGTCTATCCTCAGCTCCTTTCCCGTGTCGCGGTCTTTGTCTATCACGATAAGCTTTCCGGCTATTTCGCCCCCTTTCTCCTCGGGAATAAATCCAATCTGCTCACGGTTGACCATCATCATCGCTTCAATGTCGTCCATTACTGCGTCAGAATCCGGCTGCTCATTAAATCTTGCAGGGCCCCAGTTTTTTGAGATGTAGTAAGCCTCCCTTTTTGATGCAATATCGTCAGTCTCGACAAGATTTTTTGACAAGGACATCATCTTCAGCGTTTGCGCAAAGGTCTTTACAGTTCCAGCAGTCAATGTCCTGCCTTTCATCTTTCCGAGAAGCTCAAAGTAGCCTTCCTTTGGGTCGTATTTTACATTTGCAAGAGCCCTTAAGGGCATTTTCAGCTCGGGCTGCTTCCTTTTTAGGATTGTATTATAAACGCCGGTTGCAATATCCTTTATGCCTGACAAGACATCACTCTGTTTCTTCATCTTCCTCCCCTTTGCCTATTTTGGCAAATTCCTCGTCATACTCAACATTTTCCATTTCAACTGCCCCAAGCTCGCCTCGTGTTTTTTCTAGAATTTGCAAGAGCAGATTTTCGACATTTTTCCTGTCTGATTCCTTAACTTTCAGCAGCTCCTGCAAAGCTTCCCCTATATAGGGGATGTAGGTTTCAATATAGCCGCGCTTCTTTGATTCGTACTGCACCTTTTTCTTCTTTCTTATGTACATTCCCAGCTGCCTGCCGCATTCCTGCAGCGCTAGCTTGATTTCCTTGATGATTTCAGGGTAGTGCGCAATCGCTTCCTTGCTCTCGGAAGTGAACGGGACCCAGACCGAGCAGATATGGACAACTATGGTGCATGGGCCTGCTGGAAGGGAGCTCTGGCTTTGGCTTAATCCATAACTTCGCCAGTCTGTCTGGATTGCCGCCTTTGTTACCGCGCATGCCCCCTGCTGGTACAACAGAGGAACGCGATTTGCAAACCTAAGCAGCCTTACTGTTTCCTCTGCATTCTGCTCGCCACCATAGGCAATTCCTGCCTCAATTATGAAAGGATTTCCGCGGTAAACAGACGGCATTCTTGTAACTGCAGTGTAAAATTCTGCATTGACCTCTTTCTTCAGCCCTTTTTCGAGAAGCTCGTATCCTATGGGGGAGATGCAGTCAGTCGGGGGAGAGATTATTTTTGTTTTTGCAATTCCCTGTATGAGCTTTTCGGCCATCTCCCTCGTAATTTCTTTTGGCTTTGTGTTTGGAAGCAATGCTGAATTTTCGCAGATTTCCTTTGCAGTGCTGATTCCAACCCTTGAAAACTCATTCATCAGGAAGCTCTGCAGTGTTCTTGCCTCGGTGAACTTTAGCATATCCATCAATATTCCGAGCTCAATCCCGTAAGGATGGGGCTTAATCTCCACTGGCTTTTTCGGCATTATATCCGTTGCCTTGGGAAAGATTATCTGCTCTGCCTTTGGATTTGTGTAGATTACCGTTACATGGGGATTCACGATTGCTGTCTGCTTTAAGTATGCATCAATTGACTGCGGGCCTAATGTGTAAGAGCCCTCCAGTTCAAGCTCAACTTTGGTCCCGTGGTCTTTTTGCCACTCGACAATTTCCTCCCTGATGATATCCGGCCTGTTGTTCTGGATGTCAATTTTCAGCTCGTAATAGTTTGCCGGATGCTTTGGGCTGATTCTTGAAGTGATTTTTGCAGGCTTTCCGGTTGTTAGTTGGGAGTATAAAACGGATGCAGAAATTCCAATTCCCTGTTGCCCCCTAGACTGGGAAAGCTTAAAAAATTTTGAGCCGTACAATAATCTGGCAAAAATATGCGGAATTTGCTTCTTAACGATTCCTGGTCCGTTGTCCTCTACAATAACCCTGAACCTGTCATTTCCCATGTCGATGACTTCAACGCTTACTTCTGGCAGTACAGATGCTTCCTCGCATGCATCAAGGGAATTGTCAACAGCCTCCTTTATTGTCGTCATCAACGCCTTTTTCTTGTTGTCAAACCCCAAAAGATGCCTGTTTCTAGAGAAGAATTCTGCAACGCCAATCTCTTTTTGCTTCTTTGCAAGCTCAACTGCAATTGGTTCTTCTGCCATCCTAAATTGCCATTTCGGCTGATTTCATTTCACGCCTCTTCCGTTCAAGCCATTTATAAACATTTGCGTGCCTTGAGCCAGTTATCAAAGCTTCTATTGCCCGCCTGGCGATTGCCGTATTTCCCGCAAGGCCTATTATTCCGATTGTTTTTCCATATACTGTAATCCTGCATTCAGTAAGCTCCTCTATTACAGCCCTTGCCTTCCCTTCCTTGCCTATCACCCTGCCCTTAATCCGGATTAATGTGTTTTTTGAGCCCTTTACGTAATCGTTTAATGGTATAACTTCATATGCATAATCCGGCTTTAGAAGCAATAAAGCAATATCGGGGTTAAAGCCGCGGCCAATCGCCTTTACGACCTCTCTCGCGCTGAAAAGTCCCAATGCGTCTTCACCCTTCAGGAAGACATCGCCCTCTTTTGAGTCAATTTCAAGCTTTGTGTGTGTGGAGTCCTCTATATCGCGCTTAACGTCCCCTTTCTTTCCGATAAGCACGGCTATGCGGTCCCTTGGAATTCTAAGTTCGTATAGGAATTCTGCCATAAACTCCGGAGTGCCCGAGTGTTTTATAACTATTTCCCTTTTATGGTTCTTAATACCTGCTCTTCCGATGCTTTAAGGTATCTTGAAAAAAAGTTGCATATATTCCTTATGTCCCTTTTGAGGTATTCTTCTGCGCGCGGATTTTCAGACTGGGTGCACTGCGACCAGTCAATTATGTAGGGAGTTTCGTTGTGGTTCAGAATGTTAAAATGGGAGAGGTCTGCATGCACAAGGCCATTTTTATACAGCTTTTTCATCATCTTAATAATTTCTCCAAAGAACTCTTTTGGATTTTTTGGGGGCATATCCTTGAGCTTCGGGGCAGGCTCCCCGATGAGCTCCATCACCAGTATGTTAAACTTGATTGCAATCGGCTTGGGTACATTGATGCCTATTTCTCTTGCCTTGAGGAGATTCCTGAATTCGCGCTGGGCCCAGGCAAAAATTATTTCGCGGCGCCTCTTTTTCAGGTGTTGGTATCTCGGGTCGTATTTGATATAATCATACATCCTGTTGAAGTCGCATGTCTGAAGGCGGTAGATTTTCACAATGACTCTTTCGTCTCCTTTTTTTGCAATGAAGATGTTGGCTTCCTTGCCTAAGGTAAGCTGACCCTGAATTCCGTCAAAATGCCCTTCTGAGATGAGCTTGAAGATATTCCTATCAGTAAACTGGTCAAAAACATTGTGCATTGTTTTGAATTCTTCCTTGTATCTTTTTGGCATGATGGAAGCATCGGATGAGAGTATAAAAGTATTGGCATGGTATCTGTTATTACTTAACGATGGTTATTATATAAAGTTTTAAAAACGGCTCCCTGTTACCTTTGTGCATGGATTATTTCAATACATCCAACCTTGGGGCTTTTGCGCGGCAGGAATTGGAAAGTGTCAACAGGAGCGGGTATATAATAAGCCGAGAGGGCGTTCAACCTATCAACCTGAAAACAGGCGATTCTCAAAGAATCGGTATTGAAAATAAGCTTGTTACTCTAACCGCAATGGACTCCGGATTATTTCTTAAAATTGATGGCGGTGCGAATTTAGTGATAATGCCCTCTAACCAGGTAAAGCTGGCTGAACCGAGCGGGGAGCTTCTCGAAGAAGGCAGCAAGAGTTATATTCCAGTGTACTCCATCAAAGACTTGATTCTTCCAAAAGAAAATGGCAGATACGCCACACTCGTTTTTAATGAAGACGGCGTGGTTGATATAGCTAACTTGACTAGTGAACCGAGAGAAAAGATTTCAATTAGGTACGGCAAAACCGGCGATATTAAAGGAGAAGGCATAAAACAATTCCTTCATGGCGCCTTAAGCTATCTGAGGGAGATGTTTTATTCCAGATGCCAATCTCCAAACGAGTTGGTTGTTCAATCAAATTATGGAAAAGAGCACATCCCGCTCTCCGGGAATGACAGATACTTTATTGGCCAGAGGGATAAAAGGATAGATATGCCTAAAGCGACCAGCAAATACATCGGCCTTGACGGCAAACTTATGAAAAAGCAGGTTGTGTTGCTGAGGATTAAGGAGGGAAAGGCCTCACTTGAATTTACCACGCCAGAAGAAGATCGCGGAGAGGCATCGTTAAAGCCAGAAGGGAGAAATATTGAATACAGCCTTGATTCTCGCGTAGAGCTTGACCCGACAATATCGGGGAGATGGGAACTCAGGCTGGACAGGGATAAAAAGGGCGACATGGCGAATGTGGTAAGGTTCAGGTTTAAGGGGAGATACTTGCCCCCAATGCCCCCGATTACTGGCTAATCTACTTAATTAACCACTCTAAAATGAGTACACATCGAAAGGTTTATATATAAGTTAGGACTACAGAATAGTAACTGATGATGGTGTTGGGGAAAAGCCCGTTTTGGGCTAAGACAGCCATTCATCGTTAATGCTTATATAAACACCTCTTTTCCCCGCGAATAGTTCCTCACGGGATTATTTGCGGGGTTTCATGCTTCTAGGAAGGTTATTTGGGCTTGTTTTGATTTTATGGTTATGCTTTGTTGGTTACTAGATATGTTTTCAATATAGAAAATAACTAAACCCAAAGATTTTTAAATCAAAAGAGATTATATGTATAATAGTTGATAGCAATATCAGCTGCCCGTCACGAGAGTACTCAATGGAGCTTACGCTTAATGCAAGGCAATGAGCTTGGGAGTTAGTGTCGCGGGCATCATATTCATAAAGAGAGGAAAGGACAGGTTTACTATCATAAATCATTCCGTTGATTTCATTGAGCGGACTTAATACTGTAGATAATGGTAGGAACTTGTTCTAAAAGCAAAGGAGTACATGATGGTCATGCGTTCACCAATTTCATTGATGAGTGTTCATGATAGTGCTCCTTCTAGAGAAAATTAAACAGGGGGTTGAGCAAGATGGGAAAGATAAGCCCGGTATCGTCAAAGTACATCATACATTCAACTATAGACATTGAAGGCGTAGTTGACAGGCCTGATGTAATTGGAGCAATTTTCGGCCAGACTGAAGGATTACTTGGAGCAGAGCTTGAGCTTAGGGAATTGCAGAGAAGCGGAAGAATAGGTAGAATTGAGGTTAATGTAGACACAAAGACAGGCAAGACAAAGGGAACCATAATCGTTCCTTCGAGCCTGGACAAGGCAGAAACATCTATAGTTGGAGCCGCGCTAGAAATAATCCAAAGAATAGGTCCCTGCAACGCAAAGATTGCTGTCCAGAAGATAGAGGACGTAAGGATAAGCAAGAGGGCATTTGTGGTTGAGCGTGCAAAGGAACTCCTAAAGACCATGATGGAAGATACCATGCCTGATTCGCAGGAGCTTGCTGATGAGGTTGCTTATTCGGTCAGGGTAATGGAGATTACAGAGTATGGAAATGAGAGGCTGCCGGCAGGGCCTGCAATAGAGGAAAGCGACGAGGTTATAATCGTGGAGGGCAGGGCGGATGTGCTTAACCTGCTTAAGCATGGATTCAAAAATGCAATTGCTGTTAATGGAACATCAGTTCCGCAGACAATAATAGACCTGAGCAAGAGAAAGGTTGTTACTGCTTTTGTTGACGGCGACAGGGGGGGAAACTTAATCCTTAAAGAGCTTTTCAATGTCGCAGACGTTGATTATGTCACAAGGGCCCCTGCAGGACAGGAAGTTGAGGAGATATCAAAGAAGGAGATTCACAAGGCAATTAGAAGCAGGGTTTCGGCAGAGCAGGCAAAGCTGGAGATTGGGAAAGACATCGACAGGATTGATGATTCTCCTAGAAGGCAGATTTTCCAGCCAAGAAGGCCGACGATGGTACCGCAAAGGCCGCCTATGCTGCAGAGAGTTGAAAGACCGATACCGGCAAGAAGGGCTCAGCTGAATCCACAGGAATCGAGGGCTTTCAAGGGGATGCTCGAGAGCCTGATTGGAACCAGGGGAGCGCAATTGCTTGATGAAAAGCTGAACGTCATGGGGAAAGTGCCGATAAGCGAACTGAGCAATACAATTGCAAGCCTTGGAAGCGGGGTTTATGCTGTTGTGCTGGACGGAACGATTGAGCGCGACCTTGTAAGCACATGTGAGAAGACCAATGTGCAGTACATTATAGGGATGGACAGCAAGGTTGGGCCTCACGAGACAAGGATAAACATACTGACTGCAGGCAATTTGCAGTAAAACTTTAATATGGGGATGCAAATCCCCTTTCTATGTTTTTTGTCCACATTATCCTTCCGCTTATTTTAGGGAAAGTTCTCGGAAACTACTGGTATCTTCTTGCCGGCTCTTTGATAGTGGATATAGACCACCTGGTTTTACTGATTAAGAACAAGCACTACAACCTAAGGGAATGCATCGATGTATTGAAGCACGAAGAGAAGTATGGCGAGCACCTGAGAAGTCCCTACATGCATTCATTTTTCGGATTAATTGCAACGAGCTTTATCGTTGGCTTATTTTTCTCCTTAACCGGCGCTGTTTATTATGCAATCGGCTACCTAATACACCTTATGATTGATTTGTTTGACAAGGACGTCATGCACCTCCTCTTCCCCGCAAAAATAAGATTCAACGGAGTCTTGCCTGTTCCTTCGCACGTGGAGTTTGCGCTGACATTGTTCTTTCTTGCTTTTATGGTGGTGCTGTTTGTTTAACGTATGCGCGCTGTTATAAGTGGCTAGGGCGAAGGGACTCCATTATAAACCCCATGGCTTATTTTTAGAACGTTTCGGCGGCGGTCCAAATAGATTACCGCCAAAAAGATTATCATTATTCCTATTATTTCTTTTTTTATCCACATTTTTTAATCTATCTTTATTAGATTTCACAGAATGGCATGTAGGACAAAGTGCCTGTCCATTACTAACAACAGTTTTACCATTCTTTTCCCAAGGAATAATATGGTCATAATGATGGGCGCTTCGTAGTAATGGTTTATGACCACAAATCGAACCGGCACATTTACCTTTTTGTCTGTCCCATATTTCATTTCTTTGAGTTTGAGAAAAAGCTCTGCGAGTATCACGTTCGGTTTCTTTTTGTCTGGAAGGACTAAGTCCAATACCAAAATCTGAAGGATTTTTAGTTCTTCTTCTTTTTGGACCTAGACCTAAATCAAGACCGCCGCCGAAAATATTATCTTGTTTCTTCTTTTTCTTTTTACTCGGCGTTCCCAATATGTTAAAATCATCCATAATATGGCAGTTTATGCATCAACCTTTATTAAATTTTTGGTGAGCCCCGAAGCCCACGATTGAGTTTAATTACAATCAACACCCATTCATCACACAGAACTTCTCCCTTATTGCGGATGCTGGCTGAAGCCCAGAGAATTTGTACCGGTTGTTGACCAAGAAAGTCGGAGAGGTTGTGATGTCAAGCTCCTTTGCGATTCTCATGTCAGGCGTTACTTTGACTGTTGTTGCCTTAACAGCATTCTTCAGCAGCAATCTCACTTCCTGAACTGTTTTCTGGACTTCCTCAAAAGCAGGGTCTTCTGGGTTTAAGAAAACATCCAAAGTGCCCTTTGTTTCAGAGCGTTTAAAATAGAAGGGAGCTCCGCTTGCACCTGGCTTCATTATCAAAACTCCTTCCTGCTCTGTCAATGCCCGCTTGAAGTCGCCAAAGCCTTCCGCTTTGGTAATGTTATTGTCAAAGATGAAGGCAGGAAGTGACTTTAGGTCTAGCTGAGTTTCTGAAATGTCAACCTCTTTAAACTCCACGCCGGGAAAAAGCTGCGATAACACTTTTTCCATCCTATTAGTTTCGCAAAACCCGCAGTTTTTGTCGTTGATTATTGTAACTATGCTATCCACATCCTTAACGGGAATGGCAGGGGGGTTTACAACCTGTCCAGTAGGCTCTTCCTGTATTTTTTGAGTATTGAAAAAGACGAATAGCAAGATTATTGCAACAGCTCCAGCAGCAAGCCACTTCCACATGGAGCTTTTCTTTTCCTGCTCTTTTTTTTCTTCCTCTTCCGGAATGTCAACAATTTCAACTTTTGGCTCTTCTTTTGGTTCATCGATATTGATCTGTATCAAAGGCTCTTCTTCTATTTTCTCTTCTTCAGGCTGTTCAGGAATTTCGCTTGCTTCAGACAGCTCGGATCTGCGCTCCTCAATCTCCTGAAGCTTTGCCTCGTACTCTTCTTCAGTTATGATGCCTGCCTCAAGGCTTTCGTTCAGGAACTTAATTTCCCTTTCAATCTTCAAGGATTCCATGTTCAGCTCTCTGCAAGAATCTTATTTAAGGTTTCGCTGAACTCTGCCTCCTCATCTCCGCCTTGCGGATAGGCATTGGCCACCCTGAAATACTTGCAGCCGAAGTCATAGAAGGGGACTATTGCCTGGGGATTTTTCTGGGTGAATGGGAGAAGGTCTTCGGGCTTTATTCCGGACTCCTTTTCCGGCGTGAATAAATCGTCTCCGGTGTTCAGCTCGAGGATTTGAACGGAGAATTTATCCTTTGGCAGGGCAGCATTGAGCTCTCTTATCCCCTTTTCGCAGGAGGGGCATGCAGAGGTTGCATAAACTTTCAATGAAGGCTTGCCGTCTTTTATGCAGACTTCATCTGAATACTGCCTGAATGGGTATTTTAAGCCCATGCCGACTGTCTGGTTTCCTTTTAGTATGACCGCTGCAGACTTAAGCTGCTGGAGAAATATTCTTATTGCCACTTCACCTTTCTGCACTCTAAGCGATTTTGCAAGCAACGGCTTTGCCTCCTCGAATGAGATGCTGTTTGATGTTCGAAGTATTACATGGTAGCCAAACTGCGTCTTTACAGGCTCTGATAGCTGGCCTTCCTCCATTGAAAATGCCGCTTCAGAAAATTCAGGAACCATTGTCGAGTTGTCGAAAAATCCCAAATCCCCGCCACGAGATGCGCTTCCTAAATCCCCGGAATATTTTATTGCAAGCCCCCCGAATGGAGAACCTTTTTTGTACAGCTCAATTACCTCTTTCGCCTCGTCTATTGTAGAAACCAAGATGTGGGAAGCCCTGATTTGGCCCTCCTGAGCCGCAAACTGCTCCGGATTTTGGAGGTAATAATCTGAAACCTCGTTTTCGGAAACGCTAATCTGGCCGAATGTTGAATTTATGAATCTGGAAATCTTTATTTGCCTCTCGAAGGAAGCTTTCAGCTCCTTAATTGATGTTTTTCTGTCTATCAATGATTTTTCAAACTGCGCAGTGGTCATGTTGCTTGCAGCCCTTATTTGGTTGATTATTGAGTCTATCTCATCCTTTGAAGCAAAGAAGCCATTCTTCTCCGCTTCCTGCACAATCAGCTCTTCTGAAATCAGCTCATCAAGAAAAGCATCTTTGGTAATTGCCTGCTTGTACTGTGGCGGCAGGCTTGCATAGGCCCGGTCCAAGGTGCTGGCAGCAATCGGAACCCTGTTAACAAATGCAGCAATTTCGGGTTGAACCGGCTCCTTGTATAAAGTGCTGCATCCTGCAAGTACTATCGCAATAATGGACAAAAGGATTAATTTTTTCATGACACTTCGCCTCCTTCACTGCAATGGCATAAGAACGGCATCTGATTCATAAATATTTCGCTAATAGGTCGTTACCTATAGGTGTCAAAAAGTATTTAAAGGCGTAATTTAGGGCGTTTTTGTGGTATACGATATCATAGTGGGCCGAACACCCGAAGACGCAAAAAAGCTGGGAAGGAAGGGAGCTGTGCTTTTAGGCAAGCAGTATGTCCAGATGGGGCAGACAGCTTCACTGTCAAATGAAATCTTCATGGATGTCACAAGAAGCCATGTTGTTTTCGTGTGCGGGAAAAGAGGGAGCGGAAAGTCCTATACGCTAGGCGTGATTGCAGAGGGCATGGCTGCTTTGGAGCCAGAGATAAGCAAAAACCTCTCAGTCATAATCCTCGATACAATGGGCATATTCTGGACAATGAGGTTTCCAAACCTGACAGAAGCTGATTTGCTAAAGGAGTGGGGCATTGAGGCAAAGGGGCTGCAGGTTGCAATTTTCACTCCTGAAGGCTTCTTCAAGGATTACAAGGAAAGGGGGATTCCAACAGATTTTCCATTTTCTATAAGGACAAACGAGTTAAGCTCTTTAGACTGGTGCAGGACGTTTGAGGTTAAGCTTGAAGACCCCATAGGCATCCTTATCGACAGGGCAGTTGAAGCCCTGAGGGAGAAGGGGGATTTCGGGATTGATGACTTCATTGATTTTGCAAGAAAAGACGAGCTTTCGGAAAGACAGGAGCGGAATGCTGTTATCAACAGGTTTACTGCTGTGAAGAAGTGGGGGATATTCAGCGACAAGGGAACACCAGTCCAAAACCTTGTAAAAGGCGGGCAAGTTACTGTGCTTGATTTAAGCTGCTACGCCATGACGCCCGGGGCTGAAGGCTTGAGGGCGCTTGCAATCGGGCTGATTTCACAAAAGCTTTTTGTTGCCAGGATGACTGCAAGGAAGGCTGAGGAGATATCAACAATCGAGAGGAAAATTCACTATGTTGAGGAAGAATTGCCTACAGGGATAAAAGAACCTATTGTGTGGCTGCTCATAGACGAGGCCCATGAATTCTTGCCCAACAGGGGCGAAACGCCTGCCTCAGACGCATTGATAACGCTGCTCAGGGAAGGAAGGCAGCCCGGAATTTCATTGGTGCTTGCATCCCAGCAGCCTGGAAAGATACACACGGATGTAATGACGCAATCTGACATTGTGATATCGCACAGGATAACCGCAAAAATCGATGTGGACGCGCTTGGCATGCTGATGCAGAGCTACATGAGGGAAGGTCTTGACAAGCAGATTAACATCCTGCCAAAGGTAAGGGGGGCTGCCGTAATCTTCGACGACGTTAATGAGCGCATGCATTCAATGAGGGTAAGGCCGAGGCAGACATGGCACGGCGGCGAAGCCCCAAGCGCAATCGAAATGGGCAGGAAGATGGGGTTCTGAATATGCAAAATTCCGAATATTCTAAAGAGTAATATGTTAGTGTAGTAATGTTATGTTTGATGGTTGTTAGTTGAAATTGAGAAAAAGGCTGGCAAAAATGGCCAGACGAAACATTTAATAACGTCTTCTGATTCTCCAATATAATGCAAGAGATGCAACAACCAACTCAAAAAGAACTTCCTAAACCTCTCGAGCAATTGCTTAAATCAAATGTGCAATTGAAATTAACTGGAAATGTGCAATTGGAGTTATTTGGTCAAGCATCTGGACTGAGGGTAATCTCAAATCTAGGCGATGGAGAGACTTACCATATTGGGCCATTATTTGATGAGGAGAGATTAGGGTTCTCATATATTCTGGAGCCAGCTGAGTATGTGCTTGGCTGTCATTTCCGGGACCCTAAACTGAGAGGTATTCATGAGATGATATTTGGCAAGAAAGGTCATGTTTCATTTAGATTGGAGTTACACGAAGAAAATTTTACAATGGCAGAGAAACCAGGTATGATTGTAGAGGAAGTGCTTTGGGAAGATTATTCTAAAAGGCTACCTTACTGATTCTGCCCCTTTCTTCATCTTTTAGATTTCCTAAAGTTTGAGACAATCCCCTCTACATCAGATTCCTTCATCCCTGCTCTCCTTGCTTCTTCTTTCAAGGGCTTAGTTATCTCTGCAAAAGTTTGCATATTTACTTTCTTGACAAGCAAAGAATCATCTTGCAATAGGAACAATATTTTGTTTCCTTCCTTTAAGCCCATTTCTTCCCTGATATCGTTAGGAATGCATATCTGGCCCCTTGAACTTACAGTCCCCATTTCAATTATATCTGACATGTTTTTACCTCCAAATAAGATACAACTTATTGTTAAGTATCATCTTATATATAAAACTTCCTATTTCTTTGAATGCAACTCTTACTTCAGGTTATTTTATCATCGCGTTGCTTATTTTGGACGTGTGCACTTGCGTCATACACTACCTTAGGTCGGAACATTGCACTGAGTTTGAGAAAAGATTATAAATATAGTTCCATTACCTCCCTATATGCCATTCAGCAAATCTTTTCCGAGGACTGTAAAGGGAAGCTTTTATCCGAGATGGGAAGATGTAATCCTGTCAGAGGAAGAGGAAAAGGAGGTGGAGAAGAAATGCAGAACGGAGAATATACGGTTAATGAAAGAGTGCATAGAGGATTCAAGGCACATAATCGATGCAATGGAACTGAAAAGATTCCAGACAAACCTCGTGCGGGTTGCAATTGCGCTGTTTGAGAAGAGGGGCAGCCATGTAGTTTACTGGAAGGAGAACAAGGCAAAGGAGAAGTTTAGTCAGTAACTATTTCTTCATAAAGCCGGTAGGAGCATAAGTCATTGAAATCATTGAGGCAATGACCATCACTAAGAATATGACTGTAAACGCAAAGCCAAACGGCAATGGAATCCTTCCGGAGTTAGTCAGGATAATTGAGATAACTGCCCCAAGAAGGCCTGTAAGCATGAAAGTCCCCGACAAAGGCACAATATTCCTGAGCTTCATACCACCTTCTCCCTTTCAGAAGTATTTAAAGATTGCTGATTTCTGTGACTAAAGAACAAAAGAGTTGTAA
>Ga0209542_10009380_pt1 | contig 17960 bp, 15 predicted proteins | sample RifCSPhighO2_01_FD_184028 | JGI IMG/M metagenome (GOLD analysis project Ga0209542, IMG submission 184028) | Soil microbial communities from Rifle, Colorado - Rifle CSP2_plank highO2_0.1 (SPAdes) (version 2) | ecosystem: Environmental > Terrestrial > Deep subsurface > Rock core/Sediment ...
CTGAAGCATCGATCTCATAAATTCTTTTGGTAGTGGTCGCGGAAAATCCAGATGCGTAGCTGATGCGAGCGTCAGGCCGCGTCGTCGTTGCAAACGTGACGGTGAACGGCCCGTCGGTCGAGTCTTTTCCGGTATACGTGATCGTATCTGGGTAGAGAACATTGTTGTCTCTCGAATACGCGAATTCGATGTAGTTGTCGTTCGTGTCGCGGATCTCTTGGAGCATCCAGCGGTAGGTGTTCGTCGACGTGCCGGTACCCGTGTCGTAAATCCGGCCGGAGTCGTCGGAGCCGAATGTGTATCTGGTTCCCTTCTTGTCGTACATTACCCATGCGTTGTTAACGAAGTCATACGAATTGGACGCTGCGGCATCGATGCGAGGGCGGTGTACTGACCCCGCGCCATATGAGGTCGTCGTAGAGGTTGTGGTCGCTGCTTTGATGCTAAAGAGCGTGTTGTCGGCATCCCGCGCGGTCGTCCAGGAAGCGGTAATGGTTTCTGTTGATGCCGACGAAGCTGCTGACTTCCATGCCCCCGCATACTGTCCGAGATTGGCCGCATCGTCGTAGTCGATTGTCTCGTTCTCGTTGGTGCCCCACGTAAAGTCCGTATTAGTCCCGCTGCCGAATATTTGGGAATACAGAAAATCTTTGCCGACAGTCGTAGTAACCGAATTCGCGAGCGTGGTAACATTCCCGCCAGACCAAACGACATCTCCAACGTCGATGGGGCTCGATTGAACCGCATCTTGGAGCGTGAACGCAACGCCGTCCAGGTAGGTGGCGGAGCCGAAAGAGACCGAAAGCGTACCCGTCGACGGATTCGGCACGTAGCAGACGTACGGATATGCGCGGTTGAGACTGCCGGTTATTCGTGTGCACGTAGCCGAAGTGCCGTTCAGCGTGACCGTTGGCGTGAGGTCGTTGCTGTTGCCAAAAACAAGGACGAACAGCTTATTCTCTCCACCAGAAGGCACGGTATAGGGGTTGCTATATGTCGTATTGTTGACTATCTGAACAAGCGGGAGAGGGAGCGAGTCGAGTATAGTGGGCGTCGTCGAAGATACGGTGGTTGTGGTAGTAGTACCGGTTGCCAGAAGCTCGCCGTCAAATGAGGAGCGAAATGTTGTACTGCTCGTATACAAGTTTTCCGAGCCAGTTTTGTTCATGCGCTCAATGAACGGTATCGAGAGTTCCCATCCGTATCCCGCAATGCTGTCCACACGATTCTGGCTGTTGTAATCAAGCGCGATGTCCGGCTGGAGGCTGTTGCGACCCGGCGGAATGTCGAGCGGAACGCGTTGCGTGAAAGCTCCGGTGGACCCGTCTATCTTCGGGTCTTCCGTTACTGCGGAGAATACCGATGCATTCGGGACTGTTGGCGAGCCGTCACCGAACGCCGCGAATGCGAGACCAGCCGGTGATATCGTGAAAAGGAAAACAACAAAAATCGCCAGTACGCGGTTGATACGCCGCAATTCCGCGCCAACGAGATTTCGGCTATTCATGAAATTTAGTACACGCGCGCGGAGTATATAACGACTTGCCGAGTCGAAATTTAGAGCAAATGAGCGATTTTTGTTTATTTCTGTTGATTACCTGTGAATTGGGCCGCAGAAATTTTTAAATCCCGAATGCTACAGACTCATAAAATCTTGCAGATAGTGCGCGCCGAGATGAAATCTCGGCAATCCGAGATGTACTTAGGGTGCAAAAACTGAAATTAGACAAAATTGCTGTGTATAAGCAGCGCGAGTTTCCACAGGGCTTGCCATGCAAGCACTTTCGAGTTCAATTCTTCTGAATGTACTCCAAGATCGCGCTCGCTCGCGCGTCCCACGTGTATTTCTTCACCTCCTCACGGGCGCGTGCCGCTTTAGAGCGTGCCTCATCGGGATGTGAGAGAACGTACTCGATTTGCCGCGCGAGCGCGCGCTCATCATCCGGCGGAAACCAAAACGCGGTATCATCGGTGAGAATTTCTCTGATGCTTGGGAGGTCCGATGCGATAATTGGCACGCCCGAGGCCATGTATTGAAAAAGTTTGAGTGGGGAAGTGTAGTGAGAAGAGATTTTTGGCTTTGCGCTATTGGGAAGCACGAGCACGTCTGCTGACATTGTAACTGCAGGCAATATATGCCGCGGCTGGTATCCGATTACGTGCACACGGTCGCCCGCGTATGTTTTTTTGAATTCTGCAAGCTCGCGATCAACCCCTCCCATCAGCACGGTCTCGACTCCATCTGGCAAATATTTTGCGGCATTCGCGAGCGTTTCTCCTCCCTTCCATCCATAAAAGTGGCCGGTATACAGCACGATCTTCTTATTTGGATCAACATTGTACGTTCGCCATATGTCGCGCGAAGGCTTGATGTCGAACTCTGCAATGTCCACCGCATCGGGTGCCACGATAATTTTCTGCGGCGGCACCCCGCCATTTACGAGCGTCTCTTTCAGGCCATTGCTTATGACGACAAGCTTTGATGCACGGGAGACAGCGCGAAAAAAAAGAAATGTGCGCTCCGGAATGCTGTGTATTTCAAGCACGATCTGTTTCGCGCGGGAAAAGAGTGCGATCTGGTAGTCTCGCGTGTAGACAGTCGTTTTGGGAAAGCGATGCATCAAGAGTGAAAGGAGGAAGGTGAGCTGGTCGAGCGCGAAGGCGGCGCGCGAGTTCTCGAATTTTCCGAGGAGGTCGGTCGCAGAAAGTCTGCGAATAGAGAACGTCGGCTTTATCCCGTAATACGTGAAAGGATCTTCTTTGATACCGTGACGGCGTGTAGGTACGTAAAGCTCCACCTGCGCGCCATGCGAAGCGAATTGCTCGCACATTTTCATGATCGCGTAGCCATGCGCGCGATCAGTCGGGAGTCGCACGGACGTCACGTACGCTAATTTCATATGCGTTCTCAAGCGTGACTATAGCACTCCTTCGTGGCAAAATCCTGCTAATGGTTTGGTGGCGCAAAAAGGAGAAGAAGGAAGGACCGAAAATCCTCATTACCGGTGGACTCGGTTTTATCTTCTCGCATGTCACCGAGTATTACGTGCAGAAGGGATGGGACGTTGTCGTTGTCGACAATCTCTCCGAGGGGAGCAATCCGCAGATCATTGACGGATCGTTCAAGCATATCCACGCGCACATGGCGCATCTCGAGGTTGTTGAAACGATAGTGCGTGAAAAGCCGGACTATATTGTGCACGCGGCAGCGATCACCGACGTCGACTACTCCATTCGCGAACCGCGCCGCACCTTCGAGAAGAACATGCTGGGCTCGACGCACGCATTCGAGGCGGCGCGACAGTTGCCGGATCTTCGGAAAATCGTCTACGTGTCCACCGACGAGGTGTATGGCGAATGCGATCACCCGATGCGAGAGGACGAGATGCTCGCACCACGCAGCCCCTATGCGTGTTCCAAAGCTGCGGGGTCTCTCATGCGTGTCGCGTACGAAAATACGTACCCCATACTTCTCGGGCGTACCGTAGAGATCCGCCCGTGCAATATATTCGGACCGCGGCAGGCTCGCGAAAAGATTCTTGCGCGCATCAAGGAAAGTCTCCAGACAGGGGAGCCGCTACCGCTTCACAACGAAGGCAAAGGGTATCGGGAGTTTCTCTACGTAAAAAATATTCCTTCTGCACTTGATCTGGTGCTTGAAAAGGGCGACGGCGTCTACAATGTGGGTGCCGCCGAAGGCCACACGGTGCTCGAGCTCATCGAAAAAGTGGAAAAAATTACCGGCAAGAAGATACGGACGATTCCCGAGCGTCGCTCCGGCATGGACATGCGCTATGAGACGGATTCGACGCGCATCAAAGCATTGGGATGGAAACCTTCCTACACGTTTGACGAGGGTCTCCGCGAGTATTTTCTAAGCTGATGACCAAAATACTTTTCGTGATCCCACGATTTAGCGTCGGCGGAGCCGAGAAGCTTCTTGTGCATTTCCTGCAAGCGATCGATCGAGAGATGTACGAGCCGACGCTCATCACCATCTTCGCAGAGCAGAAGGATTCATGCGCGGATCAAGTCCACATCGACCGATGCTTCCATTTCCGCTCGACGTGGGACATACCCGCTTTTTTCCGGCTGTACGCGTTCATGCGAAAAGGGAAGTTTGACGTCGTCGTGACACATCTTTTTGTTGCCAATTTACTCGCACGTATCGCGGCGATCATCGCCGGCGTCTCCGTCTTGGTGAGCTATGAACACAACATCTATCCCAATAAGAAGCGCTGGCAGATACTCGTGGATAGGATGCTCGCGAAGAGAACGAGCAAAATCATCGTTGATTCCGATGCGGCGAAGATTTTCACCGCCACGCAAGAATCTATTCCCATTGAGAAGTTCGTGACGATCTATATCCCGCCGCTTCTCGATGAGAGACCGCGCAGAAAACCCGAGGTGCTCCGCAAGGAGCTGGGCATATCAGCCGATGCCCCCATTGTGCTTTGTGTGAGCCGGCTTGTGGCAGATAAGGGTCATCGCTATCTCATTGAGGCTGCTTCGAGCATCCTCGTAAAGCATCCACGCGCGTATGTACTCATTGGCGGGTGGGGACCCTTGAAGGAGAGCCTCGAAGCGCAAGCACGAGAGCTCTCTCTCAACGACCATGTGCGTTTGCTCGGGAGAGTCGATGGACAGGAATTTCTCGCGCTTGCCGATGTGTACGTTGATCCCTCCGTATCGACAGATCTTCCGATAGGGATCATGGAGGCGATGCGCGAGAGGAAGGCGATCGTCGCGACCTCGGTAGGGGATATTCCCACCTTCATCAAAAACGGCGAGACAGGTCAGCTCGTACCACCTGCAGATCCAAAAGCGCTAGCCGAAGCTATCGTGGATCTTCTCGACGATTCGTCATTGCGCGCTCGTCTTGGTGAGGCGGCGGCCGATATGGTGAAAGGATTTTCACTTCCCGAATACATGAAGAAGTTTGACGCGCTACTGCGAGAATTACGCGCCGCATGAAGATACCGCGCATTTCAGGACAAATACTTTTTTCTCCGCTTTTCTGGCTCCTGCTCGGCGCCTTTCTCCTGCGCGCCCTGGGAATTGGCTACGGATTACCGCTCACGGTCGTGGCGGACGAGACGCCGTTTACCTTTGCTGCGCTCAAAATGCTCCAGCTCAAAACGCTCATCCTCGCGCTTCATCCAGAAGTCTTCCAGTCGATTCTTCCCTACCCTCCGTACCTCTCGTACGTTCTCCTTCTTCCGTTCGCTGTCATTCTTGGCGTTCAGTACCTTTTGTGGCAGGGGAGCGCGGAGCTTTTTCAGGCGCATCTTGTTTCAGATCTGACATTGTTTTTCATGACGGCGCGTTTCGTAAACGTGATACTTGGCACGTTGTCAGTTTTTCTTGTCTATCGGATCGCACAAACCTTGTTCAAATCTCGCGTAGCGGCGCTTTCAGCAGGGTTCCTTCTTGCATCAAGCATTCTCCATGTAGCGCTCTCGATGGTCGGACGCAACTGGATCCCTGTTTCATTCGTATTTTTGATGATCTTGTACATGCTAACGACACGGTGGAGCCTTTCACGCCGCTATGTGTCGGCATTTGTGACCGCCGGCATTGGGATGGGCATCTCATCCTTAAGTGCATTTTTCTGCGTGTTCATTGTTCTGTACTACCTTCTCTTCGACGTACGCTCACGGCGTGAATCACTCCGCGATATACCACATCTTGCGATTGGTGCCGTACTTTTCATCGTTCTTGCGATTCTCCCTTCGCTTTTGTACCAAAGCGGTAACGCGTTCCTCGGTGCCGTAACACTCTTGGAGCCGAAATCGCTCGTTGGTCTTCTTGAGAGTCCATGGTCGGCTCTCTCACTCATCGTGTACTCGGAGCCTGTGCTCGTTGGCTCTTTCCTCTTTGGACTTGTGGCCATGAGTTTGACCAGTCGTCGCCTCGCGACCCTCATTGTTGTATGGACTCTCTTTTACATTGCCGTGTTCTACGTCCTTTTTCGCTTCGATGCGCGTTTTCTTTTGCCACTCTTGCCGCTCTTTGCACTCGTCGGTGGGTTCGGGATTGCGAGCATCTGGAATCGCAAAACGATTGTTCCAATACTCGTCGTGCTCGTTCTGCCGCTTGTCGTCTCGGTTCGTGTTTCCTATCTTGCGTCACAGGGTGATACGCGCGAGCATGCACACGAGTGGGTGCTCGAAAATCTAGCGCCGAGCGACAAACTCCTCGTATTTTCTTCTGCGATGCATATACCAACCCAAAAAGAGGCCGTGGAGGAATTGCGCGCTATCGATCCCGGGGTGATTCGTACGATCGATGAGGCAGATGAAACTATCAACCGCAGTGATGTGCCGCATGCCCTGAACAATCTCACCTCGATCAAGAACCCTAAATTTGTCGAGGACCTGCCTTCATACGCCAAAGAGCACGCGTACAGGTATCTTTTACTCGAGCCTCGCTCGCTTGTTCTCTTTCCCGAGATGGCAGAGGCGTTTGCTTCGATCACCGAAGGAGCGGAGCTCGTTTGGCGATCCGACGGGCTCGGCGACTTCACCTCGCTCTACAACAGTGCCTTCACCGAGCCGTTCACGCGGCTCTACGAGGGAAAATCATTCGGTCCGGACATTATGGTCTACCGTATTTCGAACTAACATATTCCGAAGCTTCATTCCCAGCGTATAGAGGCCATAGATGCCAAGAAGGAGCAAGAAGGGTTCGAGCGGCATGCGATACCGCGTAGTATCGCTCGAAGGGCCCGTCATGAAGGCGATCGCGTGAATGAAGAGGAAGGCAACGACGATCCATACACTCGTCGCGTTGCGGTACATGAGCGCGCGGAATGTCGTGTAGAGCATTCCGGCGTAGGCAAGCAACCATAAGAGTCGCTCAATGAGGCGCGGCACGTTGGTGAACGTCTGCACGAACGCATCACGCAAACGTCCCTGCAAGATCATTCCCCACGCGCCTTCGCCGTGTATCTGCTCTCCAGGGAGCACACCGAGCTTTCGCATGTGGTATTTGAAATTGACGATGCTCGAGCCGATAAAGAGCTGCATTGATTTTGCGGTGTGGAATGCGGCGTATTGGATTGGGTGTGCAAGGATAACCTCACGGGCGATCGCCATCTGTTCGTCCGCATATATGAACGAGCGCAAAATGTCTTCCTCCTGCGTGCCGAAGTATTTCTCATTGTTTTCGCGCTGTATCTGCTCGTAGGAAACGCCGGTGCGGGCTTGTTCGAAGATGGGCATATTCGCGAAGTAAAGATTGAATGCGCTGCTCGAAGAAAATGCAAAATGGCCGGAGAGCATGTAATTGCGGGCCATCCACGGAATGACGGTTACCGCTGCAACAATCAGAAAGATGAGAGCGCCGCGTACCGCGGCTTTCCACGACACAGCATTTGCAAAGACAAGGCAGGCAATGAGAGGCGCAAGGTAGAGCCCAACAGGCCGCATATACACGGAAATGCCGAACAGAATTCCCGCAATCACGTAGGGCATCCACGCTTGTCTCATCGGCAAGCCGAGCACGTAAATGCTTCCCATGAGGGATAGCATGAAAAGCGGTTCGGAAATGGGAACCCATGTGGAATATATAACGACTGGATCGATCGCGTAGATTACTCCTGCTGCGATCGCGATGGGGCGGGGGAAGTAGCGCGCGCCGATGAGGCAAACAAGCGCGACAGTGCCAGCGGTGAAGATAATTTGGATGAATGGAACGACAGTCAGCGTCCCGAACAGCAAGAACATGAGCGCGAGGAAGGCGGGGTAGCCCGGAACACGAAGATACTCCGGCCCGATGGTGGGAGAGATCTCGAACCGGCCAGCCTGAAGCATGCTCTCGGCGAGGTGGACGTATTCAGTGACATCGGATGTTTCGGGTCCTCCGAGCGCGATCATCGCTTCGAAGCTTGTGCCGTTCGCAGATCCGAGCAGAAAAAAGATTCCGAAGACCACGAGGTAAAGAAGTATGCAAATGCTCGCGAGCAGGCGGGCGATCTGCACGTCGGAGTACTGGCGCTGCAAGACGCCGAATGTCATAGGTGAGGAGAATTCTAACAAGTCGTACAGCGCTTTGCTATCCGACGCTGAACCAACTACTATGGGGCCATGCGAAAGGATTTTCTACCGTTCGGTTTTCCGCTCATCGAGGAGCCCGAGATCGAAGAAGTGGTAAAGACGCTCAAGAGCGGATGGGTATCGACGGGACCCAAGACCCATCAGCTCGAAGAAGACTTCAAGAAGTACGTGGGCGCGAAATACGCCGTCGCGGTGAATTCATGCACGGCCGCTATGCACCTTGCGCTCGTGACGCTTGGCGTTGGTCGCGGAGACGAAGTTATCGTGCCTGCCATGACATTTGCTTCAACGGCGAATGTGATTGTGCATTGTGGAGCCACGCCCGTATTTGTCGACTGTGACTGCGAAACAATGAATATCGATCCCCGCGATGTTGAGAAAAAGATTACATCGCGCACGAAGGCGATCATGGTTGTTCACATGGCAGGTCGTCCGTGCGATATGGACGCAATCATGGAGTTAGCCAAAAAACACAGCCTGAAAGTCATCGAAGATGCCGCACACGCTGTGGAGACGGAATACAAGGGGAGGTATGTCGGCACCATCGGAGACATAGGCTGCTACAGCTTTTATGCGACGAAAAATTTGGTCACGGGTGAGGGGGGTATGGTGACGACCAATAACGAAGCGTATGCTACGCGTATCCGTGTCTTGTCACTTCATGGCATGAATAAATATGCGTGGAATCGGTACGGCAGCGAAGGATATCAACATTACGAATTCGTCGAGGCAGGTTTCAAGTACAACATGTCCGATATCCAAGCTTCTCTCGGGATCCACCAGCTCAAACGTATCGAGAAAAATTGGAAAAGACGGGAGGAAATTTGGGAAAAATACAACGAAGCGCTCAAAGGTCTGCCTCTTGTTTTGCCGGCGCCAACGGCAAAAGGGGATAGGCACGCGTATCATCTCTATACGGTTCTCATCGACGACAGCAAAACGAAAGTGACGAGGGACCAATTCTTGGAGGAAATAACGAAACGAAAGATCGGATGTGGGGTCCATTTTTATGCCCTGCACCTCCAACCTTTCTATCGCAAACTTCTCGGGCACAAAGAAGGCGATCTTCCGAACAGCGAATGGATCGGTGAGCGGACGGCTTCCATCCCGCTTTCGGCGAAACTCACTGATCGAGACGTGCAGGACGTGATTGATGCAATCAAGGACATTTTTGCATGAGCGAGGGGAATACGGGACTGCGAAGCATACTGAAGTTTCCTTCTGTGTACGATCTCTACCAATCACTTGTCGGTTCTCGGGCAGCCCGCGACAGACTTTTTCGCACGTACGTGTCATTCCCCGACGGTTGCAAGTTGCTTGATGTAGGCTGTGGCTCGGGGGAGTTCTTTGAGTATCTTCCTGCGTCTGTTCGGTACACGGGTGTGGACGTCAATCCACTCTACATCGAGCTGGCGAGAAAAAAGTACGGAAATCGGGGTCGTTTTGAGCTCATCGATGTAAACGATATTGAGAGTCTCGGTCTGCCGAAAAACAACTTTGACGTGGTCGTACTCTACGGTGTACTGCATCACCTGAACGACGAGGAAGTGCACAGCGTGCTCTCGTTTGCGCGAACGATGCTGAAACCGGGCGGGGTCGTGTTTACTGTCGACGGAGTCTATCTGAAAGATCAATCACGAATGAAGAAATTTATTCTCTCGAGAGATCGCGGGCACTATGTGCGCTTCGACTACCAATATCAGAAACTTGCTCGTGAAGTTTTTCCGGACGTGGAAACGTTTGTTGAACGAAATGCTCTGAGAATTCCAACGGACTACTTTGTCATGCGCATGATGAAATAGCCGTCACATTTCGTACGGAAGCGCTATCGGCATGCGGGAACGTTCATCGAATCGCAGATGCGTATCCTCTCCGAGGAGATGACGATAAAGATCCTTTGTCCCTCCCACCGACATCTCGATGGTGAAAAAGCGGCTTCTCGCAAAACCGCGCTCGACGAGTTTCTTGCGAACATCCGGTTTGCGCACGAGCGCGAACGCGTCTGTAAGCGCCTGCCCATCATGCGGATCGACGATAATGGCGGCATTGCCGGCGGCTTCCGGCGAGGCGGTCACATTCGCGGCGATCACCGGCACTTTGCAGGCAAACGCTTCAAGGATGGGCATGCCAAAGCCCTCGCTCAAGGTCACGAATGAAACTACGGTTGCACCGCAGTAAATGGAAGGCACGTCATCGGCTTCGATGTATCCGACGAATTTTATGTCCGAGGTAAAGGCAGACGTGGGAAGCTCGCCAAAAGAGCGGACGTATTCGTCTTTCGTGCTGCCAGCGAGCGCTAATATTTCTTTTGCATCCGGATTCTGCTCACGATAGCAAATATAGGAGCGTACGAGATGACCGACGTGTTTGTGGAGGCGGAAACGTCCGAGGAAAAGGATGTACGTTCCTTTTTCGAGTCCGTATTTTTTTAGCGTGGCACTCACCCATGTATCGCTCGGCAGAGGATCGTACATTTGATCGAGCGCGGGGAAAATGGTGAACACTTTCTGCGGGGGCACACGGTAGGCGTAGATGATTTCCCTCGTGCCATAGTTGGAAACTCCAATGAACGCGTCGACGTAACGACTGAACCAAATGAGCGTGTAATTGAAAACAAAACGTGACCACGACCAGATATCCGTGGGTGAGAGCACGTCGCCGCCGGCATGCGTCATGATGACTGTCTTTTTTGCGGGAAAGAGCCAGAAAAAGGGAAATACGCGAGGGTGGAACCAATGCACGATGTCGAAGCGCTCCTTCGTTGTGAGGCAAAAGCGGATGAACGAGACGAAGCGCGAAGCGACGGGCAATTCTATGCGCGGCAGGATGATCTCGCGTGCTTGCTTGTAGAGCGGCTGATCAGGATTCCGCTTTGCATGTAGGAGTGTGAGCTCGATCGAAGGATCCTTAAGGAGCTCTTCGATGACACGGCGATAGTAAGGGGAGCGTTCCTTGCCCCGATCGAGCTCATCGGTGAACATCGCCACTTTTATTTTTTGCATGGAGAATTCGTATATTACAGGCCGAGCGCGAGAGGTACAACTACAACATCTGACCCGATGTTTGCGAGATAGTTAGAGATGAAAGCGCGGTGGGGATGATTTTGGATCATGTCATCTGCTCCAAGCTCAAGCATTTCCTCGCGCGTAAAGAAGCGGCAATTGTCGCCCAAGGGAACGCCCTGAAATGGCTTGCACGATGCGTAGAGCGAGAGCGGGAGAACGCCGTTTGGCGACTCGTCGAGCGTCCATTTGTGAATGCCGAGCAGTCCTTGGAATTTTACATCGACACCGAGTTCACCTTTCGCGATCCGCGAACAGGTCTCCTTAATGCTTTCATTCAGCAGTCCAAAGCCGCCCGGAATGTGGAATCGCCCTTTGTGCGCAGGCATCGTATCGCCCGTATATCGTGTCATGAGAATGCGAGGAATTTTATTCTCCTGATCAATGATGACCAACTCGAGTGCGTAACGTGCAAACGTGCGCAGTGTCTCCAGCCATACTTCAGAAGGTGTCCAGTAGCCGCTCTCCTGAATTTTTTTCAACAGTCGCTTGAATTCTTTGCTCTCCGCTTCTGTAAACGCTTCCATTATTGTTCGTGGTTTGCTTTCGTCTTTACTTCAAAGAACGGTGCGTTGATCGCAAAGGCGACCTTGTTCTTCGCCGGAATACGCTCCTGCATCTGGATATCACGAAGTTCAAGCGTGCGCCGTCCCATTTCCTCAAGTCCAAACTCTTGCTCGCGCCCTTGGCGTATCGCGGATTCTCTGTCCCACACCCTACCATTTGCTGCTTTCATATCAGCGATCCACTCGTCTTTGACGTTGATCCCATCTCTGCGAAACGCGTCTACCACTTTCGAATAAAAATCATACTCTCGCTGAAAGGATGCGTAATTTTTGTCGGCTTTCAGCCTCTCGAGTTTGAGTGCGGTGATTGTAAGGCGGTCGATCGTTTCGTGGAGCGGCAGCTTCAGTGGAGTATCTGCATCAATCTTCTCGCCGGTTTCGAAGAAGTCGTTATCGAGCTCCTCTACCATTTTTACGCGTTTTTTGACGCGCTCGTCATTTAGGTCACGAAGTTGCACGGCGAGTTTGCCCACCTCTTCGTTCGAGAGCTTGTTCTTCTTCGCATTGCGTATCGCTTCTTCCACGTCCCACAAACGTCCGTTCACCTCTTCTATGATTGCTATCCACTCGTCTTTCACCTCGACTCCGTCTTTGCGGTAGGCATCCAAGACTCCCTTCCAAAATGCGGTTTCGTTCGCGATTGATTGTTTGTTCTCTTTGTTTTCAGCGCGTTCGTGCTTCAATTCGATAATGGTGAATTTGTCGATGGCGTCGAGGAGGGGCACTTTGAGGCTGCTGTTGAGGTATTTCATGCAAAATGAGTGTACCATAGCGTGATGCTCGATCTCGAGTCGTTCATAAAAAATGAATTACACGTCCTCCGGCTTCCCACGTTCGTCGAGACGGCCCGTGAGCAGTTGGTCGCATGGCGCGCATACGGATTTGGGGCATGGCGCCGCGGCAATGTGACTTTTCTTGAATGTGTGGAGAATCTCCTGCCGGGTCGCTTCAAGTCTCCGGCGCTCCAGCACAAACTCCAGGGCCTTCTGGACCGCGAACTAAAAGAAATATTCGATCGAGCCGGCATCTATAGAGAAACACCGACGCTCTTCGGACGTCCGTTTCTCGCCACGAGCCCCGGTGGATTCAGGAACTGGCTCGTTGCTCTCCGACTCATAAACGAAGTGATTCTGCAGGACGAATACCGCGCACGTGGTCGGATCAGACCAGACTCGATCGTCATCGATGCAGGAGCCAACATCGGCACATTCAGCGCACTTTCAGCGCGGCTTGCACGTGAGGGCAAGGTATATGCATTCGAGCCGACACGGACGACCTTCGACGCGCTAGAGAAAAATCTGCACCCGTACGGAAATGCTACCGCTGTGCGAAGTGCGCTCGGCAATCGTGTCGGAGGGGCGGAGCTTCATATCGAGAGTTCCTCCGGAGAAGGCAATACGCTTGCGGAATCGGGTCTTCTCGGCTCCTACAGCGGTAAAGAAACAGTACCCATCACTACTATCGACACATTCGTCCGTGAACAGCAGCTTCGCCGCGTGGATTTCATAAAGGTCGATACGGAAGGATTCGAAAAGGAAATTCTCGAGGGTGCGGCCGAAACCATTCGTGCCCACCGGCCGGCACTTTCGCTATCGGCGTACCATAAGCCGGGAGATCCTTCAGCGTTGAAGGCGCTTATCAGCAGCTACTGCGGCGAGTATCAATGTGAGCTCAAGTCAAGCCCCGAACTCGATCTCATATGCATGGCGCCTCGTTAGGTATCGAGATATCATTGAACATATGAGCGAAGGTATTCCCACGGAAAGACCGGAATCAGCCGAAAGACTCTCTTGGAGAATCGAGTCGCTGTCCGAAAAAGGAACGGGGGAGATGAATGAAGACGCACTTTTTATCGGCAGGAATAGATTTGGCGTTTTTGATGGGGCAACGAGCTTGGATAGGTATGTTGATGAGAACAGGAAGACTGGTGGATACTTGGCTTCCATGATTGCAAAAGAGGCCCTCGAAACATCAGAGGGCTCATTGATCGATATTGCACTGATCGCGAATGGAAGAATTCGCGAAGCGATGTGCGCTAAAGGCATCGACATGGATCAAAAAGAGCGTTTGTGGGGTACCGCTGCCGCGGTGGTAGAAATAAATCCATCGGGGAAAACATTTGAATGGGTGCAAATTTCAGATTCCCTCATTCTTCTCATCAACAAAGATGGGACGAGCAGGATAACGACTCCTGATTTTGAGGATCAGGATAGAGACATCTTTATTCATTGGAAAGAATTAGTGGACAGAGGTGTTGAGAATGTTCGGGAAGTTCTCAATGATGAGATCATGCAGCATCGCAGGGACTCGAATGTTACGTACGGTGTTCTGAATGGGGAGGAAGCCACTGCCGGTTTTTTGCGGTCTGGCCGCGAATCTCTCGAAGGTATCGCTCACATTCTCATTTTTACCGACGGACTTTTCATTCCAAAAGAAGACCGCCGCGAACCGCACGATTTCGGCCTCATAGCGAAATTATTCCTCGAAGGAGGGCTCGAGAACGTTAAGCGCTATGTCCGGGAAATTCAAGAGAGCGATCCCGATTGCACGAGGTACGTGCGCTCGAAACAGTCCGACGATATGACGGCAATCGCGATCAGCTTTGTTTGACGAGATCGGCGGTTGTTTTCGGCCTCGAGATGACGGAGACGCCCTTTTTCTTGACGACTTGCGAGGCGCAGAGGTTCGCGAATTCGATGGCTTCTTTGATGTCATCCGTTTCGGCAAAACGTACCAAGAGCGCTGCGAAGAAACTATCACCCGCGCCCGTGACATCTTTCACCTCAACCGGTTTTACCGAATATGTCTTGCCTCGGAAGAGCACACCCTCGCCGCCGCGTGTGCAAATGATCTTGCGCTCGATGTCACGCGGGATGGGCAATGAATGCTCGTATTCGAATTTATTTATCTTTATGTACTTGGCGGCATCGAGGAACCTTCCGACGCGCTTTTTTGTGTCTACAAAGACGCATGGGTGGTTCTCGCATATATATTTGATGTCGTCGTGGTTCATAAATCCTTTGTTGTAATCGGAGATGCCGATAATGTCGTATTTTTTCAGCGGAATTTTCTTTACATCGGCGCGCGGATAGAGATGCTGTGAATCTACGCGAAAGAATGCCTGCGGCGTTTTCTCATGCATAAAGCGCGTCTTTGTGATGGCGCGCCAGTTCTTATTCGTCGCGATGTCGCACCATTGGTGGAGCGCTTTGACGTTTTGCTCCACGTTCTTGGCCATGCCCGGATTCTTCGTCCGTTTCGAGATGTGCAAGACGGGCACGGGAATGTCGGGCGCAAGTCGCATGGTGTCGCAGTAGACGAAAACGTCGCGGCAGCTCTCGCCAATGATGAGTATGCGTTTTCTCTTTTTCATACAATGGTATACGACGGGGCAAGATGCAGTTCCGCAAAGGAAAGTGTTTTCTTGACCGTCGGTTTCTTCATAGCACGGAGTATCGCATTTGCGATATCGACCTTCGTCGGATACCAGCTTTCTGTGAGCGCAGTCGAAGTGGGGCAGGGAACATTAGGGGCCGCGAGTACCACCGGTTTTTGTTTGAGAGTACATGATTTCATAACTCCCGCCACAATTTCAGATCCCGCACCGAATGCCTCACTCGTCGTATCAACGCAAAGAAGGCGTCCTGTCTTCATCACAGATTTTTTGATGGTGACATGATCGACAGGGTTTATGCTCACGAGATCTATCAGCTCGACATCAGCATATTTGCCGATGAGCTCGAGTGCCTGCAGGGAATCGACGAGTCCATCGCCGTACGCGACAACTGTCAGGTCCTTTCCTTTGCGCACGACATTCGCTTTTTCGAGCGGCACCTCGAACATTCCTTTAGGCACGTCTTGCTTGGTCTGGTAGAGCCATCGCGGCTCCAGAACTAGAACGGGATTCGGATCGCGCACGGCAGAAATGAGAAGGCCTTTTGCCATGCGAGGGGTTGAGGGAATGACGACTTTCAGGCCCCGCACCGCACCGTACATCGAGTAGAGAGCCTGCGAATGCTGCGGGCCGTTGCCCCACTGCCGCCCTACGACGATCCGCACGGTAAGCGGCACCGGATTCCCTCCGCCGAACATGTAGTTCCACTTCGCTGCTTGGGTGAACATCTGATCGGAGGCGAGCAGGCTGAATTCAACGCGATCGTGGTGCACGATGGGGCGAAGGCCCGATATAGCAGAGCCTACCGCGAGTCCGGTGAGTGCCGCCTCCGATGTCGGGGTATCGAGGACCCGCTGCGGATATTTTTCATGCAAGCCGGTCGTCGTTCCTCCCGCGCCCTGCGGCACGCCTAAGCCGAGCACAAAGACGCGCTTATCGCGTGCAAGAAGCTGCTCGGTCGCTTCCTTCAGTGCGTCAGAGTATTTGATTATCCGGGCCATAGGATTATCGGGCAACGTACATATCTGTGTAGAGCTCTTTCTTCTTCGGAAAAGGTGATTTTTGCGCAAACTCGATATCTTTCCGGACCCCTGCACGTAGTGTGTTCTCTAGCGAAGAAAGTCCTTTTTCCGAAACTCCCGCGCCACGCAACTCGCTGTAAACCTTCTTCAACGAATCGCTCTCCTGTCGTTTCTCCGCGGTATCTTCGTTGCGATACCCCTCTTCCATAAGAGGAGTGCTGTGCGCCATATGCCGGTATGTCATGCACTCGAGGACCGCCGGCTCGCTTTTTTTCCGGATTGATCCGATGAGAGAAAGCGCTTTTTCGTGTACGTCGTGGTAATCATTTCCGTCTGCTTGCTCATAGCGAACACCCAATCCCTCGACGATTTTCCGCACGTCGTAGCGCGCGGAGCGGCGGTTCTTGATGTACGAGTTTATGGAAAAAAGATTGTTCTCGATGACGAGGAGAAGCGGCAGCTTGTAGAGCGCCGCGAGATTGTACGTCTCGTATACGACTCCTTCTTCGGAGGCGCCATCGCCGTAGAAGGCGACTGTAATGGTGCCGCGCTTATTGTATTTTTGCTCGAATGCGACACCGGAAGAGATAGGAACAACACTACCGAGGAGGGGAGTCGAACCGACAAAGTTCACCTCTTTCCCGATCATGTGCATAGAGCCGCCCTTGCCGCGCGCTGAGCCGTTGGCTCTGCCTAGAAGTTCGCAGACCATTTTGCGGAAGTTTCCTCCTTTGGCGAGGTAATGGCCGTGCGAGCGGTGATTACCCATCACCTTGTCGCCCTTTTGAAGCGCATCGCACACGCCCACGGCGACCGCCTCCTGCCCGATGTAAAAATGGACCATGCTGAATATTTTTTTGTCCATGTAAAGCTTCACGAGCTCCTCCTGCGCGATACGAATGGAAAGCATTCTTTTATACGCATTGAGGAGAGCGTTCTTCTCGGCGCTTTTTTTGCCCTTTTTTATCCTCATAGGTCTACCATGATCCGATTCGCCTTCCCATCTCGCATCATCGTAATCGCGTCATTTATCTTGTCGAGCGTCGTACGATGCGTAATGAGATTGTCAATGTTCAGCGTACCGCTCCGGTACATTTCTATATAGCGCGGAATATCGGTAGAAGGTGAGAATCTGCCTCCCTGCGTTGCTTTGATGGTTTTACCTTCGCCCCCGAAGAGGTGGTTTGCGTCGCGGATCTCGACGCTCGCGCCGGGCTTCGGCTGTCCGACCATGATGAATCGTCCACCTCCCGCAAGCAGTGGCAGCGTATCGGCAATACTTTTCGCATTACCGGATGTTTCGATAATGACGTCGAATCCTTTGATGCCGCTTTTTTGCAGGATTTCATTCAGATTTTCGGTCGCGGCATTGATAAAGTGATCTGCTCCGAGCGACATTGCCGCTTTCCGTTTGCCCTCATGCACGTCGACAGCGATGATCGGCTTTGCACCCGCATGCGCCGCAGCTTTCATGAAAGAGGCACCAAGCCCTCCGAATCCCGCAATTAAAACGCTTTCTCCGGCCCGAAGTTTTGCGTCGTTTTCGAGCGTCGCAAGGGCTGTCGAGAGGCCGCAGCCAAGAAGAGCACATAGATCATCCGGAATATCCTTCGGCACCGCCGTGAGCCTGTTTTCCGATACGATCGCGTACTCGCTGAATGTCGTTACTTTGCCGCTCGACATTTTCTTTCCCTTGAAAACGTACGAGGGGAAACCCGATTCGATACCGTCGCCTTTTCTCCAATGCATCACGACCTTGTCGCCCTTCTTTACGGTCGTGACGCCATCGCCGATCTTCTCCACGATACCGCAGCCTTCGTGGCCGAGGAGATGCGGAACGAACTTTGCGTTTCCTTTAT
>Ga0209542_10009382_pt1 | contig 17959 bp, 15 predicted proteins | sample RifCSPhighO2_01_FD_184028 | JGI IMG/M metagenome (GOLD analysis project Ga0209542, IMG submission 184028) | Soil microbial communities from Rifle, Colorado - Rifle CSP2_plank highO2_0.1 (SPAdes) (version 2) | ecosystem: Environmental > Terrestrial > Deep subsurface > Rock core/Sediment ...
TGCTTTTGGCAAGTTTTGTGGATGTTAGGCTTATTAATCTGCTTCGTTTTTATATTGATGGAATTCCTTTGGACTTAACATCTAAATTACTTCCCAAATCTACGTATCTGTCTCCCTCTTTGCTATTCCATGTTCATTTGCACGCCAAAGCACAAACTCGACTAAATCAAAAAGGGAAAAAGTCAAAAGTTATCGGGAAATTCGGCAGGAGTGCTTTGTATGAACTTATTGAAAGTCTAGAAAACATTGTTTTGAAACTTTCTCTAAAAAAGAAAGAGAGTACATGGGTTAACTACTACAAAGATGATAGTTACTCAAGCGTTGCATTTAATCATAAAGTTAGGATAGTTGAAAAAATTTTAAATGAAGTTAAACCTAAAACAATATGGGATCTTGGAGCAAACATCGGAGTTTTTAGTTTTTTAGCCAGCCGCAAAAAAATTGAGACAATTGCTTTTGATAACGATTCTATATCGGTAGAGAAAAGCTATATTGAAATGAAAAAAAGGGGCGATACACACTTTCTGCCTTTAGTCTCTGAATTGACAAATCCTAGCCCTTCCCAGGGCTTCGCAAACGAGGAACGAATGTCACTCATAGCAAGAGGACCCACGGATATTGTTTTTGCATTGGCTTTAGTCCACCACCTGTCAATTGCCGCTAACATTCCTTTTAAAATTCTTGCGGAGTTTTTAAGCAAGATATCCACTCGGTTAATAATAGAATTCGTTCCAAAAACGGATAAAAAGGTGCAACTTATGCTGTCTTTGCGAAAAGATGTATTCGACAAATACGATCAGGACAATTTTGAGGTGCAATTTTCTAAACATTTTACGATTGAGAGGAAAATTAAAATTACGAACTCACAGCGTTTAATTTATGTAATGAGAAAGAGATGAAATTATTGAACAAAATTGACATAAGCAGAGCTTCTCTACGAATAGACTTTGCTTTACCCTATTTAGTTGCTTTATTCCCTGTTGTGCACCTTGCTGCAGTTAATATTGCCGAAATTCAATTAATAACTACACTTAGAACTTTTCCCATTATTTTAATTTTTGTTTTTTTTGCAAATTTATTGATGAGATTTTTCATTAAAGAAAAAAGTAAAGCTTACCTTATACTCTCGCTTTTGATTATTGTCAGTTTCTCCTTTGGTCATTTGGTTAGTTTTATTAAAAGATTCGTACTAGTCGGAGATAGATATGTTTTTATTGTGGTTTTCTTATTATGCTCTGTTCTAATCTGGAAAATATTAAATGTTAAAAAAATTTCGTCTGATATTACAAAGTATGTTGCTTTACCTTTTACAATACTAATTCTTATATCGGTATTTAGGATTGTTGTTTATCCTGTTAGCTTTTCCTCAAAAGTTGATGATTACTCTGAGAGTATAACACCTTTTGTTAGCCAGAAAGAGAATCTTCCTGATATTTATTACATAATTCTTGATGGTCATGCTCGTGATGATGTTTTAGAAGAATTATTTGATTATAAAAACCATTTTTTAACTGATTATTTAAAGACTAAAGGTTTTTACGTAGCAGAGAAAAGCAATGCAAATTATCTTTTTTCATTTGGCTCTATTTCAAGTTCACTTAACTTAAACTACTTGGATAACTTAATCTCTGACTTTGATATCAATAATGTGGATTCAGCGATTTGGTATAAACTGATACAAAATAGCCAAACGTCACGAAAATTAAAAAGTTTCGGTTATTCATATTACACGTTTAGATCTGAATTCGGCCCTTTGCAAAGAAATCCGCAAGCAGATATCCATTTTGGACGTCGTATTATCTTTAACCAATTCGAGATTACTTTTATAAATAGAAGTATTCTAAAGTACGCTTTAAACTTATTTTTCGATTTTACAAAATCTCATAGAGCCTCGGTACTTTTTACATTCGAAAAACTTAAGGATATAAGCAATGATCCAAAACCGACATTTACTTATGCGCATATTGTGTCTCCGCATTCACCGTTTATATTCGACGCGCAGGGCAATTATATTGGCAGGGGCAAAGAACTGTCTTTTGTTGAAAATCCGCTTACCGAAGGTAAAACCATAAAAGAATACCGAACATTATATTTGAACCAATTAAGATTTATAGATAAAAAGACTATCGATACAATTGATGTAATCTTGAATAATTCTCAAATTCAACCGATTATCATTCTTCAAAGCGATCATGGGCCACCAACAGAGTATCAGCTGCAACTCAGTCTGACAGATTTGGCGCTAAAAGAGCGATCCGGCATATTAAACGCTTATTACTTGCCTAATTGTCGGGATAAACCATATCCAACGATCACCCCAGTTAACACTTTCAGGTTGTTATTTAATGCTTGTTTTGGACAAGATTTTGAGTACATTGAGGACAAGACAATACCCGTATTCCCGCAAAAAGTAGATTATTTTTGACCGGTTTCACTTTGAATCAAAATTTTTGTCAAGACTGCGCCGCAGAGAGATAAATTAATTATTGTAAACGCAAAAAATCCCGTAAAACTTACGATTTGATATGGAATTACTTTACCTATAAGTTGGTTGAAAGTTGCCAGCGATGAAAAGTAAGCGGGGTTTAAAGGTGCAAATAATCCTAACTGCACATGGTTTGCCAAAAGCATAAAAGACGCGGCCAATAGAGTCTGGGCTGTGATGAACAAATAAGCTGTCTTTGCTTTTCTGATCCAGAGAAGGGTTAGCGGAAACACCCACACTAAATACTGAAAGACGACTAACGGCGCAAATGTCAAAACAAAGGTAATTGCAACCAAGGACAAGGATAGAACTGTTTGCCACTTGTCTTTTGTTTTAACTATAGCTGCGATAGAAAAAGTAAAAAATAGCGAAATTCCCAGTACTATCAGATGCAAGTACCGTGAGATAAGCGGCCAGCCTGATAGAGGTTCATTTATCTGAAAGTACGCTTTGGGAAATAACGAATAAATAGAAAGTTTGGGATCAGTTATTAGTACCGGAATTAACGAGATTGCATAAGGGGCACACCCGACAAGCATCATTTTTATCTTTTCTCCAATAGTTTTTCCATAAACAAGAGATACTATCAATATAAATAGCATTGAGTAATTTTTGAAAGCGGCAGCGATACCAAATGCAATCAAGGCAGTGTAAGGATTTTTCCTTAACAGGAAAAAAGCAAGTAAGACGAAAAAAGAGGGGATAATGTCATATTGACCATGCATATACGTGGAATAAATTATAATAGGAGCGAAAAGCCAAGCAATAATTGATGTGGGTTTGAGATATTTTAACCTAATAAATTTAAACAAGATGAAAAGACTTCCCGCCTCAAAAATAAGATATGGAATTTTGGCAAGAAACAGGTCGCGAAACAAAAAAGCGTTTGTTACCTGTTGAAGATAATCCTTTGTATAAGCAATCTGGGCACGATTTATGTAAAACTGGTATAAATCCGTCATCCAAGTCGAGAACGAATTTGAAATTAGGTGATAAGGGAGCTGAAATAGAGCAAATAAATAGTATGTGAAAGGTGTGTAGTAAGAAAGGCGGGTTTGAGGGAAGTTTTCTTCCAGATATGAAAATATTTCCACAATCCTGTGAGAATAGAATAAATTGGGGAAAATGTTGATAAAGAGAAGATCAGAATGAGTGGAGATGGGCATCAAAATTAGCCTGATTGCGATGGCAAACAGACTTAAGACTATGATTTTTGTAGATATTTTAGATTGCCCCGAGAGCATGGTAGATGAAACCTAAATTCTGACATTTTTCTTTTCCAAAAAAGTTTTTGCAGTCAAAAATAAGGGGAGTTCTCATTATTTTTTTGATCCTTAGGAGGTTCAAGTTTTTAAATAGATCATGCTTAACGGCTAAAATGAGACAGTCGGCACCTTTGGCTTTTTCGTACAGGTCATCATTATATTCAGAAACATTTGGGTCATGGACGGAAACTTTTTTCAGTCCAGTTTTTTTCAAATTTTTGATGAGATCTATTGAAGGAGAGTTTCTAGTATCCTCGCAATTTTCAATGTATGTGTAACCTAATATCAAAACCTTCGCATTTTTGTACTTGATTCCATTTTTCATTAATTTTTCTTTTATCAATTTCGCCGTATAAAGCGGCATATAGGAGTTGGCTCTTCTTGCCTCTTTAATTAGGCTGGATTTTAAATGTTTTGTCTGGGAGAGTAGAAGCCACGGATCTTTGGGCAAACAGTGGCCCCCAACACCAATTCCAGGCTGCAACATTTCGTCGTAACCATATCTCTTATTTACAAGTTCTGTTACTTGCCAAGCGTTTGATCCAAGCTCATCGCAAATTTGGCAAATCTCATTTGAGAAAGCTATTTTTACATCTCTTAGGGCATTTTCGGCAGTTTTAACTATTTCTGCAGTGACTATGTCCACAACATCGATCTCCCCTTTTGTAATTAATTTATAGACTGACTGCACCAGTGAGTTAATTGAATTGCTTGACGTACCAATTATCCTTGGGAACTCATCTAAATCCCTAAAAACATCCTGGTTTGGACGGATTCTCTCAGAGCACACAGCAACATAAAAATCTTGATTTACTCTTAGATTGGCAGTTTTTTCTATAATTGGAATTATGACGTTATGAGTCGTTTTGGGGGCTAGTGTCGATTCAATTACTACAATAGCATTTTTTTTGAGATGTTTGGCAATATTTTTAGAAACTTGCGAAATATTAGCGTTATCTGGCTGTTTGCGTTTATCTATCGGGGTGTCGACAGACACAAAAATGATATCTGTTTCTTTTATTTGTCTAAAATCAGCTGAGATGCCGAATTTGTTATTCATTAGGTATTTTTTAAGAAGTTTTTTCGCTGTTTGACTATTTCGTAAGAACTTAAGCTCGCCTGATTTCAATTGCGCGATTTTTTCTTTATTTTTATCAATACCTATTGATGTGAATCCTAATTTATGAAGAAGTAAAAGAAGAGGCAGACCAACGTAGCCTAAACCTACTACAGCCATTTTGAATTCCCTTCTTTTTATTTTACTTTCCAATTTTTGCATAGATCATTTCAAAAAAGTTTTAATTTTATTTACAATTATTTTCCCTGCATTCCCACTTCCAAAAAAATCTGGGTGCTTTTGGGGAGTTTGAAAATTATTAACAATAGTCTCAAGAGGAATTTTTTTAGGATACCATAGATTGTTCCATCCTAAAGAAACAAGTTCGGGCCATTCAGTAGAGTTTCTAAAGGTGATGCAAGGTACCTTGAGGTAGTACGCCTCTTTTTGCATACCCCCAGAATCAGTAATGACAGCTCTTGCATATTTTTGAAGCGACAGCGACTCGACGTATTTCGTAGGAGATTTGATTACTATATTGGTATTTTTTATCTTATTTGATAGTTTAAATTTTTTCAGCATTTTTTGCGTTCTTGGGTGGATCAGGAAAATAACAGATTCTTTAAGATTAATTAGTTCTTCTAAAATTGAGTCTAGTTTTATTCTATTGTCAGTGTTTGACGGCCTGTGTATCGTCACCAAAAAATAGGCAGATCTTTTGAGATTAAGACTCTTATAATAATCCTCGCTGAGCCTTCTCCCAATTTTTAAAAAGGTGTCATAGTTCGTATCTCCGGTTAATATTGCTTTTTCTTTTAAATTTTCAGCGATAAGATTGCTTTGTGCTGTTCTAGTTGGCGCAAAAAGAAGCGTTGAGACATGATCTACAATCCTGCGGTTTATCTCTTCAGGAATAGAGTTATCATAACTTCTAAGACCTGATTCGACGTGAGCAATTGGGATGCGTAGTTTCGCGGCAGCCAGCGAAGCGCCAAGGGTCGAATTCATGTCTCCGTAAACTAAAACTGCATCCGGTTTTTCTTTTATGAAATATTGTTCGCATCCGACCATAATTTTCGAAGTCTGTTTTGCATGAGAGCCTGAGCCAACATTTAAATTTTGATTTGGCGTCGGAAGACTTAACTCTTTAAAGAATGACTGGGAAAGATAATAGTCATAGTGCTGTCCGGTGTGTAGAATTAGATGTCTTGCCACAGTATTTAAATCGGGAGCAACTGCTGCCAACTTCATGAAATTTGGCCTACCGCCGACAACTGATATTACCTTAGTCATTTTAGAAAATAGCTGGACAGAAGTTTGTATTTAAATACAAATATTACTTGCCTTTTAATATATTCAAATATCTTCATTTTGCTCTTCCCTTGCCTTTTTGTCCAATCAATTTTTACAGGTACACTTGTAATTTTTGCTCCAATTCTGTCCATTTTTATTAAAAGCTCAGCAGCGCTGGAAAATCCCGTTTCGCTGATTAGTTCTTTGCCAAAATGCCTTTTAGCTTTTTGCAGAATGTCTGTACGATATGCCCTAAAGAAATTTCCATAAGAGGAAGCTCCATTAATTCCAAAAATTATTCCCAGAAAGATCTGGTAGCCGTGGCTTAATATTTTGCGTGTTGCAGACACGCTAATAAATCCGCCCCCTTTCTCGAAAGGCGAAGCGACAATAACATCATATTTTTGAGTAAGATTGATCATTTTCGGTACAACGGAAAGATCACTTGTATTGTCCGCTTCAATAGTAATAAGCATGTCTTTTTGGGTGGCTTTTTTTAAAAAATAATCAATGCCGAATTTGAAGGCATGTCCCGGACCTCGATTTTTTGCGTATCCAAGTGGGATTACAGGGTAATTTCGTTGGAGTCTTTTCGCACTTTGAAATGTTTTGTCTGTTGAACCATCATTTACGATTATCAATCTATAGCTTTTCTTAATCAGCTTATCAATCGTTCCTGCCAGTTTTTCCAGATTGCTTTCTTCATTAAAAGCCGGGGCCAGAAAATAAATCATATCGGATTTTTAATATGCCAATCTATTGTTTTTACCAAACCTTCTTGAAGGGAAGTTTCAGGCTTCCAGTTTAGAATTTTTTTGGCAATTGAAATATTTGGTTGTCTTCTTTGGACCTCATCATATTTTCTCCCGGTTAGGTTAAGATGAGAAATTTTTTTTGTGAGCAGTGGTTTTTTAAGTAACCTTGCCAATTTTTTTGCAAAATCAACAATTGAAATCTCTTGCGTGGAGCCGACATTTATAACTTTATTAAGCGCTTTTTTATTATCAATACATCTAATTATTGCTTCTGTGACGTCTTCTATATAGCTAAATGTTCTAGTTTGTTTACCGGTTCCGTGAATTTGTAGAGGTCTGTTTGCAAGAAAGGCGTCGATAAATTCTGATTGGGGACCTCCCAGCCAATTCCTGTTTTGTTTTGGTCCGTAAACATTGAATAACCTTAAAATAACAAAAGGCACTTTGAATTTTTCCCAATAACCAAAGCAAAGATGTTCATCGAAAATCTTCGAGACAGCATAAGACCATCTTGCAACATCGGTTGATCCTAGAACGCTATCGCCATTTTCTTTAAAAGGCAGTTTCAGGTTTTTCCCATAAATATCCGAGGATGATATAAAGATAACTTTAGAATTATTTTTTTTTGCTATTTCTAGGATATTGTGTGTTCCTTGAGTGTTATTTATTAAAACATCCAAGCGGTCCCCGAAGCGAGGAATTTTATATGCAGCCAAGTGAATGATGATATTAACCCCTCTGAGGACTTTTGACGTCGCTTTAAAGTCACAGGCGTCAACTTGATAAAATTTGAAGTTTTTGTTTTTTAATATATCTTTTAGATTTTCCATGGAGCCCCTTGATAGGTCATCGGCGCCGATTATTGTAAAGTTTGTCTTTTGTAAAAGTTTATGGCAAAGATTGCTTCCTATGAAGCCTGCAACACCGGTCACGCCGATTTTCAAATGATTTTTATTCATTTTTCAATTATTTTAACAACCTCGAAAGCTTCTGCATATTTAACGCCTATCATATAACCCCATTGGCTCGCTCTACCTTTAACACCTTCAACCCAGTTGTAACGATTTTTTTTATACTGACTTTTATGCGATTTAAGTGCTTGAGTTTTTTTATCTATAAACTTTGAAATATCTACAAATTTCTGAGCTCTGAAAGTGTAGGGCACTATTCCCCCTGGTAAAATTTGTTCGAACATAAAAAGATCGTTTTTGTTATTCCTTGCCGCCGAAAAAACAGCTTGCGATATAATGCGATGGTCTTGATGCGAATCGTGGTTCCAATGCGAATAAATAATTTTTGGGTTAAATTTTGAAATAAGATCATCAAAAATGCCAATAATTTCCCGGGTTAAGATCTTGTGATCCAAATTTAAGTCAAGAACAACTGACTCCGCACCTAATATTTTGGCTGCTTTTTCAACTTCAGAAACCCTCTGAGTTTTTGCATATGGAACCATTGAAACTGCCATGAGAACTTTATTCCCATTTTTGACAAGGCGGGCAATAGTACCACCCATACCTATTTCCAGGTCATCGGGATGTGCCCCTATACACAAAATCCTATCGGGGTTTTTATATAAATTTGCCTGCTTTTGGTCCTTCATTGAACAATAAATCAATTGCTGCTAAATTTTCAGTAAATGGGCTTTTGAAAAGTTGGTTATAAGAAGGATGTTTAAAATGCTGATAGGTGACTTTAATACCCGATTTTTTTAATAGATCTTCGTTCATATAGTTTTTACCACTTACTCCAGCCAGGTATTCATTCGCTCTTATTTTTTTTAAAATCTGAACTATCATTTCTGTTGATTTTTCATTCAACTCCAAATCAATATCTCTAGTTCTTATAATTTTTGTATTAATTTTGAAAGAATCTATCAAAAATTTAATAATGTCAATTGAAAAATTCGCAAAGTACTTGTATTTTTTTTTATAAATTTTTGAAAGCGACGGGTAATATTGTTGGAAGTACTTGCCTTTGCGGTAATTTACTTCTATTGATTTACAGTGGTCTTTTTTCCAAGATTCATTTTCCGGCAGTTTTATCTCATAAAATCTTTTTTTAAAGGATTCTTTATCTCGAAGAGGAATAGTCAGCCATTGAGTTCCTACTGCTGTCTTTATTAGATTCCTATTATCGAACCTGTCTTTCACATATTGCGCTACATCGTAAACCACAAAAACATCAGAATTTTTTATTTTGCTAAAAATCCCAAGATAAGGCAGATAATTGGGTTGATGGATACATGCTTTCATTAATTTTAATCCAAAGCTTGTTTCAAACTTTTAATAATATAATCCTGTTCTCGTTGACTCATTTGTACGAACATAGGAAGACATAATACCCTTGGTAGAACATCGTCTGCAATAGGAAAGTTTTTTTCTGCTTGATACATTTTTCTGTAAAGTGGCATTCTGTGAATTGGAGGATAGTAGACTCCTCCTGTTTCAATATTGAATTTTTCTTTCAGGATATTTTTAACGTTATCTCTCAATTTTTTACTTTTAAATAAAATTGGGAATTTATAGAATACATGACGGCTGTCAGGGAAATTTTGCAGAATTTCAAAATTAGGATTTTTTACTTTTAAATAGTATTTTTCTGCCAGTAATATTCTTCTTGTAATCATTTTTTCAATTTCAGCCAGTTGGGCGATTCCCATAATTGCTCTTATTTCATCCAACAACCAATTGCTTCCCAGTTCTTGGATATCTTCAAGTCCTTTTTCTGCACCATGATGTCTCAAAATTCGAGCATATTTTGCCAGATCTTCGTTATTTGTAGTGATCATCCCTCCGACTCCTGTCGTCATTACTTTAGTAGGATAGAATGAAAAACAAGCTGCATCCGCTAGACCACCGGCTTTTTCTCTTCCAATTTTCGCACCTACTGCGTGGGCAACGTCCTCTATTAAAGAAAGTCGTTTTTCCTTGCAAATTTCTCTAATTTGATCAATTTGCGGATGAACCAGACCTGCAATATGTACAACAATTACTGATTTAGTTACTTTGTTTATTTTTTTTAAAAGCGAGCTAACGCTAAGGCAAAGTGATTCTTTGTCTATATCTGCAAGGATTGGCTTTGCGCCTGCAAATATAGTTGCGTTAACGCTCGCAACGAATGTATTAGTGGGAACTATTACCTCGTTGTTTTTTACATTAAAAAATCTAAGGCAAATTTCTAAAGCGGAAGAGCATGAACTTGTGGCAACAGCATATTTTGTTCCAATATAGTCTGCAAACTTTTCCTCAAACATTTTTGTGTAAGGACCTAAAATTAATCTTCCGGATTTGAAGACATCCTTTTGTGCTCTCTTTATAAATAAAAGCTGTTTTTCGCTGAAGTAAGGTTTTGCTGAAGGGATTGTTTTCATTTTTTTAGAAGTGAGGTGCAAAATCTTTTATGGATCTATAAATACCTTCTTCCAAGCCTAAGAATGGGTAATCGATGATAAGTCTCCCCACTTTTTTGACCGACATCCATTTGTTTGGCCAAATTTTGCCGGGCGGAGCTTTGACTTTTCGAAAGTTAACATTCGTTTTATAATTTTGCTTAAAGTTTTTTTTAATTATATTTGCGATATCCAAAATACTAACTGGCTGGCCAGAACCAATGTTAAATACCTCATTTTGCACCTTAAGACTAAGTATTCTTTTGATGGCTTCGGCTACATCATCGACATAGATGAGATCGGTTTTTTGCTTGCCATCACCATATACTGTAAGAGGCTGGCCCGAAAAGGCAGACCTGATGAACTTAGTGACTGTTCCTTCCCATTGGGAGCCTACACCAGTGCCATATCCATAGAGGTTTGAAATTCTGAATATGATGTATGGTACTTTCGAATCTTTTATAATCATCTCAGACAAAACTTTTTGAGAACCGTAGATACTATCGGTATTTAACTCCGACTCCTCTGTTAAAGGCATCTTTCTTTTAATGTAAGTGGAGTAAACCCAATATGATGAGCTGAGAATGATCTTTTTAATGTTGTAGTCCTTTGCTATATCGGCGATAGCATAAGTTGAATAAATATTGGAAATATTGCTTTTGAGCGGATTTATTAAACAACGCCTCTCGCCCGCAACCCCTGCTAAATGAATAATGATATCCGTGTCTTTAATTTGGGATTTCAACAGCTTCTTATTAGATGCATCGCCTTTGACCAAGGTAACTTTTTTACCAAAATATTTATCTAAAAGTCGGTAGTTTCTTCCATGGTCTAAACAGATGATGTGATGGTCGTGTTTGAGTTTTTCTATTAAGATACTACCTAAGAACCCCCCGCCCCCTGTGACAAGTATTTTCATTTTTAAATTTTATACAAGGTAAACTTATCATTTTTATAGATAATTTCAAAGTCAAGGTAGTGACTAGAGCCAGTGGCAACGTAATTAAACTGATAGAGATCCTTTAAATGCAAAAAGTCTGTTTTGGTAAGATCCTCATAGTTTTTTATATCCTCCATTATTTGAAACCATTTTTTCGCGTACTGGGGACTATATATAACAACTGCACCATCTTTAATATCACCGACTATTGGTCTTTGAGAATACAGCCTAAAACCTGTTTGAGTTGGCGGCACAAGAAACGTACTGTTTTTAGGTGTGTTATTTTGTACCCATTTTTGCAGATCTATCCAATCATTTGTTTGTTTGGGATATTGAATTTTTTGAGAAGATTTTCGGCCAAATGACGCCTCCATTAGAAAATTTGCTGCAGCGATGATAAGGATAAGTATTATGATTGTTGTTGTTTTGAGTTTAGGGATAATTTGTGAAGAATGATGAAAATTATCAAAGAGAATATAAAGTATAAAAAATGGCAAAAACAGTTGAAATCTATTCAAAGAAAGAAAAATGAAAGCAAGCAGGCCAATTAATGCTGGAAGGGGGTCTTTTTTAGCAATGAAAAGCGGACACATCACAAGTGATATATAGGCGATCAGTGTTATTGATCTGAGCAGCTGGAATTTTACGATGTCTGGAATTTTAAATAATTCTAAAATGATAAAATTTCCTATAAATACTACCAGAGAAATTATAATAATCAAAAGTAAACCAAATCGTAATTTTGATTCAATTCTCCTGATGAATGTAAAAATTAATGCAACATAGAGAAACATTGCGAGCCATCCATTTGTTCCCCAAGTTGAAAGGAAGAGATAAGGATCGCGGTATTTAATTATTGAAAGCCATAAATTATCTCTTGGTATGACCAAAGTCAGAAAAACTGCCAAAATGGCAAGTGATATTACGGTTGCGATTTGTATCCTTCTTGGAAAGTTAAATTTTTCTCTGACATAAAGTATTGGTAAAATAAGAATGTTTGGAATGATTGAAAGCGGATGAAAGAGTAAACCAATAGACGCAGATGTAATTGCTTGCTTGAATTTTTTCTCTAATAAATACGAAATATAAAAGAGTAAAAAAATGACGCCAATTGATCTGTAGCCAAAGAAGTCGTCAAAAGTTGAAATTGCAGTTCCACCAATAAATTTAGGTAAAAAGAATGGCAATAGTGCCAAGTAGGCAAGTTTACGATCTTTTAAAATAACAAAAGCCAGGCGATAAATTGCTAGAAAAAAGAAAAGCTGGAAAATCAGGTAGCCTAAAAAGAAAATCGCCTCGAGATTAAAATATCTTGCAAGAAGCCCAAAAATCGGATAGAAAAGTGACGCACCAGCAGAGGGCTGATTAAAAAGTTGGTCGTTTGCAAAAAGTGAAGGATCTTCCCATTTCAAAACATATGGAATAAAAATCTCCTGGTCGGAAACTGCAAATTGGTAGCCATGAGTGACGACTGCTGCTATCGAAGCGAGAAGAGTGATTAGATAATGGGTTAATTTTTCTTTGCTAAACATATAATTGTTAATCCTATTGGTAAACTAAAATGATTTATTAAAGAAGACTCAAGTTTTAGAATTATTAGCATTGTAGAGTTGACAGTAGGATGTAATTTGCTTACATCGGATGTTTCAAAAGTTTTAGTCTTCTTATCTAGTATTCTTTTAAGAAAAATTAAAGGGAGTAAAAAAAAGTTAAAATAGGAACATTTTTTAACTACAAAATATTTCGAAATTAAATTTACTAGCTCATTTTTGTTGTACCTATGTTTTGTCATTACAACTCTATCATGTTTTGAAAATAAGATCTGATGTGCTGGTTCTTGAACATATAATTTTCCTCCCTTTTTTAAAACTCGATTAAATTCAGTTATGGCTGCTTTATCGTTAACTCCTTCTTGGCATATAACATCTAAGCAAATTACGGCATCGAATAAATTGTTTTTAAAAGGCAATTTATTAATGTTTCCTTCTCTTATATTTTTAATTCTGCGTTTTTTACAGTACTTTAGTGCTTCCGTAGATGCGTCTACACCATAAAGATTCCATGAACTAGATTTCTGTTTTAAAAACTCTATCGTACCGCCGGTACCACAACCAGCGTCAAGAACTTTAGATCCTGGCTTTAAATACATGTTCAAATAACCATACATAAGCTCTCTCGTGGCTATATACCAAGCGTGCGATGTTTCATTTTCATACATTTGTTTATAGGCTATCTTTTTCATAAATTTTGAAATTTAAAGATTATGTAATCATCAATTGAAGTTAAGGGTTTTGTAAATTTTAAATTAGGATGAACGATTGGCAAGTGATCAGGTGTAACTACAACATAATCAAGTTTAAATTTTTCGATTTCTTTCTCGATATTATTTCTTGCTATTTTATCTATTTGGGCCTCTGCTTGAAGTCTTTTGGGTGAATTAAAGTCTAAATTGTTTTGGTCATCATACGCCTGAAAAAGTAATAAATATGAGAGGATATTGTCAAGGTTATTTTTCTGCCAATTAATATCTGCTCCCAGAAGTATGGATAATATTGCATATCTTTCAACACCTTCGGCGGTTGGTGTGATTGTACGATCAGTGGGAGGTAAATAAACATAATTTTTGGTATAGACTGGAAGAAGAGAGCTAAAAGTTGTGTCGAGAGAACCAACAGTTGATCCTTTGGGTGTGTTGGTCACGAGCCAGTTGAAAACAGCTTCTTGAGATTTATTTCTTTGGTGAGCTGATAGAATTTTCTCTGTTGCAATTACTTGTGTTCTCAATCCCAAGAATAAGAAGACAAAGAAAATTACTAGACTGCCAATCAAAACCACAGCTTTTCGTGATCTGATTAAATAGTAAATTGTTACAAAAAGGGCAACTGTCACAAGCGGCATGAAGGCGCGCCTGAGGTAGTGGAATGTTTCTAAATCCTGTCCAATGATAAATCTAGAAAGAGGTGCTATCGATATTCCAGCTAGGAGAACGAAAAAGAGAACCTTAGACTCATGACTTCTGAGTTTGACGATGGCCGCAAAAAGAAACGCTACTATTAGGTATCTGAACAGCGTCAAAGGTAATGAAAGACTATGAAGAGACGTTTTTCTGATAAAGTCATCAGCTATCGACAGCTGACTAAATTGCCAAGTATTGTAAAAGTAAAGCGACCCGATAAAAAAAGCTAAAAATCCGACAGCAATTAAAGATTTAACTTCAACAAAATTTTTTCTAATTAAAAAATATATAAAGACAAATGAGAAAGCAAGAAGAAAATATGTCCAATGAAAAACGTATGTGTAAAAAAGCAGCCCAAAAACCAAACCTAGAGCTAGGACTACTAGTTTGTTCGATGGATTTTTAAGTAATTTAATGAGTAATAAGATTGCCGTTACAAAACAAATAAAAGTTACCTGCGGATGAAAGCTTCTTGAGAAATACAAGAGATAATTTTGGCCTTCGGCAAATGTCAGATATTGAAATGTTTCGTGAGGATAAGGGAAAACTGCGATAAAATCCCTAGCGATAACTGTTAAAAATGCTGTTGAAAGCGCAAAAAACTTATGTTTTATAAAAAGACCGGCTAAAATGTACAGCAATAAGAAAATAATCGGTGGGAAGATAAAATCGCCAATGATAAAAGCATTTTCGACCGATCCGGAAAGTTTAGCAAGAGTTGCAAAAACTAACGATGGAGCTGTTTCCCCTAAATAAGGAGTAGGATAGTTGGCATATTCGGCAACATATCCATCTCTTATAAAGAGATTGCCCCTTAAAATGTAATTTACAAACGGTGCATAGGCAAAAGCTTCGTCTCGGGCTATTGGCGACTTTCCGGAAATTACCAGCGGGTTATAATCCGGACCTAATTTGTTAGCCATGAGAATGTTCGGTAAGCCATAAATAAATGAGACCAGTATTACAAGGAAGGATAAGATAATTCGGATTTTTAGTGATTTGCTCATAGATGATTTATAAAATTTGCTAGACGCTTTGCTAAATGGAAGGTTGTGTAGTTGTTCTCGACTAATATTGAAGCACTTGAACCTAGTTTTTCGCGTATTTTTTGATCTTTGAGCAATGTCTTTATTTTATGTTTTAAATCTTTTGAATCTTCGGGTTTTGTAAAAAACAAATGTTTGTTATGTTTAAAATCGAAAGCTGTAGCGATCCCCATAATTTTTGAGGCAATGATTGGAAGACCGGCGGCGGCCGATTCAAGAAGTACCATTTGGCCTGACGATCGGAATCTTTCAAAGCATGGTACGACCGATATTATCGAGCGCTGGTAGATTTTTAATACTTTTTGTACTGAAATATTTAAATAGATCTTAACGTTTGACGGTACCTCTAAGCCTTTTATATTATCAGGGTGGCAAATAATTTCTGCTTGAATGGGCAAATCATTGACTGCATTAAAAAAGGTTTTGTAGTCTCTCCACTGCTCACCGACCGCACAAATAATCTCTTTTTTTACCTTTGGCTGGGATTTTTGGGAAAAGTAGTCATAATCTGTAGCAAGAGGCATGTAGGTAATCTTGCCTTTTTTTATACTCATTTCTTTTTCAAAAAAGTCTATTTCAACCTGGGAGTATGAGGTGAAAACATCAGCCATCGGTAGGATTTTTTTATAAAACCTGCCAACCCAAGTATTAGTTTTGCCTTTGAGAGCACCAGCGAGGCCAGAGGTCATGAAGATTATCGGTCTTTTAAGAAGACCTAAATACTTTAGCGCTAAAAGAGGTAAGCCTGCGGAATCTCCTGTGCCAACGATGACATCGTAACTGTTTAATCTTGGCAACAACCAAAGGGCCTGATCAAGTTTAAAACCCATTTTTGTGACATTTATTATTGAATGCTCAAGAGGATAAAGGAACGGATGAAAGAAGTTGAGCGGGGAGTAGGCTGAGTCAAAAAAATTTACTTGATAACCCATCTTCTCTAAGTGATTTGCCCCAAAAAGTAAACTATCAGGACCTTTTCCGTTCTTCCAGTTTTCGTAAACTGCTTTCCTTGGTGTGCGATATACATATAATACTTTTTTCATTTGGCTAGTTTTAAAAGGAGATTTACCTCTTTGATAAGCAAGTTGTTAATCTGATAATTTTTGAGAATGAACTCTCTGGCGGTTATTCCTAGATCTTTTCGTAAGCCTGCATTTTGGAGCTTTTTAATCTTATTTTCAATGCTCTTTATATCAGTAGAACAAATAAGACCGTTTTTACCGTCTGAAATGATTTCCCTTATACCTTCGACATCACTTCCAAGTACAGCCATTTGACAAGACATTGCCTCCAAAAGAATTTTTGGGTTTCCTTCTATCAATGATGGAAGGACAAAAATGTCTGCTTTGGCGAATTCTTTTGGTATTTTTTCATAACTGATTGCGTTTTTTTCTTCAAGATCTATGTTTTGTTCCTGTGCAAGTTTTAACAATTTGTTTTTTTGGGATCCTGAACCCACAAAAATTAGTCGAGAGTCTTTAAAGTTTTTGAAAGCAAATATAAGGTTTTCTAAATTCTTTTGAGCTTCAAGGCGACCGATAAAAAGAACTGTCAGTTTTTGGTTTTTTGTTTTTTGCAACTGTTTAAACAAATTGGTATCGACTCCGTTTGGAATCATCACTATTTTTTTGAAACTATACTTTTTAGTTAAAAGATTTTTAACTTCCTTGGATGTAACTATGACTTTGCTTGATAGGGTGATGATGGGAAATTCTATAAATTTGAAAAGTAAACTTTGGATGTTTTTTTTCTCAATCTTAGCTAATTTCGCATAATCGTAGCCGTAATTGATGATGAAGTCTTTTTTGAAAAATATTTTTGCAACTGCTGCCGGGACTCCTCCGGTTATTTGAAGACCTCTTAGTACATTACAATCTGAGATTTGTTTTACGTTTAAAAATGGCAAAAGTATGCTGTAAAGGAATCGGTTTAAGTTTTTTTTATTGGGGACAAGAATGCAGTTTTTTGGCAAAGAATAATCTTTTTCGTTTAGATATGAAAATACGTAAACTTTGTTAAAAGCTTGTGAATATTTTTTTATGTTGTAATTGACTAATCTGTTTAGCTGACCTTTTTCTTCTAAGTCTTTCAAGCTTTCACCAATTGATAAAAACAGACCTAGATTCATAATATTTTTTTGTAAACTTTTTCATATTTATCTGCTATTTCCGTTGAATAATGTCTTTTTAATTTAATTAAGTCTTTTAAAATATTTTTCTTAAATAGAGCTCGATGCTTAACCATCTGTAAAATTGCTAGATTCAAAGCACTAACGTTGGGTTTAATAATTATGCCATATTCTTGTTTAATAGCTTCCTTCGTACCACCCCTAGCACTTGCAATAACAGGAACGCCGGATAACAGAGTTTCAAGTGCACTTCTTGGCAATGGTTCCGGCCAAACTGAAGGAACAATTGCAAAAGAAGATCTCCTAGTTAGATCTAAAACCTCATCGTGATTAACTTGTCCCATAAACTCAACTTTTTTCGATAGTTTATGCTTTTTGACTTTTATTAATAATTTACTTTTAAGAATCCCTGAGCCGACAATTAATAATTTCAAATCTGGCAAATTTCTTTGAACTTTTATAAAGGCATCAAGGAGTAAGTTAACGCCCTTTCCGGGTGATAGTTTGCCAACGTAAATGATTCTATCTGGATAAGCCTTCACGGGTATTTGATTTATTAGGATTGGATTATTTATAACGGGTAGATTTAAGAATTTGTTTTTGGTAAAGACTTGCGATACTTTTTGGGAAACTGCAATTTTAA
>Ga0209542_10009383_pt1 | contig 17958 bp, 18 predicted proteins | sample RifCSPhighO2_01_FD_184028 | JGI IMG/M metagenome (GOLD analysis project Ga0209542, IMG submission 184028) | Soil microbial communities from Rifle, Colorado - Rifle CSP2_plank highO2_0.1 (SPAdes) (version 2) | ecosystem: Environmental > Terrestrial > Deep subsurface > Rock core/Sediment ...
TGTCTTTGGCGGCTTTGGCGGCTTTGCGGGCTTTCATCGCAAGCGTGATTTTGCCGAATATCGCGCGCGCCTCTTCGGGATGCTCTTCGAGGAAGGTATTGAACGCCTCGCCGAATACCGCCTCGGTGGCGCCGCGCGCTTCCACGCTGCCGAGCTTGCCCTTCGTCTGGCCTTCAAATTGGACCTCGCGCATCTTGACCGAGACGACCGCCGTCAGGCCCTCCAGCACGTCATCGCCGGTGAAGGTGTCGCTCTCTTTCCCTCCCGAGGAAGCTCCGCCTCTCCCGGAACCGTTTCCGTTATGGGAGTTGAGCGTGCGCGTAAGCGCGGTCTTGAATCCGGTCACATGCATGCCGCCTTCGGCGTTGTAAATGTTGTTGGCGAATGCGGAGATGCGGGAGGTGATGTCGTCTACATACTGCAGCGCAACTTCCACGTGCACGCCGTCCTGCTCTTTTTCCACATAAAATACGGTCTTGTGTACGGTCTCAAGATGATGATTCTGGAACGAGACGAGACTGCGCAAACCGCCCTCAAAATAAAACGTAACGGACGGCGCATCGAGCCCCAGCTCGCGCAGGTAAAACACTCCTTCCTCGTCCAGCTTTTCGACGGTGCGCAAATCGAGTATCGAGATGCGAAGCCCTTTGACCAGGTACGCCTGCTGGCGCATGTGCGCGACGATGGTATCCCAATTGAGCGTCCGGTCGGGAAAGATGGAGGCGTCGGGCTCGAAGGTGATGATGGTCCCGTGCAATTTGGAAGTACCGACTTTTTTGGTTTTGCCCATCGGCTTGCCGCCGTTTTTGTATTCCTGGAGATACCGCCCGCCGTCGCGATGCACTTCCGCGCGCAGATGCGTCGAGAGCGCGTTTACTACCGAGACACCCACGCCGTGCAAGCCGCCCGAGACTTTGTATCCTTCGCCGCCGAATTTGCCGCCCGCATGAAGCATGGTCATGACCGTCTCAAGGGTGGAGACTTTTGTCTTGGGATGTATCTCTACCGGGATGCCGCGGCCGTTGTCGGCTACGCGTACGCGATTGAGGGGTAAAAGTGCTATCTCGATGTCGTTGGCGAAATCGCCCATCGCTTCGTCGCGCGAGTTGTCGAACACTTCCCAAATCAGATGGTGGAGCCCAGAGGTACCCGTGGTACCGATGTACATGCCCGGCCTGCGGCGCACCGCTTCCAAACCCTCAAGAACGGTAATGTCACTCGCCGTGTATGAAGAAGTCCCCACTTTAGGACTCTTTGTCTTCCCTCCGGAGGAGGGTCCGCCTCCGGCGGATTTTACCTTCTTTTCAGCCATATTTAGTCCATTCAGTGTACCAAAAAACAACCCCTTTGGCTAGCGAAAAATAGGTGGATATGTGCATCGTTTTAGCGCACCTCCCAACCCTTCTCTTTGACCGCCGCGTAAACTTTTTCCATAACCGCATTCGCTTCTTCGTCCGTAAGTGTCTTCTCAAACGATTGGAATACGAGGCGGAACGCGAGCGAGGTCTTCTCGCCTTTTTTGAATTCATCAAATTTCTCACTTCGCGTCAGAAGCTCCCCCGCTGCCTTTCGGATGACTTCAAGAACATCTTCCTGTTTCGTTTCTGCGGGTATCCACATCGCGATATCCCGCACGATGAACGGATAGCGCGAGAATGGCTGGTAGCGTTCGGTCTTTGAAATCGGCAAGTCGTCGTAGGCGGAAGCGACGGCAGCTTCAAGCGGTTCTTCCGAGACCGGACCTCCTTCCTCTGCCGTACCGACCATCATTATTTCTTTTTTATTCTTCCACACGGTGCCAATCTCAAACAACTTTACTTTGTAAAGTTGAAGCAGGTCTTTGTTGCGGACATTTTTCTCAAGCGCATCCTTCAGTCCATCGGTCAGATTCGCCCGTAGGTACGGGCGTACACCATCCACCTTGTTGGCGACCATGCGCTCGCCTTTTTCGGCAAATACCGAAGTGAAGACCTCCGAATACCCCTTCGCAACGAGCTCCTGGCGCTTTTGTTCTGCAGCGTAGAAGTTCGCATTGATTCCCGGCTTGTTTGGAAATGCGGGGAGTTCCGTCGCCGGTATTTTGTCGTAGCCCACGATGCGCGCGACTTCCTCGATAAGGTCTTCGGGAATTACAAGGTCGAGCCGCTCGAACGGCGGTGTGACGGTAAACATGCAATGAGATGTCATCTCATTGCATTGGTATGGGAGGCCGAGTCGAGTGAAGGCATCGGCGACTTCTGATTCCGGCAGCTTCGTACCGAGTACCGCATTTATTTTCTCGAGCGAAACGGTAACTGTTCTTTGTTCTTGTTTGACCGGATACTCATCCACATGTCCGACAACTTCCCCGCCTGCGAACTTCACGATAAGGTCGACCGCTGCTTTGAGGCCGTAGGACGCAAGCTCGGGCGAGATAACTTGCTGAAAGCGGTCTGATGCGTCGGTGCGTAGCTTCAGCGCCTGCGACGTCCTCCGGATAGTGACGCCGTCCCAATTTGCCGCTTCGAGAACAATGGCGGTCGTAGCTTCATCTATGCCGGTCGGCTTCCCTCCCTTGATGCCTGCGATGCTTACCGCTTCGCCCGTATTCCCGTCGGTAATGACGAGCATGAATTCTGACAACATGTACTCCTTATCGTCTAACCCAATCATTTTTTCCTTCGCTTTTGCATTACGGACAACAATTTTCAATTTTCCATTTTTCATTTTCAATTTGGAGGCATCAAACGCATGGAGCGGCTGGCCGACGTTGAACATCACATAATTCGTCGCGTCTACGACATTGTTGATGCTTTTCTGGCCGATACTCTCAAGCGCCGTACGCAGCCACTCCGGCGAGGCCCCTACTTTGACTCCTGTGATATATGCAGCGGCGAAGCGCGGGCAGAGCTGCGAATTTTCTACAGTGATTTTAAGTGCATCTGTTTTCGGCTCAAGAATCAAGGGCGCTGCACCACCGTAATTTACCTTCATCGGCATTTTGAGAATTGCTGAAAGCTCTCTCGCGATGCCGCGATGCGAAAGGCAATCATGCCCGCGATTGGGCGTCACTTTCACGTCGAGAATTTCTCCTTCGACGCTTTCTATTTCAAATGCATGAAATGTGAGCGCGTCGGCAATTACCTGTGCTTCCGGCAACGGTTTTTCGAAAAACGTCTGCAGCCAATTTCGCGAGATTTTCATATTATGGGTTTATATTATGGGTTTACGAAATCCATATTTCAGAATTGGTTGATGAACCGTAAGTCGGCGGAATGCATGAGGCGGATGTCGTCTATTCCCCACTTCAACATGGCGAGGCGGTCAATGCCGAAGCCGAACGCGAATCCCTGATATTTTTCGGGGTCAACTCCCGTATTTTTGAGCACATTCGGATGCACCATGCCGGCGCCGCCCATTTCCATCCACTTGTCCCGGAGCTTCTCCGGGATGTGCGCACCTGATACGCGCATGTCCACTTCGACCGACGGTTCGGTGAACGGGAAGAAGCTCGGGCGGAACCTCACCTCCACCGACGTCCCTCCATATATGCCGCGAAAGAACGCTTGCAGCGTGTCTTTCAGATTGGCCATCGTTACGTCCCGGTCGATGGCAAGTGCCTCGATCTGAAAGAATTCGGATTCATGCCCCATGTCGCTCGATTCGTTTCGAAATACTTTACCTAGCGAGACGACCCGATATGGAGGCGGTACTCCTTTTTTCATCTGTGATTCCATATAGCGAGTCTGGACATTTGAAGTGTGGGTGCGTAACACGTTGCCTTGTTCGCCTTTGATAAAAAAAGTGTCTTGCATGTCCCTAGAGGGGTGATCTTTCGGGAAATTAAGCATATCGAAGTTGTATCGCTCACTCTCCAAAAGTGGTCCCTCGGCAAACGAAAAACCCATGTCGAAAAAGATGCGATTGGCTTCGCGGATAAGGGACGATATGGGATGGATACTACCGGGCTTCATAGCGGCAGTATATCGTATTAGAGCCCCGTTATCTCGTAGAGCGCGGTGCCGTCTTTGACGATGAGGCGCCCGTCTACGACGCGGAACTCCGCGCCGCGTACGGGATAGAGCTGCACGGAAAGCGGCTCGGGCCGTATGTCTATCTCCTTGAGAAAGACTCCCCCTTCTTTGGTCGCGTACACAACACCGCCACCGAAGAACTCTGCCTTGACCGCAGTTTGTTTGCCGCTCTCGATGGGGATTTCCATACTGCACGAAGACGGACCAAGGCAAAAACGGCTCGGCGGAAGCGTCTCCGCATCCGTCCACAGCACCGACACATTTCCCGCCTCTACCGATAGCACTTCGCTCACGGGCTTATGCAGCGCAACGAGCGGCGTCGAGGTGCTGCTCGTCGGCAGAAACGCTTTTCGATAGGATTCATACGTCGCGTGCGGCGTCGTGGTGGCCGTCGAGGAAGCAACTTTTGCGGCATCAACGAGGCGCACGGACGTAACTTCAATAGGAATGAGGAACGCTTGCGCATCCGTCACGAGCTCCGGCTCGACGACAAGCGTGCGGTGCCACGGATTGTCACCCTCGCGCGTGACGAGCACCTGATAGAGACCGGGAGACAGATTGTCTACATAAAAATTATGCCGGAGAAATCCGGATGTGCCGACCTCTGCGCCGTTCAGCGATAGAATCGCGTCGCTTTGTGAAATAGATATGATGACGCCCCCGGTACGCACGAATCCCGTCCCGTTTTGGAAGCGGTACCCGTTGGCGTAAAACATTACTAAAGGAAGGCCGAGGATGAAGACCGCGACGAGCGCGTAGAGATAGAGGCGGCGGCGGCGTTTGGACATCGGTTGCATTGGCATAGCTTACAGCTTCCAGCTGCCAGCTGCCAGCTTGGGACATGTTTGAATCCGTTTAACCGGAGCAAGAGGCCGTGTCCCCTCGGAACCTCCCGCAGCCGACGAGGCGAGGATTAAGGATTTTTCAGCAGAAAAATCCGGGTTCCGAGGGGACATGGCCTCGAAGCGCAGGTTTTCAAACCTGCTCTGACACCCGGGCCCTGCTCTTCGGAGTAACCCAGAAGCCAAGGTACCGGCCGAGCATGAGCCGAATCTGCGCGTCGAGCCCCGGTATTGCGCTGAAGACCACCATGGTCATGGGGACCAATATCCACTGCAGCAGATGCATGAGCGTGTGGAAGCGACCGTACTCGCGCGGACGTTTGGGTACGAGCTGCATGGCTATCGCAGCGGAGACAACAAGCCCAAAAAGCGAGGCGGTGAGAAATCCCTTGGCAATGAGGGGCAGATTGTATGAGAGTACCGTCGCATTGAACGCGCGCCCTCCGACGATGAGCGGCAGCCACCCCACGGCAAAAAGCACGAGGGGGTTCGTCGTGAGCGACCAAAATCCTTCTATCTGTACAAATGCCGCGCGCATTTTTTTGCCGAGTGGAATGCGCGGGTTTTTGAGGAATGCAAAAAGAATGTACGGGATATTTTCCGCGCCGTAGGTCCAGCGGCGGTGCTGGAGATAGATATTTTTCGCGGTGCCCCAGAAATTCGACGCTACGTTGGCATCCATGGAAACGGGGTAGGCCATGGGGATGACGTCGTAATCGCCGTCGTAGCGCACGAAAAGATTCCAAAAGATACGGGAATCTTCCGAAACCACATTTTTCTGCCAATACCCCACCTCCCGCAGCGGCTTGAAGGGCACCGCATGCGAGGAAAAAGTCGCGAGGCGCTCCGGGCGCTCTTGCTGAATCATCTGCCAAAAAGAGCTCGAATATGCGATGACGCGCGAAAGCATAGGTGCATCCCAGATGTTGTTGTTATACAGCGGTATCGGCTGAAATGAAGTGCGCTCCGGTCGTTCGGAAGTCAGAAAGTGCCACGTGAGGCAGCTGAAATACTGCGGGTAGACGACCGTATCGATATCAAAAGCGGAAACGATGACCTTCTCGTACGGAATATGCTGCGCATCGAGTATCCGTTTGCGCGCTTCTTCGGCCGCGTACGAGATGTTTGAGCCCTTACCCGCCAGCTCTCCGGGAATGCCTGCGGGATGTTCGGTCACGATGAATGCTCCGAAGCTGCCCGAGAAATCCGCGGCGATGCGGCCGGCGACCGCGCGTTGCCCTTTGCCCGCCCGCTCCTCCGCGGCGATAACGACCGCGATACGCTTGTGGTCGTAGCTCGAAGCGAGGAGGCCCCGCACGCTCTCGGCGACGACGTCATACCCTTCCGTGTAGAAAGGGAAGATAACGAGATGGGTAATTTCTTGATGCGAAAGATTCTTGAGGCGCTCGTTCCAATCAATGCTCAAGTTGTGCCGGACACGTTTGAAATTGTGCCGCAGATGCGCCGATAAATAGACGGTCTTCAGAAGCCAGTAGATGGCGAAGATAATCGTCAGATACGCCGCCCAGACAGGCCGCGTGAAAGAGAGCACCACAAAAAGCAGGAGCGTGGCGAGGGAAAGAACTCCAGGTAGCATTTCGAAGAGCCGGTAGTATACCCGGTCGCGACCGGTGAGCTCACTCGCCCGACCGACGTGCAAATACCAGTACGAATCAACCGGTAGCTTGTAGCTTGTAGCTTGTAGAGAATCCATGAGCCGGAGAGAGGAATCGGACCTCCGTCAGCCGATTACAAATCGGACGCTCTGCCATTGAGCTACTCCGGCGCGTGTCCACTATAGCTGACTCGTGGTGTTGTTGCCACCCGATTCATCACTCAAGCCGTTCCCATTTTTATGCTCGGCTACCTTCTTCAGGAATTCAGAGCGTGTGTCGCGCTTCTCGAAATGATGTTTGTACGATACGAGGTCCGCTACTTGGTGCGCATACCCCTCCGCCCCGCGAGCGAATGCGGCAAATCCGAGCGCCAGCTGATGAATGAGGGTGCGTGACAAACGTACCGCCTCGGGCGGGAGCTTCGAAATGTCCAGGCGCGCCGCGTCGAGCAATTCCTTGAGCTGGAGCGCGCGGACATCCGCTTTCTCGCGCCATGCCGCAAACACGATATGCTCCCTGCGTATTTCCCAGTATTTGAACGCGAAGAGGAATGAGATGGCCAGAAGGGAAAGAAAAAAAACGACGAAGGCGAGTGTCATACCCGGTTAGTAGAATGTGCCTTTGCGGCAGACGGCATGCCGTTCTGCCGCGGGCGTGACACATGAGCGCTCGACCAGTGCACTTTGGGTACGTTGGATGTTTGTTTTCATAGGTTGTTCAAGCCGAAGGCACATTGACACTACCGGGCATATGCTATTTTACGGAGAGCCGCTCGAAGCGTACGACAACAATCTTCTCGCCAAACTTTTGAACGGCGGAATCAATGAGCCCTCCGATAGTGATACTTGGGTCTTTCACAAACGGCTGTTCGAGAAGCACACGGTCGCGCAGATAGCTGTCTACCTTACCTTCAATGGCCTTCGCACGTGCCGCCTCGGGGACCTTCGCGGCTTCTTCCGCGAAGACTTCCCGCGCGGCTTTGAGGTCGCCCTCTTTGATATCTTCGCGTGAAGTGAACTGCGGGCCCATCGCGGCGACGTGCATCGCGATATCGTACGCAAGTTTGGAAAACTCTTCGTTCTTGGAAACGAAATCAGTCTCGCATCCGAGCACGACGGCTCCTACGACAGCCCCGCCCGCATGCGTATATGCCGCGGCGATGCCCGCACCGAGCGCCCGGTCGGACTTTTTCGACGCGATGGCGGAACTTTGCTTGCGCAAAATGACTTTTGCCTTTTCGATATCCCCGCCCGCTTCCTCAAGCGCCTTTTTGCATTGCATGACCGCGACACCGGTTTGATCCCGCAAGTCCTTAATCATGTCCGTTGTGATTTCCATATAAAAAAATCTCTATAAGTATATCGTATAAATCCCTCCGAGGGGCTATTTCCCTTCCGTCTTACCGTTTGCCTTCGCAGCCGCGTTCTTGGCCGCCACCGCAGCCGCCTTTCCTTCGAGGTAGGCCTCTCCCATCGCATTTGTGACGAGCGCAATCGAACGGACAGAGGTGTCGTTTGCGGGGACGGGGTATTGCGTGAGCGAGAAATCACAATCGGAGCTCGAAAGCCCGACGACGGGAATCTTGAGCTGATTGGCCTCCTGTACTGCCGTGTCCTCGTGCCGCGAGTCGACGATAAAAAGCGCCGCGGGAAGCTCGGTCATTTTCACAAGACCGCCGAAACGCCCGAGAAGCTCGGTAATTTCGCGGTCAATCATGAGGCGCTCGCGCTTTGTGTATTTCTCAAGTGCGCCGCTCGCCCGCTCGCTCATGAGCTGCTCAAGCCGGTCAATGCGCTTGCGGATGTTCTTGAAATTGGTGAGAGTGCCTCCAATCCAGCGGCCTGCGACGTACGGCGCTCCCACGCGCTCGGCGACATCTTTGACGATACCCGTGGCCTCGTGCTTGCCGCCGATGAAGACGATTTGCTTGCCGGCCGCGGCGACGGATGTGACGAATGCACAGGCGGCGTCGAGACGGCGGGTCGTTTCCTCAAGGTCAAAAATGTCGGTGCGGTCCTTCGTGGTAAAGAGGTACGGGCTCGCAGTAGGATGGCGGCGTGCGCGCACATAGCCGAAATGCGCTCCTGCGTCAAAAAGGGTCTTGATATCGGTCGTTGTCATGTGCGGAGGATACTAACAAAATTAAGCCTCCGTTGCAATATCAGGCCCCACTTCCGCCTTCCCGAGTGCTCCGAGTATCGGCTCAATGCCGCCCGCCATAATCTTCGGCACGTTTGACCATGATTCCTTGATGCGGTGGTCGGTCACGCGGTCTTGCGGAAAGTTGTACGTGCGTATCTTTTCCGACCGGTCACCCGTGCCGACTTGCGCTTTGCGGTCAGCTGCGCGCTCGCGCGCTTCCCGCTCATCCTGCTGCTGCTGAATGCGGCTTATCAAGAGCGTCATCGCCTTCTCCTTGTTCTGCACTTGAGAGCGTTCGGAGGTGCATTTCACATCAATGCCCGTCGGTTTGTGGACAATGCGCACGGCGGTTTCGACTTTGTTGACGTTTTGCCCACCCGCGCCGCCCGAGCGCGAGGTCTCAATCTCCAAGTCGGCGGGATTTATCTCTATCTTGGTACGTTTGTAAATCGGGAGAATCGCAACCGAAGCGGTGGATGTGTGGATGCGCCCGGCTTTCTCGGTAGCGGGGACGCGCTGCACGCGATGCACGCCCGTCTCGTATTGCAATTTTCGATATACATCCTGACCCTTTATCTCGAATTGCGCTTCCTTGTATCCGCCCAAGCTGCTCCGTGATTCGTCGAGCGCTTTGAAGCTCCATCCTTTCGTTTCCGCATACTTCAGATACATGGCCGCAAGCTCCTCCGCAAAGAGCGCGGCTTCGTCGCCGCCGACTCCCGCGCGTACTTCGACGACGACCTCGTTGGGCCATTCGCGCTCATTGTCCGCGCCTACGATTCCCTCTATTTGCTTCATCAGTACATCCTTTTGGCTCTTAATATCACTCAACTCCTTCTCTGCAAGTTCTTTCATCGCGGGGTCTACCTCAATCAATTCTTCGGCATCTTTTTCCGCCTGTGTGAGACGGTTCCATTCGGCAACAAGGTACGAGACGCGGTGGTCGTCCGCGTAGTCTTCGAGGTTTATGTTCTTTTTTTCTGCCATATATTTATTCTAGCAAGTGAGTGCCGCAAGGCCTCCCCGAACATTGCGCAGCGAGGAAACGTGTGGGTACTTCATATCGTAATGGTGATAAAGATGAAAACGTGTACGTTCGTACCGTTCGGGAGGGCCTTGCGGCCGAGCGCAGTTATTTCTTGGTGGCCTTCGGCTTCTTCGTGATTTTCGTAGATGCGGCGCGCTTCTTGAACTTATCGACGCGTCCTGCGGTATCGATGGTCTTGGCGGTACCTGTGTAAAACGGGTGCGACGCGCTTGAGATTTCAACCTGATAGACCGGATATTCTTTATCGTCTTTCCACTTGTCTCTCTTGGTTGTTTCGATGGTCGAACCAATCAAAAAACGCTTCCCCGAAGTAGAGTCTTCGAAGATAACCTGTCGGTAGGTATCCGGATGAAGGTCTTTTTTCATGCATTGCCCGTCCGTAGCCGTAGCGAAGGAGGTCGCAAAAACATACCACATATGATACGCTCGCGCCAGTTGTTGAGCGGATGTTCGACAACACCAACCCGCTTCTACGGAGGGAACCATGGAGCGCAAATTGATCTTTACGGCTGCGGTTTTATTGTTTGCCTCGCCAGCAGCATCGGCCACGGACTTTCTGACGACCAAGAGTCCGGACATTTTTATAGCGGTACCGAGTGCTGCCATCGGCCACACGGCCAAAATAACAACGAAGGACGGCAGGGCGCTGACCTTCGGCTACGGCATCAATCGCAAAACTTGGAAAGTTGACGCGGTCATCATTTCGGTTGGCGGCTTTTTGGGCGTCGGCTCAAAATGCGTAGCCGTTACGCCCGCCAGTGCGCAGGCGATTGATCAAGCAATGAGTGTCGACCTGACGCTCGACGAACTCCGGCAAGCCCCGAGTTTCAACAACGACAGTTGCTGACCACTCTGCGGCACGCGCAACAACAGCCCGATGCAAACACTTTAATGTGTCACTGCATCGGGTCGTTTTCTTTTTATCTTTACCTTCACACAAGTCTGACTTCCGTACGGAAGTCAGACTTGTGTGTTATCGTGCGGTTTATTCAAAGACAACGCTCTCCTCTACCGCAGCAAGACCTCGCAATCGACTCGTGACCATGTCTCTGGAACACTCCTTGAAATCTTTCTGTGATCTGAAGAAACCTTCAAGAACATCCGCTGAGGTGATCGGCGATTCATCACCCCGTGCGTAGCACGTCAAACTCGAATATGGATACGAATTGATTCCCCACTTCCACGCCTTATCAAATTCCTTGACCGCGCGAGCGTATCCGCCCGGATACAGTTCGAAAACGTTTTTTACGAGAATGTACGAGATGGCCCAACGCAAATAGCGGTCAGTTTCAATAGTACGACTTCGGTACGAACCTTGGAAAATACTGCCCTTCTCCTGGTACTTCTCATTGAAATGACGCGACATGCTCCCGCACAATCGTTGCATAAAGCGCGAAACGCCGGCATCTTGAATTTCTTGCAATAACAGGTGAAAGTGATTCGGCATCAACGTCCACGCGATTACTTTGACGAGCGGGCGGCGCTCCGGCCATTGTTTCGGCCACTGAAGGTCTTTGAGATGTCGAACGTCTAATTCCCAAAACTCGCTTTGATGTTCATCATTCAAATAATAAAGGAGGCGCACAAACCGTTCTCGATCCTTTTCATCTCGCGTTATTGGCAATCCCCGAGCGCCCCGTTTAACCACATGCACGAACGAACCTACACCAAAGGGCTGTACCCGCATACAGGAATTATCTCATATCTACACAAGTCTGCTACACAAGTCTGACTTCCGTATACAAGTCAGACTTGTGTATAACGCGTTCTACTTGCCTTCGAGAATATCTATATCAGCTTGATACTCGTCGGCGTAGCCCATGACACCGTTGCCGTAAAAGGCGTACGCGGATTTACCCGCATTAGCCCACCCCGCAAAGTAACGCAGCGCGGCGAGGCGCTCGGATGCGCGCGTGCCTTTGTCCGCGCCGTTGTCGGCCATGAGAAGTGCGGTCGCAAATATCGCCGTGCGTGCGCTCCACGGGTCGGGCGGGCTCTGCCCCGTGATGCTCGCGAGCCTGTCCTTGTAGAGCATCCACGTGGAAGGAATGAATTGCGCGGGCCCCATCGCGCCGCCGTACCCGCTTGATTGCGGACAGGAAACGACCTGCGCGAAGGGGTCGAGCCCGAGCTCGGCCGTGATAGCCATAAAGGGGTCGACATCGCGGGAGCCCTTCATCACCTGATTAAACGCCCGGCCGGTATTCTTGCCCTTGCCGTCGCCCTTGTCGGGAGAATTGGTGAGGAGACACTGCCCCACGTTCTCGCCGAGATTCGTTTCCTGCCGGAGCACGCCGAGCGTAACAGCCGCACGGACAACCGTTTGCTTTTCCGCTTCCTTCGCATACTGGTATGCGGTACCGAACGGAATGGCGCCGGAATCCCGCAGACCGAAGAGCGCTGCACGGATAGCGGCGGCCTGCTTCTTCTTCTCGGCAATCAGCTGCTGATACGTTTTTTCCTGGCCTTTGGTCGCCGTGAGAATTGATTTCTTTTTCTTTTCGTCCTCGAGAACGGCTTGTTTTGCCAGCACCTGCACCTGCCGTACCTTTTGTGCTTCGTCCTCTTTTTCTTCTAGCGCCGCCTTGTGGCCGGAGAGGTCCTCGCGCAATGCGGCCATCTCAACGAACGATTCTCCTAACGACTTTTGAATGGACTGGAAATCGTCTATGTCCTGGAAAAATTGCTCGAGGCTCTCGCCGAGTGCGAGCTGGGTGAGTGATATGTCGTCTATCTCGCGCGTACGCCGAAGGAGCTGTGCGAGCGACGCTTCGCTGCGCGCCACTTTCGCGTCTACCTGCACGATAGACTTCTGCTTTTCGGTGATATTGCCTTTGAGCTGGGTAAGCTTCACATCGCTCTGCTTGATGTTGAGCTGGGCGATGCGTATCTTATTGTCGAGTATCTTGATGTCGCGTTCGAGCGTCGTGCGCTGTGCCTGAAGCGTACTCAATGTGCCCTGATTATTCGCGATGTCTTTCTCAATCTGGTCGAGCTGCGCTTGGAGCGCCGCGCGCTCTTCTACGCTCGTCTGTGCAAACACAGGTGCGGCCGCAAAGCCCGCAACAGCGAAAAGAATCGCGATAAAAAAAACGGCACTATGTGTGCGCATACTGCTTATACGAAGCAGTATAACAAATTATTTCTCTGACTTCTCCCCTTTCGCAGGCGCGGCTTCATCTGCGGCTGCTCCCTCCTCCGGCGCTTTTTCGGTCGTGATGATGGTCTCAGGCGGCGGTGTGATTTCCTCTTTTTCTTCCTTGAATTCCGTCACGGATGCGACGATTTCTTCCGCATGCGTGAGAAGTGTCGCGCTCGCGGGAAGTTTAATCTGCGCGGCGGTAATGTGGTCGCCGACATTGGCGAGCACCGACAGGTCGACGGCGAGATGGTGAGGCAATTCCGCTGGCGCGACTTCAATCTCAACCTCGTGGAGCGCTTTGACGAGGATGTGGCCCGCCTTTTCTGCGGGCGCGACCCCTTCAAATTCGAGCGGCACCTTAATCGTGATTTTCTTGCCCTTCTCAAGCACGTAGAAATCCGCGTGTAAAAGCTGGCCGTTTACTGGGTGGAATTGCGCGTCGTGAATGAGCGTGTCTTTGTCTTCGCCGAGCCCTTTTAAGGTGACGATGGTGGTCTCGCCCGCTTCGCGCCAGACATGGGCGAGTTTGCGCGCATCCACGGAAATTGCGGTGGACGCTTCCTTGGGACCGTAAAAGACGGCGGGCACAGAGCCGACCTTGCGCAGCGTATCTGCGGATTCATTCTCCACACGGGCTTTGACTTCAAGCACTAACATGGGCAGCAGTATACCTATTTTGTCTGACGGCGCAACTTTTCGCGCCTTAAAACCCCTCCCCAAAGCATGGAGCCGCAGTCACCCCGAGGAACCTCGCGCAGCAAACTTAAAAGATAAACGACATACAGCAGTGGTGATAAAACCCACCCCCTTAGGGTGGGAAAAGTTCAGCGGGGTGACTGCGGCTCCATGCTACACTACCCCCATGCAATATGACTTCGTGGCCATCGGCGACATTACGACCGATGCTTTTATCAAACTCAAGGATGCAGAAGAATTGATGAACCACGGCACGCGCGAGCTGTGCGTACGCTTCGCGGACAAAGTCCCCTACGAAGAGGTCATCGAGATTCGCGCCGTGGGAAATGCCGCCAACGCCGCCGTGTCGGCACAGCGTATCGGACTTAGCTCGGCGCTCATCGCGCGCGTGGGCGATGATGAGAACGGCCGCAATTGCCGCGAGACTTTGAAAGGCAACGGGGTCTCGGATGAGTACATCGAGACGCAGGCGGGACTCCCGACCAACTACCACTATGTCCTCTGGTTCGGCGCGGAGCGCACGATATTGGTCAAACAAACCAAATTTGCCTATTCGATGCCGCCGTTCGAAAAGCCGCCGAAGTACATCTATCTGACTTCGCTCGGTGAAAGCGCAAAAGAATTCCATCATGAGGTCGCCGCATACGTACGCGAGCATCCCGACACCAAGCTCGCCTTTCAGCCCGGCACATTTCAGATAAAGCTTGGTGCCGAGGCGCTCAAAGACGTCTATGCGGTCACGGAAATATTTTTCTGCAATAAAGAAGAGGCACAGATAATCCTTAAAACGAAAGAGGAGGATGTAAAAAAATTGATGGAGCAGCTCCGCGCGCTTGGGCCCAAGACCGTCGTCGTGACCGACGGTCCCAATGGCTCAAACATCCTCGACGGGAACGGTGCGTGGCACGTACCCATGTATCCCGATCCCGCACCACCCGTCTCCCGCACGGGTGCGGGCGACGCGACCGCTTCGACGACCGTATCGTTCATTCATTTGGGATTGCCTGTAGGCGAGGCGCTTTTGCGCGGCATGATAAACGCCGCATCGGTCGTCCAGGGAGTCGGCGCGCAGACCAAGCTTCTCACCCGCGCCGAAATAGAAGACTGGTACGCCAAACGCCCCGCTGATTTTCAGGCGACGCAGCCTTAGAGCTTCGGGACCCGTCCGACGGAAGGCCGCACGACGGCGATTTGTGCGAAAGTCAGGGCGGCGTGCGGCCTTTCGGCGGACGGGATGCTAGTTTTTGCGAGCAATCACTTTTTTCACCGCATCCACGATGTGCGACGTACCCATTTTGTAGTGTTCTATCAATTCATTGGGCTCACCTGATTGGCCGAATTGGTCGTGCACGCCGATGAATTCTACCGGGAGCGGACATTCTTGTGCGAGGAGCTCGGCTATGGCACTGCCAAAACCGCCCGCTATCTGATGCTCCTCGACGGTAACGACAGCGCCCGCGGCGCGCGCTTCGCGGAGGATGGTCTCCTTGTCGAGTGGTTTTATCGTATGCACATTCACGACGGTGACGGCAATGCCTTCTCCCTCAAGCTGCCGCGCCGCAAGGAGTGCCTGATAGAGAAGATGCCCCGTAGCGAAGATGGCAACCTCCGGGGGTTTAACCTCCGGAGTCCAACATACGTTTGCCTTCCCTATTTCAAATGGCGTATCGGGCGTCGTCATGACGGGCGTCTTGTCGCGCCCCCACCGCATGTAGACGGGCTTCCCAAGCTTTGCCGCAGCTATCGTCGCCTTGCGGCCTTCTTCCGAATCACATGCAGAAATGACCGTGAAGTGCGGGAGCGCGCGCATGAGCGCCAAATCTTCGAGTGCCTGGTGCGTGGCGCCGTCGGGCCCGACCGAGACGCCCGCATGCATACCGCAGACAATTGCTGGGACGTTGTTGATGCCGATGGTAGTGCGTATCTGTTCCCAATTTCTGCCGGGAGAGAACGTCGCGTACGAGGTGAAGAACGGAATCTTGCCGTAGAGCGCCATGCCAGCGGCGACCGTCGCCATGTTCTGTTCGGCAACACCGCACTGGATAAAGCGCTCCGGAAATGCTTTCTGAAAATGATGCGCCTGCGTGGATTCGGCCAAGTCGGCGGTGAGTACCACAACGCGCAGGTCGGCCGTGCCCGCTTCTACAACGCCCTTGCCGAAGCCTTCGCGCGTACTAGCCAAAGCGGGTTTGTCGAAGATATTCGCTGCCAATTTTGCTTCGGGGTCTATCATAGTCACAGATTGAGTAGGCGAAGACCGATATTCTCGTCGAAAACGCGGGTGAGGGGCTGCGAAACGAGCCAGAGGACCATCTCGAGCGTGACCGCCACGCGCGCACTTTTTACGTGTCCCCCGATGGTCTCGAGCGACTCGTCACAGCGCGACAAGACCGCATGCGCATGCACGAGCACACCCTCATTTTCCACCTCGGAAAGATTACCCTTGAGTGAAGCGACCTCGAAGACCTCCTCTTCCTTCCGGAAGAAGTACTGCTTGGCGTCCCGGTCATAGTAGCCGATCTCCACGTCCTCGACCGCGCCGAGCGCCTCAAACACGCCCCAATGGACGCCCTCCCGCTCGCCAAAGCGGGTCAACTCCGAAATTACCTCCTCGCCCTTATCGAAGACAATGAAAAACCCGTTATGTATTTGTACCGATTTCATGGGAGTAGTTTTTAGTTCGTAGTTTTTAGTTTTTAGTTGCCGCTTTGAGCTCATTCAAAAATACTTCCGTCTGCTTGTCGGCGGGGATTTTATCGGTCGGGCCCTTGCCGGGCGGATTGCCATGCCAGCGATAATCACCTTCTATTTCGCGCAGGCCTTTGCCGGGAATCGTATGCGCGAGGATAAGCGTCGGCTTCTCGCGGATGGCTTTGGCCTCTTCGCATGCGGCGATGAATTGCGGAATGTTGTGTCCGTCGACCTCGATGACGTGCCAATTGAACGCCTCGTACTTATCACGCATGGGCTCAAGCGGCATGACGTCTTCGGTATTGCCGTCTATTTGTATATTGTTGCGGTCCATAATGGCGGTCAGATTTGCAAGGCGGTATTTGCCCGCGAACATCGCAGCTTCCCAGGTGTTGCCTTCTTCCTGCTCGCCGTCGGACATCGCGCAAAAGACACGGAAATCTTTCCCGTCCATGCGCGCGGCATATGCGTAGCCCGACGATTGCGAGAGCCCGGAGCCGAGCGGCCCCGAGGTCGTCTCCATGCCGGGCAATTTGTCGCGTTCGGGATGACCCTGCAGACGGCTCCCGAATTTGCGCAGTGTGAGGCATTCCTCCACGGGAAAATATCCCGCGTGCGCCATGGTCGCGTACCGCACGGGGACGATGTGGCCGTTGGAGAGCATGAGCCGGTCGCGCTCCGGCCAATCCGGAGCTTTCGGGTCGTGCCGCAAGACGCGAAAATAGAGCGCCGTGAAAATATCCGCCATGCCCAAAGGTCCGGCCAGGTGCCCCGAGCCCGCGGCCGCGAGCATCTCGACGATGGTGATACGGATATCGTGCGCGTGCTTTCCCAGCTCGCGAATTTCTTCGTCGGTCAGAGGCTGCATGAGATTAGTATATCGTATTTTGTATCCCGTATTTCGTATGGAAGACAACATTCAAAGAGCAGATTCGGCGATTGCTTTCAAATTGAGGTATGCGGCCTTGGGGTCGGGCGCTTTCGTGATGGCGGAGCCGACGCCAAACCTGCGTGCTCCCGCACGCGCGAGGTCGGCAATATTTTTCTCCGAGACGCCGCCATCTACACTGATAACGAGCTCGGGATATTTTGTATGCAGCTCTTTGATTCGCGCAATCGCGCGGACATCGTATGGCGCGCCCTGCTTTCCGAGAGTTGCTATAGACATGACCTGCACGACATCACATGCGGTTATCATCGGCAGAAGGACGGGGAGCGGCGTGTCGAGAAGGAGCGCAAGGCCCACTTCCGCAGCACCCGCGCTGCGCCACGAATCAAGCGCGGAGAGTATTTCTTTTTCATCGGAAAATGCCTCCACATGACCGATGATGCGTACGATGCCTGCTTCCGCGAGCCGCATTCCAAGCTCCCGCGGCTCCTCCACCATGAGATGCGTTTCGTATCGCAGCGGCGGTGCGGACGGTAATTCTAATGCGCCGGCAGCCATGCGCTCAAGCTCCGCCCACTGCCCTTCTCCATACGGCCATGAGCGTATGGAGGTAAATGCTCCGTCGCTTATGTCGAGCTGTACCCACTCGGCAAACTGTGCGAAAAATCCCGAACGTTTTGCCATCTCCGCAAAATCAGGCGGACAGGTATTGGTCGGGATTATCTCAATCATGCGCACAGTGTAACATCAGCGAAAAGCAAAATCCCGCGATGGTCGCGGGATTTTGCTCGGGATATAGGTACACGAACACTCTATGAACAAGCGTAGACGCTTGCACCGAGCACGTTTGACGTCGCGTTGGCTGTACCGTTGCTATCA
>Ga0209542_10009386_pt1 | contig 17952 bp, 17 predicted proteins | sample RifCSPhighO2_01_FD_184028 | JGI IMG/M metagenome (GOLD analysis project Ga0209542, IMG submission 184028) | Soil microbial communities from Rifle, Colorado - Rifle CSP2_plank highO2_0.1 (SPAdes) (version 2) | ecosystem: Environmental > Terrestrial > Deep subsurface > Rock core/Sediment ...
GGAGAGGTGGTAAAAATTTATTTTTTTGCGGATTAACTTGTAAAACGATTGAATGATTTGGGGTGTTTGATAAATTTCGTTGCTGATAATAATGGTGTTGATTTTCTTTTCGTCAACCAGCTTTTCTAAAGTGCTTAAGTTGGAAACATCCATAACCGACTCCAGCTGATAGCCCAGTTGGGGGTTATTTCTTAAAAGTTTGGCCAGTTCGTTAGACTGTTCGTTGGCGCCAACAATTAAAGTGGGCCGGCTGAAACGGCTGCCAGCAATAACCTTGTTAAAAAAGCGGCGGGCCAAAAAGTCCATGCCAGAAAAGAAGACCAGAAAGATGAAAAAATTACGGCGAGGAGCGATGCCAAAAAATGGCAATAAGTAGAAAAAGATAATTCCAATGACGGCGTTAATAATTAAAACCTGAGAAAAGTTGACATAAAAATTAGTTCCGTTTTTTAAGCTGTGGATTTCGTAAAAATTAGCAATATAAAAGACTGACAGCCAGACAATAAAAAGAATGGTAAAAGGCAAGAGGTGGGAACCTAGGGCAATCTTCCAATTGTGCTGGTAGCGGATATAGAGAGTCAGCCAGATAGCCGCATAGAGCATGAGAATATCCACTAAAACCAAAGTAAACTTCTTCATGAAATTTAGATTAACTTTTCCTATAATACAGTGTTTTTGGCTTTCTGTCCATGTTTTACAAAAGGTCAAAAATATTGTTAAAATAAACTGATTCATGAAACTTCTTTATATTGCTAACCAGCGGATGCCCTCGGAAAAGGCCTATGGACGACAAATTGTCAAAATGTGCGAGGCTTTTGCCGATTTGGGCGTTGAGGTGGAGCTGGTTGCTCCGGAGCGGCACAACTTAATCACCGAGGATTTATTTGATTATTATTCAGTCAAAAGAAATTTTAAATTTACCAAGATTTCTTCTCCCGACTGGTATTGGCCGGGGATTTTGGACCGGCTGGCTTTTTGGTTTAAAAATCTAATTTCTGCCAAAAAGCTGGCGCGCTATGCTCTGCGGGAGAATTATGATTTTATTTATTCCCGCGATGAGTTTCCTCTTTATTTCTTGCTCTCAAAGAAAAAAGTGGTTTTCGAAGCGCATAAGTTTATTAAATCCTATTCCTTTTTCTACTCCCGCTTTAAGAAGTATACTTTTCCCATAGTGACTATTACCCAAGGTTTAAAAAATAAGTTTGCACAAGCGGGATTTCCGGAACAAAATATTTTTGTTTCTCATGATGGAGTGGGAAAGGAAAAAATCAACCGGCAAATTTCCACTCCTCTTAGCAAGGAAGAGGCTCGGCAAAAATTAAATTTGCCGTTAAATAAAAAATTAGTGGTCTATACGGGGAGCTTTCATGGATGGAAAGGAGTTTTTGTTTTGGCCGAGGCCGCCAAGTTGCTAAGAGACGAAGCAGTCGTTCTTGGGGTGGGAGGCGGACAGAATGCCGGCCAAGCGAAGTTAGAAAAATATCTTTACCAAAACCAGATTAAAAACTTTGTGATTACCGGCTATCTTGATGATCCGCAAGTGGACCTTTATTTGGCGGCCGCCGATGTTTTGGTTCTTCCCAATACGGCCAAAGATGAAGTTTCCAGACTTTATACCTCACCTTTAAAACTTTTTTCTTATATGGCTTCCCGCCGGCCGATTGTGGCTTCCGACTTGCCTTCTTTGCGTGAGATTTTAAATGAGAAAAATGCCGTATTTGTTCAACCAGATAATCCACTAGATTTAACTGTCGGTCTTAAGAAAGTCTTAAGTGATTCAAATCATACTCACCCTCATCCTTTATTTGAACAAGCTTTTCAAGATGTGCAAAAATATACTTGGGAAAAAAGAGCCAGAACTATTTTTGATTTGATAAAATAGCTTTTGATGTGTTATTATTCGGTAAATTTAAGGCCCTTAACAAAATCTAGAAACTTTAAAAAAGATTTTCCGATCGGAAAAATAATTCATTTTTGCCTCATATTCCTTAGTGTATGGTATAATTACTAAAAAAAGATGACTCTCAAAAGAAAAATTAATTTAGTAATTTTGGCGGTACTCATTGTGCCGCTTTTTGCTTGTCCAGATTTTTCTCAAGCGGCGACTACAACGAGTGGTATCAGTCAAACTTTTTCTATCAGTAAGGATTATTCCTTTAGCGGACAGACCAAAGTGAATGCCACCTTACGGGTGATCGGAGAAAAAGGGCAGTATTTTGTGGAAGATGATTATTGGAATACGAAAAGCTCTTTAGAACAACAGGAAATTTTACAGCAAATTAGTAAACTGGCCGATGAGTTCGATGCTAAAATTTATCCCAAAGAAACTAACTTCTGGGGATCAGAATCAACCCCCGGTATTGATAACGATCCCAAAATAGTGATTCTGTTGGCCAATTTAGTGGACACGGCCGGAGGGTATTATGATACCGGCAATCAATTTTCTAAAACCAGAGTGCCGGAGTCGAATGAGAAGGATATGATCTATTTAAATATCAGAACCATAAAAAGCGAAAACAGAATTTTTTCTTTTTTGGCCCATGAATTCCAGCATCTCATCGCTTTCAACCAAAAATATCTTTTGCGCCAAGCCAATGATGATATTTGGATTAATGAATTGCGTTCAGAGTACTCGATATCCATGGTGGGCTACAATGATGTTTACGCTAGTTCCAATTTAAAGAGACGAGTGGCCGCTTTTTTAGAGGCTCCTTCCGACAGTTTAACGGAATGGACTAATCAGGCGGCGGATTATGGGCAAGTCAATCTTTTGGTGGAGTATTTGGTTGATCATTTTGGTTCTGATATTTTAAAAAAATCTTTGCACTCTAATTTGACAAACTTTAACTCTTTAAATCAGGCTTTGTCGGAAAATGGTTTCAATATTAACTTTAGCGATATTTTTCTGCGCTGGTCGGTAGCCAATGTTTTAAATGATATTTTACTGGATAACGCTTATGGGTATTTCCGAACGGAGTTGCGTCAAGAATTGAATGTTCCGGCCACCCGCATCCTGAGGGGAATCAATGATGATACAACCTTGAGTTTAACGGAAGCCTTTAAGGATTGGCAGGCCAAATGGATTTGGCTGACGGATTTGGCGGCCGGCAACAAAAACACTCTGAAAGTTAATTTTAGCGGTGATAAAAAACAATGGTTCAAAGGGGCGGTGATTATTTTTCATCGGGATAGTACCCGCGAAGTCAAATTTTTTGATTTGAGCAATCCCGATCAAACTTCCCAACTTTTTGATTTGACCAAGGGCTTGGAGAAAATAATTTTTATTCCGATTAAGATGGAAAAAACTAGTGACTTTACCAAACAGGAACCACTTTCTGATTTGACGCTTTCTTTTGAAAGAGTGGTGGCGATTCCGATTACTACTCCTTCTCCGACCCCCTCGCCTACTGTCTCGGGATCTCCGGCTCCTTCGCCTTCGACCACACCAAAGCCTCAACCAGTGCGTCCGGCTGACTTTGGTTTGAAAGAGGGAGACTTTATTCGAGCGGAAGGGGATATTGATATTTTTATTATCAATGACTTTGGCTTTAAGCGTTTAGTTTTAAATCCTCAAATTTGTTTGCTCTATGGCCACTTGGGAGCACGAGGATGTTTTGCGGCGGTGAAAGTGGTATCGCCGGCGGTGCGGGATGCATTTAAGACTTCTTTATTTTTTACCAATGGCGAAACTAAAGACGGACGGGTTTATTTTTTGGAAGTTACCGGTGATGACAGCGCAGTGCTGCGTTTTGTAAATATGTCCGGTGAACAATTTGTCCAGCAAGGCGGAAATTTTTCCTCCGTCTTTCTTTTTAACACTCGGGAAAAAAATACTTACCCGATCGGTCCGGATTTAAAAAATTTGAAGTAAAGTTATCAACAAATTTTCTGTTGCAATTTTTTTTTCGTGATATAATTAAGTTAGTTATTAGATAGTTATTCTATAACTTCGAAAAATAATTGCGACAGTTTGGTCGACTGTCGCCAAATTAAGGAGGGATTGCACTTAACTTTTTCCAAAAGAAAAAATTGAGTGATATATCCTATATACACATATGGCAGCCAAGAAAAAAAAGAAAGGTGGAAAAAAGAAAAAGAGAGTCTAACTTTTTTCTTCCAAACCTCGCAGAAATGCGAGGTTTGTTTTTACTCTAAAATCATGCTACAATTCGGACTATGAAATACATTCTTCAGTCTACCAATATCACCATTTCTCCTAGTATTAAGGCCTTAATTGAAACAAAAATTAAATCACTCGAGCGGTTTATAAAAAGGTTTGATCAGGGGGCGGTAGAAGCCAGGGTGGAGATCGGTAAGCCTTCACGGCATCATCACAGTGGTCCGGTTTTTTACGCGGAGATTAACTTAAAAATTCCGGGAAAACTTTTGCGAGCGGAATCCACCCATCTCGATTTAAATTCTGCGGTGAATGAAACTTTTAAAGAAATGGAAAGACAAATCAAAGATCATAAAGATAAGTTGGTGACTAAGAGTAAAAAGCAAAAAATTTAATTGTGAGCTTTCTAACTAAAATTTTTGGCGATGCAAACGAGCGCTATCTCAAAAGCGCTCGTTTGCTAGTAGAAGAAATAAATAAACTTGAACCGCAGTTCGAAAAGTTTTCTGCGGAAGAAATTAAAAACAAAACGGCTGAATTAAAAAAAAGAATCAGCGAAGGAGAAACCATCAATCAAATTCTGGCCGAAGCTTTCGCTTTGGCTCGTGAAGCCGCTAGGCGCACTATTAAACAGCGTCCCTACGATGTGCAGTTAATTGGAGGAATAGTTTTACATGAAGGTAAAATAGCCGAAATGAAAACCGGAGAAGGAAAAACTCTGACCGCTACTTTACCGGTTTATCTCAATGCTTTAAGTGGGAAGGGTGTGCACGTAGTGACAGTCAATGATTATCTATCTCGCCGGGACACAGCCTGGATGGGGCAGATTTATAATGCACTCGGACTGAGTGTGGCTTGTCTCAATCATGATTCCAGTTATATTTACGATCCCACCCATATCAGTAAAGAGAAAGAAGAAGAATTGGATAAAACCCGTGATGAACTGGGCAGTTTTAAGGTGGTCCACGAATTTTTGAGGCCCATTGAAAGGCGGGAAGCCTACTTGGCGGATATTACCTACGGCACCAACAATGAATTCGGTTTTGATTATTTACGGGACAATATGGTTTACGGTTTGGAACAAAAAGTCCAGGCCAAAGGGCATAATTTTGCCATTGTGGACGAAGTCGATTCTATTTTAATAGATGAAGCGCGTACTCCTTTAATTATTTCCAGTCCGGATTCTGATTCCACCAAACTTTACCAAACTTTTTCCAAAATTGTTCCACGCTTGAAAGAAAATGAGGATTACAATATTGATGAAAAGTTAAAAGCGGCCACTTTAACTGAAAAAGGAATTGAAAAAGTGGAAAAGGAATTGGGAGTGGGCAATATTTACGAAGAAGGCGGGGTGCGCTATGTGCATCATTTGGAACAAGCTTTGCGAGCCCAGGTTTTGTTTAAACTCGACCGAGATTATGTGGTGAAAGACGGCGAAGTAATTATCGTAGATGAATTTACCGGTCGTCTCATGCCGGGCCGGCGGTGGTCCGATGGCCTGCACCAAGCAGTGGAAGCCAAAGAAGGGGTGGCGGTGCAAAAGGAATCCCGTACCATGGCCACTATTACTTTTCAAAATTATTTTCGGCTTTACAAAAAACTTTCCGGAATGACTGGCACCGCCGCCACTTCAGCGGAAGAATTTCACAAAGTCTATAATCTGGACGTGGCCATTGTCCCTTCCAACAAATCTTTTCAAAGAAAAGATCTTCCGGACAGTATTTACAAAACCGAACAAGGTAAATTCCGATCGATTGCCAGAGAAATTAAAGAAAGAAATGAAAAAGGTCAGCCGATTTTAGTCGGGACGGTTTCGATTGAGAAAAACGAGTTGCTTTCAAAAATGCTGGAGCGGGAAGGAGTTAAGCATCATGTTTTAAATGCTAAAAACCACGAAAAAGAAGCAGAGGTTATTGCTCAAGCCGGAAAATTCGGGGCAGTAACAGTGGCTACCAACATGGCCGGAAGAGGAGTAGACATCATCTTGGGCGGAGTTCCGGCAGGTCAAGAAGAAGGAGAACGGGTGCGTCAAGCTGGAGGTTTGCATGTTATTGGCACGGAACGCCATGAGGCCCGACGGATTGACAATCAGCTCCGCGGAAGAGCGGGGCGGCAGGGTGATCCGGGATCTTCTCAATTTTTTGTTTCTACTGAAGATGATTTGGCCCGTGTTTTTGCCGGTGATCGTTTAAAAAATGTGATGGACCGGCTTGGAGTAAGCGAAGATGAGGCCATTGAGAACCGTTTGGTTTCCAGAGCTATTGAGCAGGCCCAAGCCAAAATTGAAGGTTTTCATTTTGATTCGCGTAAATATGTTCTCGAGTACGATGATGTGATGAATCGTCACCGCGTGGCGATCTATGGCTTGCGCGATAAAATTTTAAATCAGCCCTATAATAAAGAAACTTTTTCTGAATACTTTGACTGGTTTATTGATAGACTAGTGGAAAGCCACACTCAAACGGAAGAATGGAATACAGAAGAGTTAAGTGAAACCCTAAAAACGCTGACAGTAAGCGAAGAGGATGTGCATCCAAAATTAATTGAAGTGGCTAAAACTGGTGGCCGCCCAGCTTTAAAAAATTTCCTACTCGATTTTATTGTGAAAGAGTGGGAGAAGAAAGAAAAAGAGTTGGGAGCAGAACAGATGCGCCGTTTGGAAAATTTGGTTTTACTTCGTACAGTCGACGAATTATGGGTAGATCACTTGGAAGCGATGGAGTATTTGCGTGAATCGGTCCGTTTGCGGGCTTATGGCCAGCGCGACCCATTAGTAGAATACAAAATCGAGGGCCAAAGAATGTTTGAAGAACTTTTGCAAGGCGTAAAATCCCAAGCCGTTAACCTAATTTTCAAAGTTAGTTTTATTCAACAACCACAAAAGGTAAATATTCAAGAGGGTAGAGATAACTCTTTATCAGAAAACTCCAGCTCTGTTGAAGAAAAACCAGTTTCCGTTTCTAACGAACACAATATTGGCCGCAACGACCCATGTTTTTGTGGTTCTGGAAAAAAGTTTAAAAAGTGTCATGGAAAATAAAAAAATCCCGTGGGATTTTTAAGATATAACTTCTTTACAGAAGGCAAAGATTGTTTTTAATTGGCCGTTTTTGTGATAGGCCAAAGGAATGAATTCATAGTTTCCATAATCCGTATAAATCTTCTCCAAAGCTTTAATAAAAACTCTCGGGGCGTCTTTGGGTTTGCTAGGCAAAGTTATTAAATAGACACCTTCTTTGGTGACTACTTTTTTGACAGCCATTCAATTCACCTTTGTAAAATAACTTTGAAAAAAGTTTAGCATTGTTAAATAATTAGACAAGAACTTTTGAATATTGTGGGGTTTTGTTAAATTAACCACAAATAAGATTGGCCAAATCTTCATATTTTTCCCAGGTGATGTCGAAATCATTAAATGCCCAAGCTATAAAGAAAAATGGAAAAGTGTGAATTATTAAGACAGTAACAATTAGAGTTCTCATATTAACAAACCAAATTTTTTCCGCACATGGTACATTTTGCTAACTTTTCGGCGCAGGAATCACAGTAGTTCCAATTCCCACCATGCGCTCCAGTAATCTCGTTACCGCTTTGTAATGATTCTGTCTGCTTTGGCATACATTGTCCTCATAAAAATAAAAGAGCTTTTTTTACTTTAAATTATTTTTTAAATTTGTCAATATGCATCACGTGGCCATTATGAAAAAAACTTGGGGACTGATTCCGAAGATTTTGAGCGGAGAAAAAAAGATTGAATCAAGGTGGTATTTGTTTAGACATATACCTTGGAATCGAATTAAGGTGGGTGATACGGTTTATTTCAAAAACTCCGGAGAGCTGGTGAAGGTTAAAGCCCAAGTGTCCAAAGTTTTGCAGTTTTCTGATTTAACTCAAGATAAAGTAGAAGAAATTTTGATAAAATATGGAAAAGATGATGGACTGGAGTCAGAAAAAATTAACTGGTTTTTCAATTTATTTAAAAACAAAAAATATTGTCTTTTGATATTTTTAAAAAATCCGACTAGAATAAAACCATTCAGTATTAATAAAACCGGTTTTGGAATGATGTCGGCTTGGATTACTGTGAAAAATATTAATAAAATAAAAGTATGAGCGAAGACTATTATCTTTACGAAATTGTTATTACGGCGATTGTGGTTAAAAAAGGGAAATATTTAATTACCCGCCGGGCGATGACTAAGAAAAGATTTCCCGGGATGTGGACGGTGCCGGGCGGGCATTTAGATCCGAGTGATTACGAAAACACTCCCAAAGAATCAAAGGATTATTGGTACAATGTTTTGGAAAAAGCGCTGGCGCGGGAACTGCAGGAAGAAGTGGGAATAAAAGTGAAAAATGTAGAATATATTACTAGTTTGGCCACCGTGCACGGCGATGGCCCAAATTCTTTGGTAATTTCTTGTATTGCCGATTATGTTTCCGGTAAAGTTACTTTGCACGACGGGGAAAATGACCAGTATGCTTGGGTTTCTTTGAAAGAGTCAAAAAAGTATCCTTTGATTGGCGGAATCTATGAGGAACTATATGTGGCGGAGCAGAAGAGAAAAGGGAAGAATGTAAAGTGGAAACAAATTAAAGAACCAAAAAAGAAAAATGCCAGCAAAAAAAATAAGTATAAAAAACGCAAAGGAAGATAAACTTTTCTACTTTGTGGCTAATGTAGTAGTTTACCGCGAGAAAGACGGCAGATGTTTGATATTAAAAAGAAGCGAGAGAGAAAAAGTTCATCCTGGCCGATGGGCGGTATTAGGCGGAAAATTGGAATGGGGCCAGTTCGACATTAAAAAACCGAGCAGACTAAATGGCGATGTGATTGATTTTGAAAACGCGGTGGAGGATTTGCTTCGCCGGGAGGTAAAAGAAGAAGCGGGGATAGAAATTTTTCCGGAGCTAAAATATATCAACAGTAATATGTTTATTCGGCCAGATGAAACCCCGGTTGTTTTGGTTAAATTTGCGGCCAGATATAAAAAGGGGCAAGTGGTTCCGGAACCGGGAGCTTTTACTGATTTTGCCTGGGTCAACGAAAAAGAAATCAAAAAATATCCGTGTATTGACGGAATTCCAAAAGAGATAAAAACCACCATCGGATTCTTTAAAAAGGTTCGACCTTGAATCGGGAAAAAGGTCGAACCCTGAAAACTATGTCTAAATTAATTTTTGATATCGAAACAATCGGGGAAAATTTTGACGAACTTGATGAAACTACTCAAGATGCTTTAAGTTGGTGGATTAAAAAAGAATCCAGCGGAGAAGATGATTACAAAGTGGCTCTGGAAGAGTTGAAAAATGGTTTAGGATTTTCCCCATTGACTGGCCAAGTGGTAGCGATTGGCGTCTTAGATGGAGATAAAAACAAAGGGGCGGTTTATTATCAAAATCCGGATAATCCCAAAGAAGAATCGGAAGAAGATGGAATTAAATTAAAGGCTTTTTCAGAAAGAGATATGCTGGCCAATTTTTGGCAGGGAGCGGAACATTATGACGAATTTGTTTCTTTTAATGGGCGCACTTTTGATGTGCCCTTTTTAATGATTCGTTCTGCTATTTTAGGAGTACGGCCCAGTTGTGATTTAATGTCTAATCGATATTTAAGCTCGCAAAGATTTGGAGCCAAGCATATTGATTTGTTAGACCAGCTTTCCTTTTATGGAGCGGTCCGTCGAAAGGGTAATCTGCATCTCTGGACTAGGGCTTTTGGAATACAAAGTCCTAAAGATGGTGGAGTAACCGGAGAAGATGTTGGCCGGCTTTTCAAAGAAAAAAAGTTTTTTGAAATCGCCAAATACAATGTCGGTGATTTGCGGGCTACTTTGGAACTATATAATTACTGGGAAAAGTATTTAAGGTTTTAAATTTATGAATCAAGAAATTCCTCAAAATTTAGACGAACTTAAAATCGAAGAAGGAAAAGAAAAGTTAATGGAGTTAGAAAAAGAGGGAATTTATGTTTTTCATGGCTCACCCTATTTATTGCAGGAACTGGAGCCAAGACAGGCTCGTACATTCGATAAAGAAGAAGACGAGATGGTTGATGATGGGGAACCAGGAGTGGCTGCGAGTCCATTTGCTGAAATTGCCATCTTTAGAGCTATTATTACCAGAGACTTAAAAGACAAAGATAAAAAACATTATAGTGGATTTGGGGGTGGCGGGAGTGGTGAACGTGACAAAGTTACTTATAGAACTACTCCGGAAATTTTTAAAAAAACAAAGGAAACAAGTGGGTATGTTTATGTTTTCAAAAAAGAAGACTTTGTAGAACGTTCTGGTATTGAGTGGAAATCATCTAATAGAGTTGAACCAGTTAAAATTTTTAAAGTATATTTTGAAGATTTGCCCAAAGACGTCCTTCTTTTAGGTGTAGATGATTTTAAATCTTGGCTAAAGAATAATGCGAGGCGATTAAGGGACTAGGATAATCTTCATTGAACCATTAGTTTGGTTATGTTATATTAGATTTAATCATGAAAAAATTAATCAAAAACCTATTTAAGCGGACCAAAGAAAAAGAAGCCAAAAACAAGATAAACAGAATCGAAGTCAAAAAAGCGGCTGAATCTACTTTTCGCAAATACGATAAAACTTTGAAAGATTTAGCCCGCTATGACCGAGGAGAAAGAATCTTCAATTAAATACTTTGACCTGAAGGGGTTAGAGGAGTTGCACGCTATTTTGGCAGAGAGGTTTAAGGAGGATGGCGAACCCATACCTCCTTTTAGTATGGCCAATGAACACAATATCGATGCTCTGATCAAATTGCCGCAATCTTCTTTTTTCGGAATGGAACAATACTCAACTTTAGAGAGTAAAGCAGCTATTATCTTTTTTACAGTAAACAAAAAACATATTTTCCCTAATGCGAATAAGCGGTTTTCAGTGCTTTGCCTGTCAGTTTTTCTTGAAGCTAACGGAAAAGAGTTGAGTGTATCTGCTGACGAGTTAACTAAAAAAGCTCTTTGGCTGGCTCAAACTACCCACACCCATAATTTTGATGGTGTTAAGCAAGAGCTAGGAGAATGGATTAGATTAAATATAAAAGATTTAGGAAAATGATTTCTCAAAATTTTGCTGAACAATATAAAAAACTGAATACGGAGCAGAGAGAGGCGGTGGAGGCGTTAGAGGGGCCAGTAATGGTGGTAGCCGGGCCGGGGACGGGGAAGACGCAGGTACTGACTTTGCGGGTGGCCAACATTTTGCAAAAAACCCAGGTCAATCCCGGCAATATTTTGGCTTTGACTTTTACGGAAAATGGAGCGGGAGAAATGCGTCGGAGGTTGACAGAAATTATTGGCACGGCCGCTTATCAAGTTAATATTTCCACTTTTCATAGCTTTGCCAATGAATTGATTAAAGAATATCCCGAAGAATTCGGCGATATTTTGGGACGGCGAGCGGCTAATGAGGTGGAGCAGATCGAACTTTTGCAGGAAGTTGTTTCCAATTCTAAGTTAAAATTATTGCGGCCTTTCGGTGAGCCGTTTTTTTATTTACCGGCCATTCGGCCGAGCATCGCTCACTTAAAAAAAGAAGGTGTTACTCCGGAAAATCTTTTTGAAATTTTGAAAAAACAGCAAAAAGAATTTGAGGCCATTGACGACCTTTATTACGAATCTGGCCGTTACAAGGGCGAGATGAAAGGAAAATATAAAGATTTTAAAAAACAGCTGGATAAAAACACGGAACTGGCCGGAGTTTATGAAAACTACCAAGAACAGCTGGCCAAGAAGAAACTTTATGATTTTGACGATATGATTTTGGAGTTTCTAAAGGCTTTAGAAAGCAATCCGGATTTTCTTTTGCGTTTGCAGGAAAAATACCAGTATTTTTTAGTGGACGAACACCAGGATACCAACAATGCCCAGAACAAAATTTTAGAATTGCTTAGTAACTTTTTCGATAATCCCAATTTGTTCGTGGTGGGAGATGAAAGGCAAGCCATTTTTCGTTTCCAAGGAGCCAGTTTGGCTAACTTTTTATATTTTAAAAAACTATATCCGCAGGCCAAGCTGATTACTTTGCAAAAAAATTACCGTTCCACCCAGCCAATTTTGGATGCGGCCCAAAGTTTTATTCAAAATAACTCGCAAAAGTTATCAGCAGTTTTAACCGGAGTCAAAGACGACCTAACTTCCTATCGGACAGAAAATAATAAAAAAGTTGAAATCTATGAATTTAAAAAATCTGAAGCCGAATACTACTTTATAGCTACTAAAATTAAAGAGTTAATTTCTGAAGGTGTCACTCCATCTGAAATTGCCGTGATTTATAGAGACAACAGAGATGCTCGACCAGTGGCCGAGATGCTGGCCAAACAGCAGGTGCCATTTCGAGTCGAATCGCAAAAAAACGTTTTAGAAGATTCGCAAATTAAAAATTTAATTACGTTGTTTCGGTTTTTAAATAATATAACAGACGAAGAAAAGTTATTTGAAGTTTTACATGCAGATTTTCTGAATATACCGGTTTTAGATGTTTATCGACTATTTTCTCAGTCCGTTAAACAAAGAGGATCCCTTTTGACTAGTTCTTGGGAGACAAAAAGTCTTTTTCCTGGAGCAAAAGACCATTTTGTCAATTTTTTGCGATGGGAGAAATTGTCTAAAAATATCACTCTGTCTGAATTTTTTGAAACAGTGGTGCGTGAGTCCGGTTTTTTGAATCACCTTTTAAGTCAGCCAGATTCGGCTATTCGTTTGGCTCGTTTGGAAACGCTTTTTTCAGAAATTAAAAATTTAGTGCAAAACAATAAAAATTTTAGTTTGGTCAATTTGATTAATTATTTCGATACTTTAGAAAAGCATGGAGTGGCGATTAAAGAAAAGTTGTTAGCGGGGCAATCTGGAGCAGTTCGGCTGATGACCGCTCATGGCGCCAAAGGTCTGGAGTTCGACCATGTTTTCATTACCAATCTTTTTGATGGTCACTGGGGAAATCGGCGTATTCCTCAATTAATCAAATTACCTTCACTTATCCTCATGCAAGGCTTAGCCTTGCATGAGTTATCCACTGCAAGGCTTAGCCTTGCAGTGGATAACTTTGAAAAAAATGATGATGAAAGGAGGCTTTTTTATGTGGCGGTGACCCGGGCTAGAAAAATGGCTTATCTTTCTTATGCTGTGTCTGGTTGGAGCAAAAAAGAACAGTTGCCCTCTCAATTTTTAGGAGAAATTAAAACTGAATTAAAAGAAGTTAGGGTGTCGGAAGAATACAGTAAAAAATTTGAAGCCGACCAAGCAGTTCTTTATCAGCCAAGAACGGTATCCAACTTTTCTGTTTTGGATAAAGAATACCTCAACGAACTTTTCTTTAAGCGGGGGCTTTCGGCTACGGCCGTGAATAGTTACTTGCGATGTCCATGGAAATACTTTTATTCCAGCCTTCTTAAGATTCCCAAGGCCAAAAACAAACATCAAATTTATGGGACGGCCGTTCATGCCGGTCTGAAAAGTTTTTTTGATCGTTTAAAAATGCAAGAACTGGCAGATAAAACTTTTCTGCTGACTAAGTTCGAGGAAGCTTTAAATAGTGAGCCTTTGACCGAAAAAGATTTAGCAGAAAGCTTGGAGAAAGGGAAAGAGGCCTTGAGCGCTTACTTTGATCACTACCAAAACTCTTGGCGAACTCAGACCATCAATGAATTTAGAATTCAAAATGTGATGTTTAAATTGCCGCAAGGCGAAGTTAAATTAACTGGATCATTAGACAAAATTGAACAGCTAGATAATGGTGTGGAAGTTAATGTGGTGGATTATAAAACAGGAAAGCCAAAGACTAGAAACGAGCTAGAGGGCAAAACCCAATCTTCTACTGGAGATTACAAACGTCAACTTGTTTTTTATAAGTTACTTTTAGATAGTCACCCAACGGCTAAACTAAAAATGACTTCTGGAGAGATTGATTTTGTGGAGCCGGACCAGAAAGGGAGTTTCCACAAAGAAAAGTTTTTGATTACGGACGATGAAGTGCAAAGTTTAAAAGAAGCTATTGTTGATATGAGTGATCAAGTTCTAAACTTAAAATTCCAAGACCAAATCTGCGGAGACCGGGAGTGCGAATTTTGTGCATTAAGAGAAAAAATAAGTAATGTACAATAAACCGAAAAATGATGAGAAGTGGGCTTGGACTAATCATGTGGTGGGGAAGATGGGGTATTATCGGATTTCGGAAAGCTTGGTGAAAAGAGTAGTGCGGTTTCCAAAGAGAGTTGAAAAGGGGATTGCGCCAGGGACGACGGCTTGTATGCAGGTGGTCGGATCAAAAAAGAATCCCAGCGAGGTCTGGGTGATGTATGTCGATATAGGAGAAGTAGCGAGGTTATCTATTCCAAAGAAAAAGATAATTACCGCTTGGCGATATCCAGGAATCAGCCCGATTGGCGAACCCATTCCCATTCCGGACGAAATTTTGTCTGAGATTGAAAATATTGATTAATTTTTAAATTTTCAATAAAATAATCTTACTATGAAAATATTTTTAATTTTTCTTATTATGGCCGTCGTTTTGGTTGGTTGGTTTTTCTTTTTTAGAAACAAATCATCGCCGATTGATTTAAGTGGTGGAGCCAGTCCGTCTCCTGTTCCCAGTGAAAGTGTGACACCCGCACCATCTGAAAGTTTGAAACCTCTGCCGGAAAAAGTTTTGGTGACGATGGAAACGGCCAGAGGAAATGTTGAATTGGAATTATATACATCAGTCGCCCCAAAGACGGTTTTGAATTTTTTGAGCTTGGCGGAAAAAGGATTTTATGACGGGACTAAATTTCATCGAGTAATCGATGACTTTATGATTCAAGGTGGCGATCCTTTATCTAAAACAGACGATCCGGCAGTTGGTTCCGGTGGGCCGGGGTATGCTTTTGAAGACGAAATTAATTTAAAATCTCTCGGTGCTCCGGATGAATTAATTGCTCAATATGAAGCGCAAGGTTACAAATATAACAACACCCTAAAATCTTTGCCGGTTGATCCGGGCTATATTGCTATGGCCAATGCCGGTCCTAACACTAATGGCAGTCAATTTTTCATTGTAACTACCAAGCCCCAACAGCATCTTTATGGCAAACACACGGTTTTTGGGAAAGTTGTCAAAGGCATGAATGTGGTCTTGAAAATCAAACAAGGGGATATAATTAAAAGCATTAAATTCAAAATTTAGACAAAATAAAATGCCCGGGTGTGGACAATTGGTTTAGAGTGGAGCAGGACAAAATCACTGCCCCGACCGTCTATTTGACCATAATTCATTATCCACACCCAAGGCTCTTTTCCGACGCCTCATGTTACAGGACCAGGGTACGTCGGCTAATTCCCGGATCCTGTTATTAAGTATAGCAAATAAGGCATAACCATGTCAAGAGAACAAATTGCAGAAAAAAAATCGGTACAGCAGGAGTTTTTGGAGTCGGAAAAATATCAAGCGTTGAAAAAAGAAGTATTTGATTCCGTGGGTTTTGGGTGGGTCACCAAAGAGGTGGATATTGCGCCTGTTTTGGGTTATTTTGAAAAAGAGTTAGTTAAGAATGGGATTTCGGAAGTACAAGCCGAAAAATTGTTTTGGCAAACCGTAGTGGAAAAAATCAAAGAAATTCCTTTTAAGGCTATTTACAGAATAATTTACCCCGAGATTGAAAACAAAGATTATTCTTTGGCTCGGCGTATGCTGACGGAGGAGTTAAATAAAACCGTGGAACAATTGAGTCACACTCTTTATGCGAACTTAAGCCGGAAGGATGTTGCTTTAAGGGTATTAAAAGAAGAATTCTATAAAATATTTCCAGATGTAGAGTCGTTGCTAGAAGAAACGGAGGAAGAAAAAAGGGCAAAAATTAAAAGACCAAGCGGAGAGTTGGGGGGAAAAGAAGATAATTACGAAAAATGGAAAAAAGAGAAGGGAAAATATTGGGTGGAAAAACTAGAATGGCCGGTGCCTGCGGGTAATGAACTGGTTCCCGGTTTGGTGATTCAGATTTTGGATAGAGAAGGCGGGCGATTGCACAATATCAAATTTTTAGAATTTCCTCAGTTTAATAAAGATGGGGATTTAGTAGTAACAATTGATTCTAGTTATAACAAGTTGAGTTCAGAAATGCTGGGTTCGGAATCAATTGAGGAAATTAAGCTGGCAGATTACGGTTTGGTAGCTGACGTGGAAACCGGTTTATGGAACTCTCGCTATAAGCCCATGCTTTGGGAGTTATCCGCTCAGAAGAAAAAGAAATGGTGGCAAATAAAGAGATAAAAAATCCCTCGAAGACATCTCGCTGACTGGTTACAGCTCTTATGTCTTCGAGGGGAAAGGGGGGATATGAACAAGCATATAAAGCATAAAAGATCTATTAAAACATGTCAACTATTGATAAACAAAAACTAACCGCCGAACATTTTTATAAGTTTTTTCAGTGTCCGCATTGGATTTGGTATGACCTTTACGAGGATCAGGAAAAGAAAAAGTCTGTTCCGCCCTTGATGCAGATGATTTATGAGGACGGTTTGCGGCATGAAAAAGAAATCATCGCTTCTCGCAAGTTTGAAGAAATTGACACGGCTTTATTTAAAGATTTAGACGAAGCTTTTTTGGCTACCGTGGAACTAATGAAAAAAGGTAAGAATATTTATCACGGAGTGTTGATGGATGAGCATTGGGTGGGGATTCCGGATTTGCTGGAGTCAAGAAAGGGTAAGTCCAAGTTGGGTGACCACTATTATGTGGTTTACGATATTAAAAACAGCAAAGAGATAAAAGACGAACATAAATTTCAACTGGTCTTTTATAGTCTGATGCTCGAAAAAATTCAAGGAGTGAGACCGGAGGAGGCCTATATTATTAATAGCGAAGGGGAGCAGAAATCTTTTGTGATTAATGAATTTTTGGATTATTTCCATTTGACCTTAGGAAATATTGAAAAGATTTTGGATGGGCAAAAGCCGCCGCCTTTTCTGAAAAGCGGCTGTAAAAAAACCCCCTGGTATAGCTTATGCCTTTCGGATACGGAAGGATGCCGGGACGTCTCTTTAATTTTTCGTTTGAGCCAAATGGACCAGCGCCGACTTTATGAAATTGGCGTCAAAACTATTGATCAGTTGGCCTCTGCTAATGTTGACGAATTGCAGTCTCATTTGGAAAACTGGTCTTATGACAAAATTGTACGTTTCCACAACCAAGCCCAGTCGCTGGTAAAAAACGAAATGGTAGTTTTAAAAAAGAGCCGGTTTCCGGAGGTAAAAAATGAAATATATTTTGATATCGAAAGCGACCCCACTCGCGGAGTTTTCTATTTATTCGGAATTTTGATTAAAGATAAAGATTCTAAAAAAGAGCCTGAATACAAATATTTCTTAGCCAAAGACAAAAGCGATGAAAAAAGAATGTGGGAGGAATTTTGTAAGTTTATTGAAGGCTTGGAAGATTTTGTGATTTATCACTATGCTTGGTATGAAAAACAAACTTTTGATCGCTTGGCTTTAATGTACGGAGTGTCTCCGGAGGTGGCGGAAAAATTCCGCAACAACACCATTGATTTAAACCGGTCGGTAATGGATGCGGTGGTGATGCCTTTATATTTTTATACTCTTAAAGACGTGGCTCGTTATATTGGTTTTCAATGGCAGGCGGAAGATGCGGGAGGAGCGGAGTCGGTGGTTTGGTACAACCAGTGGGTGGAGAAAGGGGATAAAAAAATTCTGCAAAAGATTCTTGATTACAACAAAGATGACGTGATGGCCACTTTAGTAGTGAAAGAATGGCTGGAAAAGCAAAAACCGAAGATGCAGAGAGAGATGTTGCCAGAGTTATAGCGGTGTGATACTTTT
>Ga0209542_10009388_pt1 | contig 17951 bp, 16 predicted proteins | sample RifCSPhighO2_01_FD_184028 | JGI IMG/M metagenome (GOLD analysis project Ga0209542, IMG submission 184028) | Soil microbial communities from Rifle, Colorado - Rifle CSP2_plank highO2_0.1 (SPAdes) (version 2) | ecosystem: Environmental > Terrestrial > Deep subsurface > Rock core/Sediment ...
TTACCAAAAGCGTGAGAATTATAATGGCGAGCCCCACATCGCCGCCGGGAACGATTGAAACGAGGAACGCCAAAATATTGAGGAGCGGCTGATATAAAAGAAAGTTCCAAATATAAGACAACATTGCCCCATTCTACCCCGAAGCAAAATTTTTAGCAAAATTTGCTACGGGGCAGGTCAGATTATTTATTTCAGCGGGTCGATGTGGTTCTTCTGCCAAGGGTGGCAACGAAGGATTCGAAGCAGGGCAAGTTTCGTGCCCTTTTTAGCTCCGTATTTTAAAATCGCTTCTTTCGCATAATTCGAACAAGTTGGAAAAAAAACACAGCTTGGTTTTTTGATGGGGCTCAATCTTTTTTGATAAAAGTTAATGCAACTTAGTAAGAATTGTTTTGATTTCATTTTCTATATCGATGTTTATTGTTTTAAAAATAAAAACTCCGTAAAATCCGAGAGGAAAACGGTTTAGATATTTCTCTATTATTATGTAACCCCGTCGACGTAGATAATTTCGTTTGCTTGAAGCCCTGGCAACATTTTTGGGAACAACGAAAGAAATTCTTGACTGTCCGCCGCTCTCCTTTATAAACTTCAGGGTTAAATTCTGAGAACCGACAAATCTTCCGATTTTAAAAATCTTTGCCACTGTTTTTCTGTCGATTCTATTCTTTTTAGGAAGCATGCTAGACTGAAATTCTGGCCCTTCCTTTCCTTCTTCGCCTTCGTAGCACTTTTTGGCCGGTATTTTTTCTAGACCTTACCAAAAACCCATGCGTTTTTTTCCTTTTTCGTTTTTTGGGTTGATATGTTTGCGACATCTGGGTAGTATATTAGATTATCAACAGTTTATCAACATAGTTAATAAGAAGTTGAGAGTTTCTTAATTTAAAAACTGATAGTATAATGCAAGCCGATGGACACGAAAGAGCTTTGGAAAAACTGTTTGAGTGGAATCGAGGCTGACGTCTCTAAGGCCAATTTCAGCACTTGGTTCAAAAATACATCTATTTTAAAGGAAGAAATGGGGGTTATTTATGTCGGTGTCCCGAATGAGTTTGTTCGCGACTGGCTGAAGAACAAATATCACAAACTCATAACCAAAACCATTGCCGGGGCCTACGAAAACATGCGCGCGGTGGAATATACGATTACCAAGGCCGAGGCCGGCAGGCAAGAAATTCCCCGGACCGAAAACAACTATATCAACAGGGAATTGCCGCTTAAGGATTTGTATATAAATCCGGATGACAATCTAAATTCCCGCTATCGATTTGATTCTTTTATCGTTGGATCTTTTAACGAGCTAGCTTATGCCGCGGCGCAGGCGATCATTGAGAGCCCGGGAACGAAGTACAATCCGTTCTTCGTCTACGGGGCGACCGGTCTGGGTAAAACTCACCTCATTCAGGCCGTTGGCAATTCGATCAAAGAAAAATTTCCAGGCAAAAAAGTGCATTACCTGACGCTGGAGAAATTCGCGACCGATTTCGTCAATTCGCTCCAAAACAACAAGGCGAACTCTTTTAAGGAAAAATATCGCAAATATGATCTTCTGATCATCGACGACATCCAATTCATCGGCAAAATGGAGAAAATCCAAGAAGAACTTTTCCATACCTTCAACACCTTCCATGAAAACAGCAAGCAGATCATTTTTTCTTCGGATAAGCACCCCAACCACATCCCGGAGCTGGCCGATCGGTTGAAATCCCGTTTTGCCGCCGGCATGATCGTTGATATCACCGAGCCGGAATATGAATCGCGCCTAGCGATCTTGAAAGTAAAGCTTCGGGAAATGAATGTTGATTTGGATCAAGAGGTGGTTGAATACGTCGCGAGCGCGATTCAGGGGAATATTCGGGAGCTGGAAGGAAGTTTAAACATCATTGTTTGCCAATATCGCTTAAAAAATAAGCCGGTTTCGCTTTCCGAAGCCAAAAGTCTCTTGAAAAACAACCTTCGGCCAAAGAAAAACGTGGCGATCAAAGACGTGGTGAAAACAGTCAGCGACTATTATAATTTGGAAGAGACCACTATCTATGAAAAAACCAGAAGAAAAGAAATCGTCAAGGCCAGGCAGGTAGTAATGTACCTCTTGCGCGAAGATTTCAGTGTTTCTTACCCCTTGATCGGGCAAAAGCTCGGCGGTAAGGACCATACTACCGTGATCCACTCCTATTTAAAAATAAAAGGTGACCTGAAAAACGATCCACAGCTTTTACAGGAGGTTGAACAAATTAGAATTCTATTTAAGTGATTAATTATAAAAGATTTTTTACTTATCCACTTATTAACAGAGCTAATAGTATTAATAAATTAAATATATAAAGATATTAACAAAATGAAAATAGATTGCGGTGTTGAAAAAATTAAAAATGGGATTTTCCAGGCCGAAAGAGTTACTGGTAAAAATTTAACCCTGCCGGTTTTAAATTCAATTCTTTTAATTGCTTCCGGTAAATCGCTGAAACTTCGCGCCACCAACCTAAGCCTGGGAATTGAGATTGAAATCCCGGCTAAGATTGAAAAAGAAGGTACCCTAGCGATCCCCGGAGGGGTTTTGGCGGACGTTTTTTCAAATATTTTAGACACCGAAAGCGTTTCTCTGGAAAGCGTTGACGGAAACCTAATGGTTAAAACAAAAAGAAATAAAGTAAAAGTAAAAGGTCAACCCTGGGATGACTTTCCGACCATCCCGACGGTTTCCGGCACCGAGTTTAAAATTGAAGCCCAAAAAGTGATTGACGGCATAAAATCTGTTTATTACAGCTCCGCCGTCTCAGATGTAAAGCCAGAAATTTCCAGTGTTTATATTTATTCGAATGAGGATAATCTGATTTTTGTTGCCACCGACTCCTTCCGTCTAGCGGAGAAGAAAATCAAGGTGAGGGGAGCCGAAGCGATGAGTGTCCTTATTCCTTTTAAAAACATCCCGGAAATATTGCGGGTTTTCGGCGAACTCCAGGGCGAAGTAAAAATATGTTTTAATAAGAATCAAGTTTCTTTTTCCGCGGAGAACACTTACCTAACCTCACGGGTGGTGAATGGAATTTTTCCCGACTATCGCCAAATTATCCCAAAAGAGTCGAAAACCGAGGCGGTGGTTTTGAAGCAAGAGCTCCTGGGCGCGCTCAAGCTCTCGAATATTTTTTCCGATAAATTCAATCAAGTGAATCTCCGAATCGCGCCAAAAGAAAAAATTTTTGAGCTTTCTTCAGCCAACAATGACGTGGGGGAAAATAAAACGCACTTGGACGCGGCGCTCTCCGGCGAGGCGGTAGAGCTTAGTTTTAACTTTAAATATTTCCTGGACTGCTTTCAGTCAATTCCGACCGATAGCCTCTCGATCAAGCTCTTGGGTGCCGCTCGCCCGATCGTGGTCGCCCCGCTTTCCGACCCGTCTTTCACTTATTTAATTATGCCGATGAACCGTTAGCTCTCTATTGTTCTACCTTAAAAGTTGAAACGCCCTCCGAGCGGTTGAAGACGGAATCATAGGAAATTACTCTTATTGTGTTTTTTTCTTTTAAATTATCCAATTCTTCGGGAATAAAAGAAAAGGCAAGCGGCCCCTCGGCGCTTCCCAAATAAACATCGTTCACGAAAACGTCTATTTTCTGGATCGGGAAAGATCCGGGATTGGAAATCTTCAAATTTATTCTTTGGCCCGCGCGGTAAGAAATATTTTCGTTCGGTTCCAGGATTGAAATTTTTGGCCCAAGCTCTCCGCGATGGACATCGTCGGTCAAGGTTGGTTTTTCCCCGGCGGTTACTCTCGCAAAACTCCCGCTGTTTTGCGCCCACCAATTTTGCACCGCGGTTTCCCAGCGGCTGAATTGCGGATCGGAAGCTGGGTTCTCCGGCGGCGGCCCCAAAATATTATTTTTGTCCACCCAGTAAAGAATCGAATGAACGTTGGTTATGATTTTTTCTTCCCGGGTTTCCGGCGGGGTATTTTCGGTTGCCAATTTGCCGGAGATTTTATCGATTACAAAGCTTTCATTCCCTTGCCAGTAGCCGCGCAAGACCGGTTTTAGGGCCGGATCAATCGCCAGGTTCGGCTTTTCGAAATTTTCATTCGGCAGTTTTTTTAAGGCTTCCGTTATGAATTTATTCCAAATCGGGCCGGCCATGGCCGCCCCGCCCTTTTTCATTGGCTGGTTATCGTTGTTCCCGACCCAAACCCCGACGGCGATTGAGGGAGTATAGCCGACCGTCCAAGCGTCTCTATTGCTGTTAGTCGTTCCGGTTTTAACCGCAACCTCTCTGCCTGGTATCAAAAGCGGGGAAGCGACGCCAAAGGTCGGGACGCGAGCCAGGTTGTCCGACAAAATATCGGAAAGAGTCAAGGCGGTATTCTTTGGCAACACCTCTTTTCCGTTCGGGGAAAATTCTTCCAGGATATTTCCGTTCGCGTCTTCAACTTTTAAAATTCCGGTATAAGAATTACGGACGCCATCGTTGGCAAAAACTCCAAAAGCGGAAGTCATGTCGAGTAAAGTAACCTCGCCGCCGCCGATAACCAATGTAAGCCCGTAGCGGCTGATGTCAGTCAAGGTACTGATCCCCATTTCTTGGGCAAGATTGAGCGCGTTTTTCAAACCCACCAGATAAAAAAGTTTCACCGCCGGGATGTTAATCGATTGGGCCAGAGCGTCCCGAAGCTTCATTGGCCCCCGATGCAAACCGTCGTAATTCTGGGGCATGTAGCAATCGTCTTGGTTGTATCCGGGCCGGGCTTTGCCATAAGGGTCGCAAGTTGTCTGAAATTCCGTCGGCAGGTCGAAGAGCACCGTGGCCTCGGTAAACCCTTCGTTGAAGGCGGTTGCGTAAATAAACGGCTTGAAAGATGACCCGGGCTGCCTTCGCGCGGTTGCCACGTTGTAATTACCGTCGATGTTTTTGTCAAAATAATCGCGGGAGCCGACCATCGCCAAAATTTGTCCGGTTTTGGGGTCGATGGCAACCAGGCCGGCGTTCTTACCGTTCCAGTTTTTTTCATTTTGAAGCGCCCCCTCTTTAACAATCTCTTCCGCTTTTTTCTCCAATTCATAGTCGAGGGTGCTTACGATTTTGAGCCCGCCGTTCTCCACCACATCCGTTCCATATTTTTGTTCCAAATAGTCTTTAAGGAAAAATACGAAGTGCGGCGCTTTGATGCTTCCGCTGGTTTGAGGCAAAAAGGCGACCACTTCGCTCTTAGCCGCTTCATAATCTTGGTCGCCGACAAAACCAAGTTCACGCATTCTAAAAAGTACAAAGTTTTTTCTTTCTTCCAGCTTCTCCTTATTTTTTCCGTAGGGTGAAAGATAAGTCGGCGATTGCGGAATGGAAGCCAGGTATGCCGCCTCGGCCAGAGTCAAATCGCTGGCGTTTTTGTCGAAATAGGTGCGGGCGGCTTCCTCCACGCCGTAAACCGTTCCGCCGTAAGGAACCTCATTTAAATATAATTCAAGGATTTTTTCTTTCGGCAAGGCCCGTTCGATTTTGAGCGCCAAGACCCACTCCTTTATTTTTCGGCCGAAAGTTTTTTTCGGGTTCAGCAGGGTGTTTTTAACCAGTTGCTGGGTAATAGTTGAGCCGCCTTGAGTTTTGCCGGTACCCAGGAGGTTGGTTAGGCTGGCCCGGATAATCGAAGAGATTCGGATTCCCTTGTGGTTGTAAAAATCGGAATCTTCCACCGCCACGGTGGCGTTTTTAATATTGGCGCCCATCTGGTCGAAGGGGATATTCGTTCGACGAATGTCACGGTGGATATCGTAGAGCAAAAATTCGCCGGTCCGGTCGTAGATTTTGGTCGAGTTCACGATTTTTCTATCTTCAAAGGAATTCAAGTCCGGAATTTTAAAAGAGAAAACCCAAATAACTCCAACTCCGCCGAAAAAGATGACTAACCCGGCCAAAAATAAAATTAAGTTTGTTTCGGTTTTTTTAATTTTTTTAAATACTTTCTTAAACACGGCTTCAATTATAGCAGAAAAAGTGTTATGATTCGAATAATGAAAATAATCACCGATCAGGCGAAAATCGAAGAAATTTTAAGCGCTGGGGTGGAAGAAATTATAGAAAGAGAGCACCTCGCCTTAAGACTAAAGTCTGGCAAACAACTGCGAGTAAAATTTGGGATTGACCCAACAACACCCGATCTTCACATCGGGCACACTGTTCCCCTGCGCAAACTTCGCCAATTCCAAGATTTAGGGCATAAGGCGGTTTTGATAATTGGAGATTCTACCGCCATGATAGGTGATCCATCGGGCAGATCTGAAACCCGAAAAATTCTTAGCCAGTCCGAAGTCAAAAGAAACATGAAAAGTTATCTAAGGCAGGCCGGGAAAGTTTTAAAACTTAAGGAAGTTGAGGTTCGCCACAACAGCGAATGGCTGGATAATAAAATGACCACCATTCTGGAACTTTCCAGGGCAGGAACAATACAACAAGTATTACATCGTTCCGATTTTAAAAAGAGGATTGATAACAACCAAGACATAACTATTTTGGAAGTCCTTTATCCGCTACTCCAAGGGTATGATTCTGTCGCAATAAAAGCAGACGTTGAGCTTGGTGGCACGGATCAAAAGTTTAATCTTCTTATGGGTCGCAGAGTTCAGCGTTATTTTAAAATACCAGAACAAGACATTTTAACCCTACCACTTCTTGAAGGAATTGACGGCGTTAGAAAAATGAGCAAGAGCTTTGGCAATTATATTGCCTTGGATGAAAAACCAAACGAAATGTTTGGAAAGATAATGTCGATACCAGATAGTCTTATCACTAAATATATGAAGCTTTGCACCAACATTCCTTTTTCTGAAACAGAAAAGATCGAAGAGGGTCTAAGAAATAAATCTTTAAACCCAAAAGAGGTAAAATTAAAATTGGGTAAAGAAATTGTTAAAATGTATCATAGCGAAAAATACGCCCAAAAAGCGGAAAATAGTTTCGTAAATACTTTTCAAAAAGGAAAGATCCCGGAAGAAATGACTGAAGTTGAGATGAAAGAGGGAGAAACACTGATGGATGTTTTAGTTAAAGCGAGAGTTGTATCTTCGAAGAGTGATTTTAGAAGACTGGTGCAAGAAGGGGCGGTGATAAATCTGGGAACCGGTGAAAAGATAACCGACCCTAGTTTTATCCCGGGAAGCGGAATGAAGTTTAAAATAGGTAAAAGGAGATTTATAAAAATTTTCTAATTTTCCTGGTAGGGGTCTTCTTCCTCTTCCTCTAAACCACTCACTGCCCCCTCCTCCGATTCAGGCGTCTCCTCTTCTTCATCAGTACCAAAATTTCTTTCGCTAGCTAATTCGTCGTCGTAAAACATATAGTTTTATTTTTAAAAATTCGACTTTGATTTTTTTATTTTTGCAAAAAGAAAATTGTTTGGCAAGGGAGATTTCTATTTACTGTGGATAACTCCGACGCTCCCCTTAGAGGTCGGAGGCCGATTTTTACGTCGGCCTTATGTTCCCCAAGTGCGCCAAGGCGGTCAAAGCAACCGCGATCGCATCAAGCTCATCGTCCGATTCCCGTCCCGTCTCAATATTTACAAGCATTTTCACCATTTTTTTCATTTGTTCTTTGTTCGCCCGGCCGTAGCCGGTCGTAGCTGTTTTGATTTGGGGCGGAGAAGCCTCAAAAACGCGGAGACCTCCCTTGACCGCCTCATTTAAAGCGACCCCCCGAACTTCGGCCACCCGCATCGCCGTTTTTTGGTTGGTGTTTAAAAAAAGAGTTTCAATCGCCAGCACTTCCGGCTTGTATTTTTTCACCATTCCTCCAATTTCTTCGCTAATTAAATTTAATCTTTCCGGAAATTCTAACTTCGGTGAAGTTTTAAAACAGGCGGAAAACAAAACACGTTCTTTCCCGCCCTTTTTTTCCAAAACGGCTATGCCCAACCGCTCATATCCCGGATCAATACCCAGTATTCTCATACTAAGATTCTATCATTTCTAGCCTCATTCGGCGTTAGTGTAAACTTCCTGCACATCATCGTTCTCCTCAAGCTCGTCCACTAGTTTTTCTAAAAGTTTCAAGTCTTCGCCGGAGAGAGAGGTTGTATTTTTTGGAATCCATTTTTTCTCGGGAGAGATGGAAAAAACCCAAGCGACCGACCCGATCGAACCGAGAGCTGAATTATTTTCGGAAAGAATATGTTTTATCTCTTGAGTTGTTCTATTTTTATTGTCAGTTAAAGCTTCAATTATTACACCGACTCCGCCCGGACCGTAGGTTTCATAGGTTGCCGTTTCCATTTTGGCGGATTCGCCCGCTTTCTTTACAGCTCTTTCGATAATATCTTTCGGAACATTTGCCTTTTTTGCTTTTTCAACCGCCGCTCGAAGCTCTACCGTATCTTTTCCCGCGGAGATTCGCGCTTGTACACCGATCATCCTCGTCAATTTTGAAAAAGCCTTGCTTTTTTTCGCGTCGGTTACTTCTTTCTGTCTCCTAATTTGTGACCATTTATTATGACCGGCCATAATTTAGAGAAGCTTATTGGGTCCTTCTTTTCCAAGTCCCAAATGCTCGTGGGCTTTTGAGGTGGCGAGGCGCCCGCGAGGAGTGCGCTCCAAAAATCCAAGCTGAATCAGATACGGCTCGATTACTTCTTCCAGGGTCGCTTCTTCTTCGGAGAGAGCGGCCGCGATCGTTTTCAGGCCGACCGGCCCGCCGGAGAATTTTTTGATTAGAACCTCCAGAAACTTTCGGTCGGAAATATTCAAGCCGGACTCGTCAACCGAGAGCATCCGGAGCGCCTCTTCGACTGTGCTTTTATCCAGCTTTTTTTTATGCACTTGGGCAAAATCCCGGCAACGCTTCAAAAAATAATTGGCAGTGCGGGGAGTGAAGCGGCTGCGTTTGGCAATTTCTTCCGTTGCCTCGGGGACCAGTTCCGCCTGGAGCAATTTGCTCGAACGTCGGATAATTTCTTCAATTTCTTTATTGGAATAAAACTCCAGTCGGAAAACTCCGCCGGAGAAACGAGAGCGGAGCGGCGCCGAGATAAGCGCGACCCGAGTAGTGGCGGCAATTAGCGTAAAAGGGGGAAGATCAAGCTGTATCGTCCGGGCCGAAGGTCCCTTGCCGAGGATGATGTCGAGGACGCCGGACTCCAACGCCGGATAAAGTATTTCTTCCACCATTTTATTCAGCCGATGAATTTCGTCGATGAAAAGAATGTCGCCCGGTGAGAGATTGGTCAGGATCGAAGCCAAGTCCCCGACTTTCTCGATCGCCGGGCCGGAAGTGATTTTCATCTGCTTTCCGGTTTCTCTGGCGATCAAATGAGCTAGCGTAGTTTTTCCCAGCCCCGGTGGACCATAAAAAAGGATATGCTCCGGGGTGTGACCTCTTTCCGCTGCCGCCTTAAGCAGGATTTTGATATTATCCTTGATGTGCTTTTGGCCGACATATTCGAGAAAAGTTCTTGGCCGCAAGGTCTGGTCCAGGTGGGAATCTCCCAAAAGATCCTTATTTTCTTTGTTTTTTGAACTTGACATTGATATTAAAATATGCTATACTCTCCTCAGAATTTATCAACAGGTATTAACAGGTCATCCACATTATAGCAGATAGACGCTCTCGGGAGATAGGATATAATTTGGGAGTTCTTTTATAAGAAGATACTGATCTCTAAGCAATCAACCCCTGGTTATACGAATTTGCGTAGGACGCTTTGGCCACCTCTGGTGCGCTGGGGCTATCCTTCAAGAATTTGTTACTTTTAGGTTTTGTGCCTAAAAGGATTGTTTAGGGATTAGTATCTTTTTGTTTAGACTTTATATTTTTTGTAATTTAGACAGAAATTTTTCCCGCCCTTCTTGAAAGAATTGAAACTCTCCTCGATTATTTTTATCGCTTGCTTGGGAGTATCGACGCAGAAAACCAGTTCATAATCGTCTTTGTTTAAGTATTTTTTTCGGAGTGCCTCCTTTTTTATCCACCTTAGGAGCCCTCTCCACCTTTTTCCCATTAAAATAATCGGTATGTTGCAGATATTGTGTACTTGAACTAGTTGCCAACTGTAAAATAATTCCAGCATCGTGCCTAATCCTCCGGGGGCGACGACAACGGCGTTGGAGAGAAGCATAAATTCGTCGAGCCTTCTGGAGAATTTATTGAATTCTTCTTTATATTGCACCGACTTATTGAATTTCTGTTTCCAAAGCAGTTTCACCCCGATGCCGATTGAATGAGTCCGGTGGCGCCCGAGCTTGCTTCCCTCACGATGACCCTCGTTGGCCGCTTGCATCAGTCCGGGCCCCCCGCCGGTCACTACGTCCACCCCGCGCTCACCCAAGAGCTCCGCCAAACGCCACACTTTCTTGTAGGTGTTATCATACATTTTGACCCGGGAGCTCCCGAAGATAATTACCTTAAAATGCTTCCGGTCTTTTTTTTCAAAAATTTGGAATTTACTTTTCATTTTTATTCCTCGTTTAAATCTACCACACTTTGTACTTCTTCAAAGGAAGCGATGCCGGCGAGCATTTTTACCACCCCATCCTGCCGCAAAGAGAGGATTCCTTGCCTACTCGCCACTCTTTTTATTTCGCGCTCGCTCGGATTCTCCGGAATGATTTTCTCGATCGCCTCGTCGGTTTTGATCGCTTCAAAAATCCCGATTCGGCCGGAGTATCCCGTGGCGTTGCACTTGTCGCAGCCGGCCGGAAAGAAGAGCTTCAGTGGACTATCGATGTTTTTCAGATTATATTTCTTTAAATCTTTCCCTTCTTTTTTCATCCCTTCCACTATCGATTTTATCACCTGCGCCATGTCCTCCGGGGCGGGTTTTTCAACCTTGCAAAACCGGCAGAGCCGGCGGACCAGGCGCTGGGCCATCGAAAGCGACAAGGCAGAAACCATAATTTTGGGATTTACTCCCAGATCAACCAGGCGCGGGATAACCCCGGCCGCGTTGTTGGTGTGCAGGGTGGAGAGAACCAGGTGGCCGGTCAAGGCCGATTGCACCGCCGTTCTGGCGGTCTCCGAGTCGCGGATTTCGCCGACCATGATTACGTCCGGATCTTGGCGCAGGGCCGAACGCAGCCCTTCCAGGAAAGTATAACCCTTGCCTTTGTCGGAGATTTGAGTTTGAGTGATTCCGATGATGTGATACTCGACCGGATCTTCGATAGTGACGACGTTTATCTCCGGCGAATAAATTTTTCTTAAGAATGCGTAAAGAGTGGTAGTTTTCCCGCTGCCGGTCGGGCCGGTGACCAAAATCATGCCGTTGGGTTTGGCAATTTCCCCCTCGATGATTGAAAGCAAATACGGCTCGATGCCCAATTCTTCGAACTTTACCTGGATTGATTTTGGATCAAGAATGCGAAGCACGATCGACTCGCCGTAAGAACCGGGGATAAGCGAGCCCCTGATATTTATTTCTTCGTCTCCTTCGGTAATGCCGAAGCGGCCATCCTGACTTATTTGGGAAGTGAGCTTCATCCCGGAGAGAAGCTTAATCCGCGAATTTAAGAGATGGTAAATATCAGAGCCGAAAAAGGCGACATCCTGGAGCACGCCATCAAGACGCAGGCGCAACCGGGCGCGGTCTTTTTCCGGTTCGATATGCACGTCGGACGCCCCGATCGCGATCGCTCCGGCCAAAATTATTTCCAGGATTCGTGAGACCCGATGGACAGAGTTGCCCTGAAGCGCCTCTCCGATTACTCCGGCGATGTCCTGCATTTTTGAGATATTTTTCGCCGTGTTTCTTAAGACTTCAGCCGAGATTTCAATTCCGCCGATCTGCGAACTCTTCGCCATCGAGAGCTCCTTGTATCTCTCCCAAACTTTCTCCAGACTGGCCCCCGAGGCCATATAAAAATTCGCGACTAGGCCCTTGGTCTCCATTTCGCCCCTTAGTCTGGAGAGGATCTCTGGTTGCGGAGAACGAAGAGCAATCAAGACATTTTTTCCGGAGAGACCGAAGGGAGCCACTTTGAGTTCGCGCGCTTCTTCTTCCGGAATCGCCCGGAGCGCTTCATTGTCGACGATGTGGTGATAGAGGTCAATATAAGGTATGCCGTACTTCGATTCCGCAAGCGTTGAAATCAGCTGTTCCTCCTCCAGGCGGTGTAAATCATCCAGCCGCTTCTTTTGTTTTTCATCATCAAAATCCGCCATTAAGTAAAATTATACGCTATAATCTAGATAATGTCGAAAAAGCCTCAATTATTGGTCCTTTTGGATGCTCACGCGATAATTCATCGGGCTTATCATGCTCTTCCGGAGTTTCTTTCCTCTTCTGGGGAGCCGACGGGCGCCTTGTATGGTCTCGCCACCATGCTCATGAGGATTATCGGCGAACTCAAGCCGGATTATATTGTCGCCTGTTACGACCTGCCCGGCAAGACTTTTCGTCACGAGGCGTATGACGGCTATAAGGCCGGCCGAGCCAAAGCCGATGACGCGCTTATCGTCCAGTTAAAAAATTCTCGGGAGATTTTTGAAGCCTTCGGTATTCCGATCTATGATGCCGTGGGATTCGAAGCGGATGACGTGATAGGGACTATTATAGAGAAGTTAAAGAGGGAAGATGGTGTAAAAATAATTATTGCTTCCGGAGACATGGATACGATGCAGCTGGTCGATGATAAAAGAGTGCAAGTTTATACCTTAAAGAAGGGAATCTCTGACACTATTTTATATGACGAAGATAAGGTAATCGCGCGTTTCGGTTTCAAGCCGGCGCTGCTTCCGGACTATAAGGGTTTGCGCGGCGATCCCTCGGACAACATTGTCGGGATTAAGGGAGTTGGTGAGAAAACGGCCACCGAGCTCATTCTTAAGTTCGGGACGATTGAAGAAATCTACAAGCAATTTAAAATTAAAGATTACGAATTACGATTTAAGGAAGCTGGTTTTTCAGAACGGATAATAAAACTGATCAAAGAGAACGAAGAAGAAGCGCTTTTCTCCAAAACGCTCGGAAAGATCCGGCTCGACGCGCCGATTAAATTCAACACCCCGGCGAAAACTTTCTGGGAGAGCGCTGATTTAAAAAAGATTGAAGAAGTTTTTGCCAAATTTGAATTTCGCAGCTTATTCGCGCGGGTTCGAAGATTTTTCGGAGAAAACGGAGGAGAGGTGGCTCTCCCTCTCCCCGAAGGAAAGAAAGAAGAAGTAAATCTTGAGAAGCTTCGCGAAGCCTCGATTGCTCTCTGGCTCATTAATTCGGATACGGTGAACCCGAATCTTGAAGACGTTTTGATTTTCGGAAAGACAAGCTCTTTCCAAGAGGCGCATGAGTATATTTTTGAAAAATTAAAAGAAAAAAAGCTGCTGAAAATTTATGAAGAGATTGAGCACCCGATTATGCCCTTGATCAAAGAGATGGAAGACCGGGGTATCCTTATCGATAAAGGATATTTTGAAAAACTCTCTCGCGAGTACCACCGGGAATTGGATATTTTAGTCAAAAAAATCTACCGGATGGCAGGAGGGGAATTTAATATTAACTCCCCGAAACAACTAGCCCAAGTTTTATTCGAGAAGCTTGGTCTGAAGAGAGGAAGAAAGGGAGCAAGCGGCGCATATTCTACCAAGATAGAAGTCCTGGAAGAATTAGCCGAAGAAAATTTGATTGTAAGAGAAATCATGAGCTACCGCGAACTCCAGAAATTGCTCTCAACTTATATTGACGTGATTCCCAAAATGGTCGGTCCCGACGGCCGCCTGCATGCGAAGTTCTTGCAAAACGGAACGGTGACCGGGCGCTTTTCTTCACAAGACCCGAACCTGCAGAATTTACCGATCAAATCCGATTTGGGAAAAAGAATCCGCGGAGGTTTTGTCGCCCGCCCCGGGCACAAGCTTGTCGCTTTTGATTACAGCCAGATCGAGCTTCGGGTGGCGGCGATGCTTTCGAAAGACCTGAAGATGATCGGCATTTTTAGGAATAAAAAAGACATTCACGCCGGTGTCGCTTCTTTTGTTTTTGGAGTTCCGATTGAAAAAGTGGCCGCGGAAATGAGAAGGCAGGCCAAGGTGATAAATTTCGGCATTCTCTACGGGATGGGGGTTTCCGCGCTGAAGAAGAATTTAGGCGGAACACGGGAAGAAGCGCAGAAATTTTACGATAATTATTTCCGCCAATTTGCCGGGCTCAAAGATTATCTCGAAGGAGTAAAAACCCAAGCCGTGAAAAATTCTTATACCGAAACTCTCTTCGGCCGGAGGCGGAATTTCCCGAATATCAATTCTCGGGTTCCATTTTTGAAAAATATGGCCGAGCGCACCGCCATTAACGCGCCGATCCAAGGCACGGCCGCGGACATTATCAAGCTCGCGATTCGGTATGTTCACGAAGATTTGGCAAAAACGAAAATGCTGAATAGTGTCTGCCTAGTTTTGGTTATCCACGACGAGCTCGTTTATGAAATTGAAGAGAGCGCGCTCGAAGGGGCGGAAAAGTTAATTAAAAGAGCGATGGAGAATGTGCTGGAGCGGTCATATATCTACTTCAAAACCGACGTGCCACTTTCTGTCCATGTCGGAGCCGGAGACAATCTGGGCGAAGTGAAGTGATTTATGTTATAATAGTTGAATGGTAGGCGAAGTAAAAACTCTGGATTTAACCAATAAAATTCACTCTATTTTAGCCCATTCCTATTTCAGTTATTTTATTTTTTTGATCGCGGGGGTGGTCTTGGATGTTCTTTTTCCTCTCCGAATTTTAAAAGATACCGTCGTTATCTCGCTCGGCTTTGTTCTGCTGATTCTGGCCTCGGCGCTTATTTTTTGGGCCCAGCGCACGACGCGGAATCTACACGCCAGAGAGAGTCCGACCAAGGAAGATTTCTGCAGGGGCCCCTACTGCTATACTCGCACGCCCACCCATTGGGGGCTTTTCCTTCTAACCCTGGGCTTCGGAATTGTCGCCAACGCCTTTTTCGTGGTTGTCTCTACGATCTTGTCGTTTCTCCTCAGTAAAACTGTCTTTCTTAAAAAGTATGAAGAAACATTGGAAGAAAAATACGGCGATTCATATCGCCAGTATGAAAGGGAAGTAAGATTTTAAATTTATGCTTTATTTATTCTCCGGCGAGGACGCGGAGAGGAAGCGTCTGGCCCACGAAAAGTTTATGAAAACAATACCGAAGGTCGCGGAGATTTTTTCGATCGGAAAGAACGATTTTAACCCGCTCCAGATTGAGAGCTTTTATTCCGGTCCCGGCTTATTTTTTAAAACTTGCGCGGTCATTTTCTCCGGCATTTTGGAAAACGCCGAGGCGCGGGAATTTATTTTGTCTAAACTGGACAGAATGGGCGAGTCGGAAAATTATTTTATTTTTCTCGAAGGACAACTGCCGAAAACAATCTTGGATGACTTTAAAAAAGCCCGCGCCGAACTCAATGTTTTTGAAAAAGAGGGGAAAAGAGAGGAGAGATTTAACAGCTTTCTTTTGGCTAACGCGCTAGCGCAGAAAGACAAGCTCGGTCTTTGGATTTATTTCCGGCAGGCGATTACCGCCGGAGTCAGTTTGGAAGAATTGATTGGCGTCCTTTTCTGGAAAGCAAAAGATATGCTCTTGAAAAAAAATTTCGGCAAATTTTCCGAAGCCGAACTTCAAAATTTCGCCGGGAAACTCTCATATCTCCTCCCGGAAGCGCGCAAAGACGGCCGCGACGCCGAAGCCGCTTTTGAAGAATATTTACTTCGAACAGTTTAGTCCGCCCGGTAGGATTCGAACCTACGACCTTATGATAAAATTTTCACAATTCCATTGTTAGCGTCTACTTCTACCAAATCTCCATTTTTTAAAATTTTTGTGGCTACTTTTGTCCCAATAATCGCTGGAATTCCTAATTCTCTTGATACTAATGCTGCATGAGAAATAATACCGCCCTCATCCGTAATAATTGCTCCAGCTTTTTTGCAAGCCAAAATCATTTCCGGTCCCGTTGAACCAGAAACCAAAACTTGCCCTTTTCTCATTGCTTGTATTTCTTTACTAAAATCAGTATCAATACTAAACTGAATAATTTTTACTCTGCCTTTGTAAAAACCTTTATTCCCAATATTACCCCTAAATTGTTTAAGATTTTTATCAATATTTTGCAACTGCTTAAATAATTGCTCAGCCTTTTCACCGAGAATATCTTTATTATCAGAAAATAAACCACGCACTACGAAACTAGAACGATCGGGAACATTTTTTGATTTTTTACCTTGCAAAAAACCCAAAAGTTCGTGGTAACTATAATTTTTAATATCCCATTTTAAAGATAAACGTTTTTCTATTTCTGAAATATATTTATCAAAAATACTGGGCGTGTACATAGTTTTGTTTAAATTTTCTCGTTGCCAAAATTTAAGTTTTGCCATTCGGTGAGTATTTCTCTGCAATTGTTTTAAGTCGTATCGATTATCCTTGCTTATTAAAATTTGAGATACTAAATCAGAGCTGTGATATTCCGTAAGAAAATAATCTTTCCACATTTGAATACAAAGTTCAATGGTTTTGTAAAAATTTTGAGCTAATTGATGGTTAGAAAGTTTTGTTAAATCTTGTTTCAAAAAAGTATTTAATTGCATCCTGTTAATTATGTGTTGCTTCTCAATATAATGTTCATATTTCTTAAAACCAGTTGTATAAAGTTTCAACCCCTGTTTTGAAAGTTTTTCCCTTTCATTTCTTGAAACAAACAGGGTATGGATTCTACCTTCGTTGCAAGCAACGAAATCCCTCTTGATGTAGCCAGACTCTAAATACATTGAGCAATACAGATAAGGGAATCCTACAGTCCAAAGAAAATCATAATTTCGGCTACTGATTTTTCCGATTTTATTTTTATTATCCGTTTCCTTCGCCGTCTTATTTTCAATCTTGCCTGTTAATGTGGTGATGGGTCTACTCTGCGTAATGTAAAATTTTCCTTTCTCTTTAGCCCATTCTATATCAACCGGAAAATTATAATGCTTTTCAATTTTCTTTATTAGTTGCGACAACTTGATAATTTCTTTGTCAGATAGTTTTTGTTGCCGTTGATGTTGCCTGCTAACTTTTTGCCAACTAGTACCCACTGGATTATTTTTTATCAATTTTCTCAACTGTTCATTTATTATTTTTTCTAAAATTTTTGTATTTCGTTTTACCACTACATAACTGTCCGGTGTAATTTGACCTGATACTACTGCTTCACCTAGTCCCAAACCTGCCTCAATCAGCAATTGATTGTAATCCTGTGTAATTGGGTGAACTGAAAAAGCTATACCCGACACTTCCGACTGAATCATTTTTTGAATCACAACCGCCACCGAAACTTTTTGCTTGTGCAATGATTTTTCAAATCGATAGAAAATAGCTCTTGGATTAAACAAAGATGCCCAGCATTTCTTAACATTTAAGATGAGTGTCTTTTCGGTTGTATTCAAAAAAGTGTCCAATTGCCCTGCCCAAGCCGCCGCCGCGCTGTCTTCTGATGTTGCGCTGGAGCGGACTGCTACGAATCTCGTTTTTAGACTTTTAAATTGGCTTAGGATAGCATTCCCAATTTTCTCCGGCATGGCCGCCTGATAAATTAACGCTTGAATTTTTTCCGAAGCATTTTCAATGGTATGAATCTTCTTATGATTGACCTTATCAAGTGCTGCCTGTATTTCTGTTTCCAAATCCGAAGTTTGAATAAAGTCATCGAATGCTTGCGATAGGACTACAAAACCAGGCGGAACCGATATTCCCGCTTTTATCATTTCTCCCAATGAGGCTCCTTTCCCGCCCGCCTCCTTCACATCGACTTTTGCCAGTTGGTTAAATTTTTTTATATACATACGACTAGTAAATAGAGAACTCAACTTTTTTATTTGTCCCCTAGCTTCAGCCTGCATACCGACCTTCTTGTTTTAAATTTGTCCGCCCGGTAGGATTCGAACCTACGACCTTCTCCTTAAAAGGGAGCAGCTCTACCAGGCTGAGCTACGGGCGGGTCTGTAAAAT
>Ga0209542_10009390_pt1 | contig 17948 bp, 19 predicted proteins | sample RifCSPhighO2_01_FD_184028 | JGI IMG/M metagenome (GOLD analysis project Ga0209542, IMG submission 184028) | Soil microbial communities from Rifle, Colorado - Rifle CSP2_plank highO2_0.1 (SPAdes) (version 2) | ecosystem: Environmental > Terrestrial > Deep subsurface > Rock core/Sediment ...
TCTTCAATTCTAATTTTAATTTTTTCCAGCTCCCGCCGCCGCTCGGCTTGTGAAGTTCTCGGTTCGATTTCCTCACTTGCCCCGTTAGATAATTCGTCTGCGGATTCTTTTTCGGAGTAACGAATCGCTTCCACGCCGGCAATAACCACTGCTTCCGTCAGTTCCCTTTCATATTCTCCATTTTCAGTTTTTAATTTTTCTTCACGAACACGCAACATCTGTAGTTTGCCCACCATTTCATTTTGCGCCGCCATTAACCGAAAAACTTCTCGTTCTGCTTTATGACTATCGTCTTTTTCTTTTTCCAATGACATCTTTAGTCCAGTATATTTTGTCAAAAGTTTTTCTTCATCGGTAATTTCTTTTTTCAAAACCTCATCCCGAGCAGTTTTTTCTTTCTCAATTTTTTCAATGGCTTGGCCAGCTTCTTGTAAAGTTCTGTCATCGCGCGTTTGTCGATGAAGTGTCAAAAAATTCGTTACCAGTTCTTTGATTTTTTCCAAAATAGTTTGCTGTTTAATTTCTTTCACCAATTTTTCCACTTCCCGCCAAGCAATCATTCGATGCTCTTCATTTTTTTCTTCCAATTCTAAATGTTGGAGTAAACGCTTTTCAGCCGACAATTCGCCTTCCAATCGGCCCAAATCGCGAAACAGCTCGTCTTTGCGAGCGCGCAAAGTTCGCAATTGCCCTTCAATTTCTAAAAGCTCACGACTCTGTTTGTCCGTTCCCTGCGAATTTTCCAAAACTTTGCGCGCCCGCGTCAAATTGTGCTCAATTTTTTTCAATTCCTCGTTCGGTAACCGTTTTTCTTCCACCAATTCGATTCGTTCATGATTGATGTAAGCGTTTTCGCGACGAAAGTATTCGTGATAAAGCGTCACTAATTTCGCCCTCAATTCCTTTGCCTTATTTATCTTTTCTACCTGCTTTTTCAAAAATTTCAAATGGGGTGCGATTTCGCGACGCAATGATTCCACCGATTTTATATTTTCTTCCGTTTTTTCCAGCTTGCGGTCGCTTTCTTGTTTTTTGTAATGATAAATTTTTAAACCCAAGGCGTCTTCAATCATCAAACGCCGTTCTTTTATGTTGGCATTCAGTACTCTATCGGCTTCGCCTTGAGAAATAATATGATGACCTGAGGGACCAATGTGAGCACTAGCCAGCAATTCCAAAATATCGCGCAAGCGCACCTGACTGCCGTTAACCGAATACTCATTGACACCGTCGCGATGAACCACTCGTTCCAAAATTGCTTCGTCAAAATCAATACTTAAAAGCTTTTGACTATTATCAAAGACTAGCTTAACAGATGCCCGATTTTGACGTGACAATTTAGCGGTGCCATTCCAAATCAAGTCCTCGCCTTTTTTACCGCGCATTGACTTGAACGATTGTTCGCCCAAAACAAAACGAAACGCTTCGGCGACATTGCTTTTACCACTTCCATTCGGTCCGACAATCGCCGTAATCGGCATCGTAAAATTAAGTTCACTCTTTTTGGCGAACGATTTAAAACCCATCAATTCCAATGATTTCAATTTCACCCCTTTATTTTATCATTTTTTTCATTAAACAAAAAAGTGAGTGGGCACTCACTTTTATAGGACTTAAACCGGTAGTTATTTTTTTCGAGTTTTGTCTAGTAAATTCCGATATTTCCTTTTCAATTCTCTTTTCAAATTGGCAAACGATGCCAGGGCTTTTCTCACTGAAGGGAGTTCAATCACATTGAGATAATCCTCGGCTTGTTTTTGAAGTGCCATTAACTCGTGTGCTTCTTCGTCGGTTAAACTTACTTTACCGCACTTCTTGTTGACTAGATCGAGCCGTCTCGAATTGATCCTTTTCCAGTTAGATTTTGAAAACGGAAGTTTGTTTTTGCCCATAATTCAAAAGTGTTGATTGACGAATGGTTTTAGCGGAATTGCACCCTATGCCATACATGTGGCTGGGCGAACTCGCCGAAGCGAGTTTTAGCCGCCGCTTCTGTTTAGAAAATTATCACCTTCCCCAAAAATGTCAATTGCAATAAGGACTCACGATCGTGTATGCTTATTGCATGGGGGTTTTAGAGAAAGATTCAAAAAGGAGAACGCGGAATAATAATATTCAGAAAATAATTCTTCAAACGGTAGCAACCGCGGGGTTTTTGAGTGTGGCACTTCTTGCTCCCAATGCTCTGCAAGCTTTCAAACAAATTGGGTTACTCCCAAAACCACGCCAGAAATATATTTTTAATTTGTCTAGAAACCGTTTAGTAAAAGCTGGGCTACTTACCTACGAAGATAAATTTATCCGCCTAACCACTAAAGGCGAAGCGAAACTCCGTCAGCTTGAACTGTATAATTACAAATTAAAAAAACCAAAACGATGGGATAAAAAATGGCGAGTTTTAATATTTGATGTGCCAGAAAAAAATCGCAGTATTCGAGACAAAGTTCGCAACACTATCATCACGATAGGTTTTATGCGGCTTCAAAAAAGTGTTTGGGTATATCCTTATGACTGCGAAGATTTTGTAAATCTTATTAAGGCTGATTTCAAAATTGGAAAAGACCTTCTTTATCTTATTGTTGATTCTATAGAAAACGACAAGGAAATTAGAAATCACTTTCAGTTATCTTTGCCATAATAATATTTAAATAATACGCAATAAGGTTTAACGATCGTGAATCCTTATTGCATAAAGCATAAAGGGGGAAGTTCATTTTTTAAATTTTACCCATTACCTAATAAAGTAAATTTCACCCCTTTATTTTATCATTGTTTTCATCTTCACAAAATTTTTAAAATAGTGTATCTTTTGAGCTAGGAGGTCTTGTGAAAACAGTCCAAAGACAAATAACTATTTACAAACACTCATTTTTATCAACCTTAATCTCAACGGCGGCTAAATTGATGGGTGAAAATGCGTTTATGGATATCATGAGCTCTGGTTTAAATAATAACGGCCATTCATATTTCTGGAACGGTCGAATCATTAAACCTTTGTCTGCGGGTTTTAAGGAAAATCAAAAATTTCAAGACGCTTTCAGCCAAACAGAAGTTATTCATTTTTCATTTTATCCGGCGATTTTATCTGAAGGAAACCATGGTCTTTTTTTACACGTTTCTTTCTTAAGAGATAACGTGGAACGACCCCATTTTGTTCTCCATGTTGTATTTAATGAAAGTGGTCAAGGAGGTATTGACACAACAATTATTCCCCAATGAATAATAAATGTTGCCACAATGAAAACCGTCCACGGTGGGCGGTTTTTTTATTGATAATTTATTTGCTGGGATGTTTTTAATTCCATTTTTTGATTTGAAGACCGGCGCGAGCGGCGGCTTGTTCGGCATCTTGTTTGGATTTGCCCTCACCTTCCGCTATTTTTTCTTTACCAAGAAAAACACCGAGGGTGAAATGTTTGTCGTGGTCGGGGCCAATTTCTTTCAAAGTTTCATAAGAAGGGGTAACGCCGACGATTTCTTGAGCTTTTTCTTGGAAACGACTTTTCGCGTCCATCCAAAAACCCTCTTTAATTATTTTCGGCAAAAGTGGAAAAAGATTTTCACCGACAAATTTTTCCGCCACTCTATAACCTTGATCAATAAAAATCGCGCCAATCAGTGCTTCAATAGCGTTAGCCAAAATATATTGTCTAGCCCGGCCGGTGTCTTTGGCTTCGCCACGCGACAAAAGCATAAAATTGTTCATTTTAATTTTATTGGCTGCCTCCGCCATCGTGTTAGCATTGACTAAAGCTGAACGCAGTGAGGTCATTTCGCCTTCGTTATAAGTCGGATATTTTTCATAAAGATGGTCAGTAACAATCAATTCCAAAACTGCGTCACCCAAAAATTCTAGTCGTTCGTTATGTTCCAAATTCGTCTTGCGATTTTCGTTCAAATAGGAACGATGGGTAAACGCTTGTTTTAAAAGCGCTTTGTCCGAAAAATTAACGTCGATTGATTTTTCAAATTCGGAAAAGTTCATTTATTTCCTAACAATATATTTACACCCTTGGTAACAATCGGTAAGATATCATTATAAAAATTTAAGTCAATGATATCGCGCAAACGAAACCAGCGACCGTCATCCAATCCCCCTTTTTGTTCAAGTTTGATATCGACAAATGGGGCCTCAGCCAAAAAATAGGTAACTTGTTTTCTGATTTTACCTTTCTCCGGATGTGAGGCGATATATTCATTTCTGCCCAATGATTCCTTAATGACAATATCAAGTCCGAGTTCTTCTTTAATTTCGCGTTTGGTTCCTTCTTCTGGAGTCTCATCGATGATTTCTGCTCGATCACCTATTTTACCTTTAGACAGCGTCCAATGCCCAAAAATATCATGGACTAAGGCGATATAAATTTCTCCTTTATGACGAGAAAAAACTAATGCGCCACCGAGCCGTTCCACTGGAAATTTTGCCGGATCAGTTTTTTTCTTTGTTGAAATTTCATTTTTGCCCGGTTCGCCGAGTTCTTTGTAAATAGAACCCATAACACCATTGACGAACCGACCGCTGTTTTCGCCACCGTAGGTTTTCGCCAGCTCAATCGCTTCATTGATCGCCACTTTTGCCGGCACTTCGGCGCGCTTAGCGAATAAAAGTTCATAAAGTCCGATACGCAAGACATTTCGATCAACGCAGGAAATTTTTTCCAACGGCCAATCAGGCGCCGCCTTACTTATAATAACGTCCAGATCATCGTGTTTTTTTATGACATTGGAAAAAAGAGAGTCAGCAAAAAAATGTTCATCCGTGCCGGAAGCAAATTCGGCAAGATTTTTTTTTAAAATTTGAGTTGCCTCGGTGCCGCTTTTGTGAGCAAAATCCCACTCAAAAAGCGACTGAAGAACTATTGAACGGGCTAAATGCCGATTGGCCATTTTTTTTAACGAGCTTCTAACGAGCTTCTTTTGAAGCTTTTTCTTTTTGTTTCTTTTCTTTTTTCGCTCGAAGTCCTAACACATCTACTACCAACCGGCCGCGATACTTTCCACAGTTTTCGCAAAGTCGGTGGCGCAAATGCATTGTATTGCAATTAGCACACTTAGCCAACCGCGGTTCTTTCAGCGCGTGATGGCTTCGTCTATGACCGGTGTGAGACCGGGTGCTACGCATTCGAACGACCATAGTGAGGACAATATAGCATAAACGTCCGTAGGCTTGCAAATTATCATGATTTCATTATACTGTTGTCGCCTGTTATCCCAACCTAAGGTTGGGATTAATAAAAATTAAAAAGGCATTAACAACACAGCGGAAATTAAACTTGTTGCGCTATTCGCCGAAACTGACGGAAGCGAACAAACAATCCGCCATAAAATTTATGGAAACTAAAATTTTGGTTAAAGAAACGCCGGAAGAAAATCCTCTCGGCCCGTTGGTGAATAGCGAACTTGGTGTAATGAATTTTATTTTAAGTCAAACCAAAAATCCACTCACCGAAGGTAATTTAATAGAAGGAACAGTACTTGGAATTGAACGAGCGGTTGTTTATATAGATCTTTCACCTTTAGGCACCGGCATCATTTACGGTCGAGAATTCAACAGCGCTCGCGATCTTATCAAGAAAATGAATCAGGGTGATATTGTTTCCGCTAAAATTGTCGGCACTAACCACAAAGATGGTTACATTGAATTATCATTAAAGGAGGCGCGTCAGGCGCTGATTTGGGATAAAGCGGAAAAAGCCATTAAAGAAAAAACTGTTTTTGAATTAATTGCTCAAGAAGCTAACAAGGGCGGTATAATTTTTGAATGGCAAGGTCTTCAGGGATTTTTGCCTGCTTCCCAATTAAAAGCCGAACACTATCCTAGGATTGACGACGGTGATAAGGATAAAATTTTGGAAGAATTGCGCAAATTAACTGGTACCAAAATGGCAATTTCTATTATCTCTGCCATACCAAAAGAAAATAAGTTAATTTTTTCCGAAAAAACATTGGAACAGAAAGATAAGGAAAAAATTATTGAAAAATATGCCATTGGTGAAGTAACCGAAGGCACGGTAACTGGCGTCGTGGATTTTGGAATTTTCGTGAAATTAGAAGAAGGATTGGAAGGATTGGTTCACATTTCTGAAATGGATTGGGCGCTAGTGGATAATCCGCGCTCGCGCTTCAAAACCGGCGACACGGTAAAAGTGAAAGTGATAGAAGTGAAAAGCGGCAAGGTTTCGCTTTCCATCAAAGCTCTCAAACCAAATCCGTGGTTGGAAGCGGTAAACAAATATCACAAAGACGATGTGGTTAAGGCGGTAATTATCAAATTCAACAAACACGGCGCTTTAGGCTCCATTGAGGAAGGCGTGGCCGGCCTAGTTCATGTTTCCGAATTCGGCAGCGAGGAAAAATTACGTTCCACGTTGGAATTGGGTAAAACCTATGATTTCAAAATCACCCTCTTTGAACCCAAAGAGCAAAAGATGACTTTATCTTATACTGGAGAAAAGAAATGATTTTTCGGCTGATGAAATTATAAGCTATTATATATTCCCATGGCTTTTTCGCGGCTTTCGGTAACGATTGTTTCAATCGCTTCGGAAATTTTTTTAGCGGTCTTTTTTAGGATTTCCAATTCTTTATCTTTAAATTTACCGAGAATAAAATCAATTACAGCTTTCTCGCCAATGGGCTTTTTGATTTTACCGCTTGATGTGACTAATGCGATACCGACACGAATTCTGACGAACGCTTCGGTTTTGAGTGCCTTAACGATTGATTGAACCCCACGATGACCACCAGCGCCGCGATTAAAAGAAATTTTGAACCGGCCAAGTGGTAAATCCAAATCGTCATGAATCACCAGCAAATTCTCAACGGCTTTTTTACTCTTGATTATTTTTGTTATCGCCTCACCCGATTTGTTCATAAAAGTTTCGGGTAAAAGCAGAACTATTTTTTTCTTGCCGATTTTGTCTTCACAAACCAAACTTTTAAATTTTTTGTTTTCTTCCCATTCGGACAAATCATTTTTTTGGCGAAAAATATCCAAGACCATTCGGCCGGTATTGTGCCGCGTGTTTTCGTATTCAATGCCCGGATTGCCAAGTCCTACGATTATCATAAATATAATTTATCACAATGAAGTCGCAATGTCTAAATTTTTTAATTCTCCCTTTGTAAAAGGGAGTACTCGAGTCCGCGAGGGGGAGGGATTTTTAAAAATCCCCCGCCCTTCGGGCACCCTCTTTACAAGGGGGAATAAAAGAAATGTTGCGTCAAATCATTTTTTGTAATAAAATGCTAACTATATGGAAAATCAAATTCCGCCAGAAAAAGAACATTTCTGGCGTGAGACGGTAAAATTTACTGTCATAGCTTTAGCCATTGTTATACCTTTTCGTTATCTTATCGCCCAGCCTTTTATCGTGTCCGGTGAATCAATGGTGCCGACTTTTGCCAATGGTGAATATTTGATTGTTGATGAATTAACTTATCGTTTTGTTCATAACCCAAAACGCGGCGATGTGGTAATTTTCAAATATCCTTATGATCGAAGTAAATATTTTATAAAAAGAATCATAGGTTTACCCGGAGAAACGGTTACACTTCACGCTGGCCAAGTATCGGTAAAAACAGCTTCTTCAACCATTGTTCTGCGGGAATCATATATTTCCAATATCACCAACGATGAGCTTACGGTTGAACTTAAAGATAATAAATATTTTGTAATGGGTGACAATCGACCAGAAAGTTCTGATTCAAGAATTTGGGGGCCATTGGATAAACAATTTATAACCGGCCGAGCTTTTGCTCGATTGTTACCGATCAATCGGTTAAATATTTTTCCGGGCCGAATTGAAGTCGAAATTACACCATGAAAAAAATTAAGAAATTAAAAAAGGAAAGAAAAAGCCAAGAAGCTGAAATCGCCGGTTATTACGGTTTTAATCGAGAAACACCACCGATTATAAAAAAAGAAGACTTGCAAAAGACAAAAATTTTACTTGAAGGAGAAATACTGCGACATCGTGAATCTTTGGCTACTTTGCTGGAAGAAAAAATTGCCACTCTCCGACTATATGAAGAAAAAAATTTTGATAATTTACCACAACCAATAATGCTTTACTTTCAAAATTGGCCTAGTGAAAAATACTTCAATTTAGAAATTCTGGGTTCTGCCAAAGCGATCTCTGAAGCCTCTATTATTCAAACTGCGATGGCAATTTTACGCGAACAAGGTTATCACGACCTTTACGTTAATATAAATAGTTTGGGTGACCGCGAATCAACCAATCGTTTTTTCAGAGAACTTAATAATTTTTGCCGCAAAAATTTAGACGTTTTATCGGCCGATTGTCGCCAGGCGGTTAAGCACGATGCCAGCGAACTTTTTTATTGCCACGGCGGGAAAATTGAAACTCTTTTAGAGGAAGCGCCGAAATCAGTAGCGTTTTTGTCGGAACTTGCCAAAATTCATTTTAAAGAAGTATTGGAATATTTAGAGGCGTTGGATATTCCCTATCGAATCAATAATAGTTTATTGGGCATTCGTCAATTGGTTACCCACACGATTTTTGAAATTCGAGATTTAAAATCGGAAGAAAACGAGGTTTTAGCTTTCGGTTTTCGTTACAACGCGGTCGCTCGAAAAATCGGTTTGAAGAGAGAAATTCCGGCTCTTGGCCTTCGTTTAACAGTTAAAAACTCTACTCATAGCAGACGAGTTTTCAGTAAAACAAAAACCAAAAAACCGCAAATCTTTTTTGCTCAAATCGGGGCCGAAGCTAAACTAAAAAGTTTGAAAATAATTGAAATGTTAAGGCAAGCCCGTTTTCATCTTCATCAATCTTTATCCAAAGATAAAATGAGCAGTCAAATAGCGATCGCCGAGAATTTGAAAGTGCCTTACATCATTATAATGGGTCAAAAAGAATCGTTAGAAAATAACGTTATCGTTCGCAACATGTTCAATCGCAGTCAAACCGTTGTTTCTATTGCTAAATTGACAGAACATCTTAAACACTTGAAGTATTAAAATGTTCATGCTATATTCTTAATCTTATGGTTATAAATGTGGAAGTCGCTAAAAGCGGCATGGAAAATAGTTTGAGTTTAATTCGCCGATTTACTAGAGCTGTTCGAGAAACGAATGTGCTTAAACATGTTCGGGCAGTTCGTTACCAAACTCGCCGGCAATCAAAATGTTCTAGAAAAAAGATTGCTCTAAAAAGAATTGCCGGACGACTCGAATTTGAACATCTATTCAAACTTGGTAAGGTGATAGAAAAAAGCAAAAAATTTGGCTTTAAAAAATGAACAACAACAAGTTCGGAATTAAAAATCTGACTAAAGGCAAGCTTCCCCGCTTGCCTTTTAAGCGCGCTAAAGAATTAATTCTCGGCAAAGATTACGATTTAAGTCTAGTTTTTACTGATAATAATTTAACCAAAAAATTAAACAAAATTTACCGAGATAAAGATAAACCGGCCAATGTCTTAAGTTTTGCTTTAGAAAACTACGCCGGCGAGATTTTTATTAATTTAACGCAAGCCAAAACCAACGCTAAATTGGTCTTGTTACTTATCCACGCTTTGCTTCATTTGAAAGGTTGGCAACATAGTAGTAAAATGGAGAGTGAAGAAAGAAAATTTTTATCTTTAATCTTTCATTATGTCCCGCCAAATCTCAAGCGGTATAGACATCGGCAATCACCAAACGAAAGTAATGATCACCGAAACAATAGACGGCGCTCTTTTACCGCGTATTATCGGTATCGGCGCGGCTGAATCCAAAGGATTAAGGAGAGGCTTCGTTGTTAATACCGCCGAGACTGCCAAGAGCGTCAAGAATGCCATCAATCAAGCGGAAAAAACGGCGGGCTTACAAATCAAGAAAGTATTTTTAAGTGTTGGTGGCGTTGGTGTTAACTCTTTTACTCAAATCGGCACGACAGTAATTTCTCGAGCTGATTGGGAGATTACGGACTTAGATATCAATAAAGCGGTGGAAGAAAGTCAAAATACCATTACTGAAAACGCCTTACTCAATCGTAAAATTATCCATAATATTCCTCTTAGTTTTAAAATAGACGGTAAATCAATTTGGGGCCAACCAGTCGGTATGAAAGGATCTAAACTGGAAGCCAAGACTTTTTTCGTTACTTGTTTAGAACAACATCTGGATAATTTAACCGAAGCCGTAGAATTAGCTGGCGTAAAAGTAGAAAGTCTTACCGCTTCGCCTTTTCCGGCCAGTTTGGTTAATTTGACTAAAGCGCAAAAAATTGCCGGCGTCGCGTTGGCAAATATCGGCGCCGAAACCACTACTATAGCCGTTATTGAAAACGATTTGCCGATATCATTAGAAATATTACCATTTGGCTCTTCCGATATTACCAATGATATCGCTCTTGGTTTAAAAATTTCGTTGGAAGAAGCAGAAAATCTTAAAACCGGCAACACCCCGCTTGGCAGTTTTTCTCGTCGCAAGCTGGATGAAATTATTGAAGCACGTTTATCCGATATTTTTGAATTAATCAATACTCATTTGAAAAAAATCGGTCGCAACGGTTTATTGCCGGCCGGTATAGTAATGACTGGGGGTGGCGCCGGGACAATCAATATCGAGCAGTCAGCGCGCGTCAATTTGAATTTACCGGCCAAAGCGTTAACCGGTTTGTTGGGTGCTAATTCAAAAATTCAAGTTAAGGAAAATATTTGGTCAATTGTCTACGGCCTGTGTCTCATCGGCAAAGAAGGAGCTGCCATTGATAATTTTGGCCACAATTTCGCTCAAAAAAACATCCTTAATAAAATCAAAATCTGGCTCAAGCAATTTATGCCGTAGCTATTTTTTCGTCTCTTTGTGCGGTGTGCGAGCGCGGCAAGAATGGCAAAACTTCTTGAGTTCAATTTTACGCTCAACTTTCTTTTTATTTTTCTCGCTCCAGTAATTAATATGTTTGCATTTGGAACAAGCTAGTTTTATCAATCGGTCTTGGCTCATATATTAAGATATAAAAGAGACTAACAGAAAAGATTAAATAAATCAAATGTAAATGCGTTTTATCAAAGGATTGATTCTGGTGACAAATTCATAATTATATGAAGAATCTGATATATCTGAAAGTTCATCATCTATCGTAATTGATTGGTTGCCTTGTTTACCAATCAATACTACTTCATCTTCAGGCCTTACTCCTTTGATATCAGTAACATCAAAGACAGTCACATCCATTGAGACTCTACCTAAAACCTTGGCTTTTTTGCCGCGGATGATTGACCAACCAATACTGGAAAGAAATCGCGGATAACCATGCCAATAACCGAGAGGCACCACCGCCAAGATCGAATCGCGCTTGAGTTCCTCGGTTAAACCATAGCCAATTTTTTCACCTTTTTTAACATTCTTAACTTCCGACACGATTGTTTTCCAAGAAAGAATCGGGGTTAAATTTAAATGGTGGGAAACAAAAGCTTTAATTTCAGAATCCGGCCAAAGTCCATAAAGACCGATACCTACGCGAACCATATCATAATGGGCTTTTGGAAAAAGGATGGTGCCGGCGGTGGCGCCAGTGTGCATAATTGTTTTGATTCCGGCTTTTTCAAAAGCCGCACACCATTTTTCAAACTCGGTTATTTGTCTATTGGTGTATTCGGGAAAGGCTGGGTTTTTGGCGGAAGCAAAATGGGTAAACAATCCCTCAATAATAAATTTTGGAAGTGGTTTTTTAAATTTTGAGAGCAAGGTTTTTTGCTCAGAAAGCAAAAAACCTTGCCGGTGCATACCGGTATCAATCTTGATGTGAACTTTGAGCGGTCGCTTTAGATCAAAATTATTTTTTTGCGCCGAGTTTAAATTTTCAAATGTAGAAATTGTCAAAGAAATATCATTTTCCGCCGCCTCCTTAAAACGATTTGGAAAAGTATAACCCAAAACTAAAATAGGGAGTTTAATCCCCTCCCGTCGCAAGGCAAGCGCCTCAACAATCGAATCAACTCCCAACCAATCGGCACCGAGACGTTCCATCTCTCGTGAAAAATCGATTAGCGAATGGCCGTAGGCATTTGATTTAACCACCGCCATCAGTTTTGTTTTCTTTGAAATTAAATTACGGAAGATTTTATAGTTTGAATCAATAGCTTTTCGATCAACTTCAATCCAGGTGCGCAACCCGTTGTGAGCGTTTTTTATATTCATATTCAAATTCAGCTATTCTTCCAATTTGTAGATTAAAGAGCCTTCTTTGGCTTTCTCCGCCAATTTGACGGCTACTTCATCACCCTTTTTCGCTGATTCCACCGGTTGATGATCAATTTGTATGGAATCAACCGTATGCTCAAATTCATTTTCGCCGTGTTTGATTTTCAGCTTATCGCCGATTTTCAAAACACTTTTCAATTTAAGCACCGCCACGCCGATTTTGTCGTACCAATGAGTAACTTCGCCAATATTTTTTTCCGCCATAAAATTTTGTTTATTATTATTTCTCGACCTTTTGCGCAGGGAAGGATTCGAACCTTCGTAGGCCATAGGCCGACAGATTTACAGTCTGTTGCAATTGACCACTCTGCCACCTGCGCAACTAAATAAACTTTACTATATCCCATTCAAAATTTCCACTGCTTTATCCATTTGCGAATCGCGTTTGATGTCGGCATCTTTGGTTGTAAGTTTTATCAAATAATCGGGGGACAAACCTTCTTTGGAAATAGAATGGCCGAGCGGCGTAAGCCAACGGGCAATCGTTAATTTAAGCGAAGTCTCTGATGTAATTTTAATTAATTCCTGAACCGAACCCTTACCAAAAGTTTTAGTTCCTACTAATTTGGCAATGTTGTGCTCGCGCAACGCGCCCGCTAAAATTTCCGATGCCGATGCCGACCCCTCATTGATCAAAATTATCATTTTCAAGTTATCATTGAAAATATTATAGCCCCGCGATCGGTGAATTGTCGGTTCGGTACCCTTGGCATATTCTTCCGAGACGACAATTTTTCCGGCCGGCAAAAACCAACTGGCCATATCAACTGCCGCTTCCAGATAACCGCCCGGATTGCCACGTAAATCCAAAATTAATTTATGACTACCAGATTCCATAAAACCCCGCAGAGCTTCCCGGAACAAATTGGAAGAATTGGCGGAAAAATTGTAAAGTTTTATAACATAAATATCGTTTTGCCAGGGATTGTTTGCTTTATTGTCATCACCGTTGGCGATGTTCTGCTTGACTTCGGTATCAATGGTTGGAATGTTAATGACATCACGGACAATAGTGATTTCCAACGGTTCATTCTTGCCTTCACGGGCAATAGTTAAACGTACCGACGTGCCACGTGGCCCACGAATCATTTTTACCGCCGCTTCTATCGTCATATCAGCTGATAAGGTGTCATTGATTTTGATAATTTTATCACCTGATTTGATACCAGCACGGAAAGCTGGTGTGTCTTTCAACGGTGCCACCACGCTTAACACATCATCTTTAATGCCCAATTCCATACCGACGCCTTCAAACTGACCGCTAATTTCCGTTTCAAAAGCTTTAGATTCCACCGGCGGAAAGAAAACGGTATAAGGATCGTCAAGCGATTTAGCCAAACCCTCAATGGCGCCGTAAACTTTTTCTCGATCAGTAGTAGAAGTGGCAGCGGTAACAAATTTTTCATTGATAACATTCCAGGCCTGCCAGAACGGGGAAAAATCTACCAGCTCGGGCTTACCAGTATCTTTGTTTTGTAATTCGGTAACGATTAATTCCGCCGGCACATTTTTTTCTCCCTGTCTATAACCCAAGAAAAAAGCGCTTCCGATTACCAGAAGCAAAATAAAACCGGTGGAAAATCTTTTAGACGAATCTGTTTTCATACTTATCTGCTATTTTATCATCTCTACCATTTTTCCACCAATAGCATTTCTTTTTCGCCAAATGATTGCCAAATTTCCTCAGTCACGAAAGGCATAAATGGATGGAGCATTTTTAGAATTTCTCGCAAACCCTGTGCCAAAACTGCAGTTGTTTCGGCATCTTCTCTCTTTTTGCTGTCTTCAATGAACTTATCGGCAAATTCGTGCCAAATAAAATCATAAAGTAAATGCGCCGCTTCGCCGAATTTATAAGCATTCAAATTTTTTTCTACCGCTTTTTTGGTCTCAGCCAATGCTTTCATGAATTTTTTATTTTCGGTTAATTTTTCCGACTTGGAGGCTTCGCCTCCAAGTGATTGAGTTTTCAACTGAACAAAACGGGAAATATTCCAGAGTTTATTGGCGAATTTTTTGCCCATCAAAATATTTTGCTCGTTAAAACGAATTTCTTGCCCGCCGAATTCTTGAAAAATCAAACCGAATCGGGTAGCGTCGGCGCCGTATTTTTCAATCAACACCAACGGGTCTATGCCGGTGCCGAGCGACTTGCTCATTCGTCGTCCGTCTAATGCTTGGACGGTAGAGTGAATAATCACATCCTTGAATGGTGGCTTGCCCATAAATTCTAAACCGGAAAAAACCATCCGCGAAATCCACAGATGCAAAATGTCCCGAGCCGAAGTGATAAGCGAAGTCGAGTAATAATTTTTGAGGTCGCTGGTTTTTTCCGGCCAGCCCAAAGCGGCAAAAGGCCAGAGCGCCGAAGAAAACCAAGTGTCAAAAGTGTCTTCACTGCCTTCAATTGGAATTTTATGCCCCCACCAAATTTGCCGTGAGACGCACCAATCTTTTACCTCCCGCAGCCAATCCAAAGAAATTTTCTTCCAACGCGCCGGCGTATATTTCACCTCGCCTTTTTCAATTGCCTTAATCGCCTTTTCCGCCAGCGGCTTCATTTTGACAAACCATTGTTTGGAAAGCATTGGTTCAACGGTGGTATTACAGCGATAACACTTGGCGACATTGTGAGTAAATTCTTCTTCTTTTTCCAAAAGGTTAAGTTCGGTAAGTTTGGCGACAACTTTCTCCCGCGCTTCGGCAATTTTCAAACTATCAAAATCCGGACCGACATTTATAATTTTACCTATCTCATTTATTACTTTACGGTAAGGCAAACCAGCGCGCTCGGCGATGGCGCTGTCGGTGGCGTCGTGAGCTGGCGTTACTTTCACCGCGCCAGTGCCAAATTCTTTGTCCACGGCAAAATCGGCAACCACCGGAATCTCCCGCTCTACAATCGGCAAAATCAGAATTTTGCCAATCAAATTTTTATAACGCGGGTCTTTGGGATTAACCGCCACTGCTGTATCGCCCAACATCGTCTCCGGTCGCGTAGTCGCCACCATCACAGAACCAGAACCGTCTTTGAATGGATACTTGATATGCCAAAGTTTTGATTTTTCCTCGGCGTATTCCAATTCCAAATCAGACAACGCCGTCTGGCATTTGACGCACCAATTAATCACTCGCTCGCCTTGGTAAATCAAACCTTTCTTTTGGTAATGCTCAAAAGCAGTTCTGACCGCAACTTGATATTTTTCATCCATCGTAAAGCGCGTTCGGCTCCAATCCAAAGAACAGCCAAGTCGCTTGAGCTGATTCAAAATCGTTTCGCCGTATTGCTCGCGCCATTGCCAAATTTTTTCTAAAAACTTTTCTCGGCCAAGTTGATGCCGCGACAAGCCCTGCTTTTTCAAATCCTTTTCCACCACATTTTGGGTAGCGATACCGGCGTGGTCAGTACCGGGCAACCACAAAGTTTTATAGCCATGCATTCTTTTGTAACGAACCAAAATATCGGTGATGGTATTTTCCAAAGCATGGCCCATATGGAGCGAGCCGGTAATATTGGGTGGTGCAATCATCACCACGAATTTTTTCGTTCTTTTTCCCGGCAATTTTTCCGGTGTGAAAAACCCGCTCTCCAACCATTGCCGGTAAATTTTATCCTCCACCGCTTTTGGTTCATAAGCTCCCGCGATTTCTTTCATATTGATATATTAGAGCATAGTTGAGTTTTTTTCAAAGTTTGTTATGCTATTAAATAGCAGTAAAAAGACAGGTCGAAATACTGCCTGAGAGAAATTTTAAAAAATCAACTGACCAATATGCAGGAACAGGATGTCCAATTTCTGGACTTCGTCGTAAAAGCCTTAGTGGATAATCCGAAAGATGTTAAAATCAATCGGACAGTGGATGAAATGGGAGTGCTTCTGACACTCGCCGTCAACCCAGCCGATATGGGAAAAATCATCGGTCGCATGGGTAACACCGCTAAAGCCGTCCGCACCTTGCTCCGAGTCGTCGGGATGAAAAATAATGCTCGCGTCAATCTAAAAATCAATGAACCAGAAGGCGCGCCGCCTCGCGAACCAAGAGCGACTAAAACGGTAGATGAAGCGATGGAAGATTTGAAAATATAAACACAGAAACCCCGCGAAAGCGGGGTTTCTGTTAAAATTATGACTTTTCATATTGTTACATTATTTCCCAGTGTTTTTCGCTCGTATTTAGGCGAGTCTATTTTGAAGCGCGCCATTGAGGATAAAAAAATCGCCGTGAAATTTTATAATCCGCGCGACTTCGCTGATAATAAATACAAACGAATTGACCGCGCACCCTACGGCGGCGGACCAGGCATGGTAATTCAGGCGCTCCCTGTCATTAAAGCTATTGAAAGCGCCTTAAATTCAACACGGAAAACAAAAAGACCAAAACTAATCTGGTTGACGCCAAACGGCAAACAATTTACCAATTTAACCGCGCTAAAATTGGTGGATGAAAAGCGCGACTTGATTATCATTTGCGGTCGCTATGAAGGAATTGACGAACGAGTGAAAAAAGTTTTTAAAGTAGAAGAAATTTCCGTCGGCCCGTTTGTCTTGACTGGCGGCGAGTTGCCGGCAATGATAATGATTGACGCTATTGCCCGCCAAATTCCCGGTGTTTTGGGCAATAATAATTCACTGGAAGAAAACCGGATTGCCAGTCCCGATGTTTATACTCGACCTGAAGTTTTCAAATATAAAGGTAAAAATTACCGCGTACCGAAAGTTTTACTTTCGGGACATCATAAAAAAATTGAGAATTGGAAATTGAAAAGATAAAAAGATCGCCCCAATGAATGTTTCATCAAAAGGGCAATTTTGTCTATTCCACCTCCTCCAGTTGAAAAAACTGGCAATCCAATTTTTTATCAATTGGAACCGAAACCGATATTCTTTCTCCCACCTTTTCAAACGATGCAGTGATTGGTATGAACACTGGGTCATTCAAATTGGTCTTGGTAAGAAGTCGGTAATCGCTATCTTGTAGCACTTCCCAAGTTATCTTTAGCTGATTGTTAACAATTACTGCCTCTGGTTTGGGTGCTGTATCAAGAGCTAAAACAGCAGGAAAAATCCGATCGGCCACCAGTTGATAACCTTTTTCATTGGGATGAACAGGGTTACTTAGAAGAAAAATATTGCCGATAATTCCCCGTAAAACGTTTGGCACAAAAGCCACTTTTGTTTCATCGGCTAAATTGTGAAAACCGTCACGCAAGCGATCTGTAAACAAACCTCCTTGCACGCCTACCAGAATTACCGCGGCGCGTTTACGTTGAATAATTAAAATAATTTTCTTCAGATTCTCTATCGCAACTGTCGGCGATTTGCCTTGCAAAATATCATTGCCACCCAGAAGAATAATCACAATTCGGGGGTTTTTAGCAAGAACATCATTTGTCAATCTTTTTAAGGCACTTTCGGTCGTATCACCAATCATGCCGGCATTTATTATCGGTTTCCCCAGTCGTCGTCCAAGTTCAGATGGAAAGTCCTTGCCTTGTGGCGCTCCCTGTCCAAACACCAAACTATCACCGAAAGCTACGATTGCCCTGCCACGAGGGGGATAATTTTTAATGTCTCTAGGATTTTCCACAGATTTACGAACATTGAGCATTGCGCTTTTGGCAACCTGTCGCGAACCGCCAAAAAAATTCCATTCAAAATAACGACACTCATAATCCCCTCTCTCTTCGGGAGCATCAAACACAGTATTACCAGCACGAAAAGCGGCGTATTTCC
>Ga0209542_10009394_pt1 | contig 17943 bp, 21 predicted proteins | sample RifCSPhighO2_01_FD_184028 | JGI IMG/M metagenome (GOLD analysis project Ga0209542, IMG submission 184028) | Soil microbial communities from Rifle, Colorado - Rifle CSP2_plank highO2_0.1 (SPAdes) (version 2) | ecosystem: Environmental > Terrestrial > Deep subsurface > Rock core/Sediment ...
AGGTTAAACAAAAAGTTCTAAAATACCTTGGAAATATAAGTCATATTTTAGAAGTATTTACTGACTATGAAAAAGGAAAGAAATAAGTTACTTTAGTTCAATTAACTGGGATTGACGAAAACTTTAAGAAGCCCGATGATTTTATTTCTAATGAAATGAAAGATAAAAAATCACCATTGATTGAATCTCTTGAACAAAATATAGAATCCACAAATTTTGAAGATAATCTTACATATTCTTCTTCAATTTCTGAAGAAAAATGGCGGATTCGGGATTATCAAGCAGCAGTAGTAGGGACGTTAGGAGCAGGTATAGGCGCTTATTTAGGATATAGAAATGGTTGGTCTCCGGTAAATATATTTTTATTCACTGGAGGATTTTTATTGCTTGCAGAATCAGGTCTTTGTCGAATTCTTGATGACTATCATAAATAGAGATTAAGAAATGTTTGATTTTGGAAAATATGAATTCAGCCCCTCTCGATATCTATGGTTGCGAATTTCTTTTGAGATTGTACTTCTTGCTATACTAATTTTGGTTATCGCTAAGATTAAACTAGTTGATCAGAAAGACATGGTTATTGCACTTGGAGCAGGCGCAGCATATTTGAGATATTCTTGGAGAATTATAGCCAGCGAAGATTCTAAAGCAAGCAAGCCAAGAAAAAGGAAATAATCGTGGTATTCTTTTAATCTTTTAAAAAACTCCTAATCTCATTCACCATTTTCTAAATAATCACCAGCCCAACAAGAGCATGCAGGCTACTCGAAAACTCGCGCCTGATGCTCGACGTTTGAAGAGAAGAATTACTTTTTAATTTCTTTTCTATTAACTTCGTCTTTAAACTTTGTTATAATAAAAAATAAAAAAAATTGTGAAAGAGTATAAAGATGCTTTTGATATGTATAACTGCATAACTTACATTCCATTTTAGTGCAGTTATACAGATAGAGAACTGCGAGAAATAAGTTATCAAAGCTATGCAGTTGTCTATATGCTTGAAAAATATGATAAAATTAGAGAATTTTTTTTCAGATGAAAAAGAATGGATGTAATTCTATCTGTTAAAACCCTCTATTTTTGAGTGTGATAATGCTTTTAAATCGTGTGGTTCTTTCAAAAACATGTTAAAACAAATTTATGCTTATCAGGTGACAATTCATAAGGAGTATGTTCCTGAAATTACTTTTGAATATGATACTCATCCTTCGTATTGTTCAAGTTTTAGGGGTTTGCAAGGATTAGCCGAATATGTAGAATCTCATGTTAAATCTGCTTTTGGTCAAGATTGTAGAGAGATAGCAATTAATGATTTTTCTCTTAAATTTCCTTTGCCGTTTAAAACAAAGCCACTTAACAAAAAACAAAGGACTGAATTAGCTAAATGCTTGCCTAATTTAAATATAAACTGGTTGTCTCAGCCTATTGTAAAACCTAAAAAATAATTCTAGAATAATTTTGTTTGTTTGCTTCCTTGAACAAGATCTTGAACATTAATATTAAAAACTTGAAGGATGTTTTCTACTGCAGGAAGAAGCTGATTGTTAAGATAATAATCAATATTATACTCGCCTTTTTCATCCATGAGCTTTACTTTTTCTCGAACAAGGGATTTTTTCTCTCTTGTCTCGGCAATAAAGTATTCGAGAGTCATTCCAATATCTAATGGAATTCCTTTTTCTTTCATTTTTTGGGCAGCGATAACATGAGGAGTTATCGATTTATATTCGCTTAATGGCTTTTTTAATTGAGTACGTACACGGATTTGTTCTCTAGTTATTTTTCTTTCTCTGAGGTCTTTTATTGTTTTCTTTATTAGTTCTAGAGCTGATTTTTCATTGCCTTCGCTTAAAATTAGTTCTAAGACTTTACTTTGAAGCTCGCGAGCCAAGTCGCACCAGTCTCTTCGGACTGTTTCAAAACCTCGAATCTTCATTTTTCCTTTTTCATCAATTAATGCGTATTTCTTTTTTGCACCAAATTCACCATCGCGTTTTGTAACCCAGATTCCGCGCTTGTAAAAATCCTCAAGTTCTAGTTCCATTATTCCCGGAAGATTTTTATTTAATCTTTCAAGAAATTTTAGTGTTTCTTCTTTTGTTTTACTGCCCTGTAAAAATCCTATGCTGTCTGTATCAGACATTATTATTTCATATCCTTCTTGTTTTATTTTTTCTATCGTATTAAGAATAGATTTTTTTGCAAGAGCAGCTGTCGCAGCAGCTGCTTCTCTACAATAATATCGTGCGCCAAAAAATCCTTGATAACCATAGGCTGCATTTGCAATAAGTTTGTAAGCGTTTGAACGAGCTTTTGTCAGATTATCCGGATGTTTTTTATATTCTGCTTTATACTTCTTACGTTTTTCAACCATTTCGCGAAGCATTGTTGGAAAAAATCCGGGTTTGTTTGAAAAATAAGCTTTTCCTTCATCACCTAAATCTGCTTCATTAGCTTCTTTGAATTCTTTGTTTGCTTTTAGCTGCATATTTCCAAGAAAAGTTGATTTTGAAAGATTATAAGTAACAATAACACTGCTGTACATGCTTGTAAAATCAAACATAACAACATTATTATATAATCCTGGATTTGGCTGAAGAACAAAAGCGCCTTCATATTTTCCTAGATTTCTTCGTTCTTCTATCTCGTTGTGAAGAGCCCGCTTTTCAGCTATTTCATTGAAATTTTTAAGATTATGAAGAATATAGTCTTCAACAAGCTGGCTCATTCCACTTCGAGTTATATCCCAGACAGGCTCTTGAATAATTCTTGAAATCTCAAGCATATCTGGCCAGAGTTTTTCTGCGAGTTTTAAAGTTATAATAGAATCTTGTATACTATATTCAAAAAAATTATTCCATTCGTCTTCTTTTATTTTTGAGGAATGTTTATGTTCGTGCTCTTTTTTACCTTCATTTAGTAATTCGAGAGCTACTTCATTTAGTCCGAGAGTTTCGCTTTGAAGATATTGACTGAAGACTGTTTCTATAAAACGAAAAAGGTCAACATGGATTATTCCAAAAATACTTGAAGAGGCTATTCTTCCACGAGTGAATGAAGGTTTGCTATCATCCAAACCTAAATCAAGCTTAACTCCGAGATGTTCTGCCCGAGCTTTTAGATAAGGCATATCAAAGCCATCTGAAAAATATCCAGCAAGCAAATCGGGCTTTTCTTTTTTTATTATTTTTACAAATGCTTCAAGCATTTCTTCTTCATCCTTGAAGAATTCTACGAATTCAGGTTTTTCATCAGACTTTTTCCAAGTCAAAACCTTTTTAAGATTATTATTTCCTGCAATAGATATCATTAAAATTTCGCCTTTTCCTATTTCAAATTCATCGCATTCCAAGTCAAATGCTATTATTTTTGGTGAAAACTCGGGTTGTTTATCTGTATTTTCAATCTTTTCAACTTTAATCACTAAATCTACATCTAAAATAGAGTCTATTCCTCCGAATTCTTCACTATTGTTTAAAATTTCGCCTGTTATTTTTTTCCAAACAAGGGGCCGAAGATTTTTTTCGGTTATGTATTTTGTTATTAATGGAATATCATATTCCCTTCTGAATTCGATTTCAGGAAAATCAAGCTGGTCTGCAACAGGATGAGCATCTTTGTAGTTTGTCATGAAAATTTTCAAAGCTTTTACTTCTCTTCCAAGAAATTTTTTATCTTCAATCAGTATTTTTTCAACCTTTGTTGTGCGATTTTCAGTTTCTATGGTTATTTTTTCTATTTTTTCTTTTATATCTTTTATTCTTTTTTCATTTATTCCTTCCCTGAATATTGCATAAAGAAAAGGCTCGAAACTATCAATTATGCAAATATGCTTGCCTTCATCATCTTTTCCTACTATTTTAAAGTAATTTCTTCCATTAAAGTCAAAATAGTCATAATCTATTGGAAGGAAATTTATAGTATTTTTCATATAAGAAAGAAGAATTAAGGGCTTATAAAATTATTGAGCTTCTAATGCTTCTATTTTTTGATCTGTCCAGCCAGGTAGTTCGAGAATTCTGCTTGGACCATTGCGTGAGTTATCATCAAAAAAACCAACACAATCTGAAAGTTCTACAGGATATCCATTTATTTCGCCTTCAGCATAGGTTCTTTGTTTAATTCCTTTTTCATCAAATGCACGATATAAAACTAAAGATGGATGTTTTGCAACATATTGTTCTATTGTTTTTTCTGAACCTAAACATTTTTGAGTTTTTCCGCTAATTTCTAGAATTTCAAACTTTGAGTTTTGATAGTGCTGAGTTGGATTTGCGCACCCAGCTATGCTTAAGGCTACTAAAGTTGAACCCATAAGATTTCGAATATAATTTTTCATATTTTATTGTAGTTTTTGACATTTATAAAGCTTTTGTTTTTGTTGTATCTTCTTGGTAGTAACACTATAGAAAAGTTTAAAAATAGGGATTTCTTCTATAAAGTATGGCTAAAACACAAAAAAATTCAAGCGAAGCTACACGACAGAGATTTGCAGAATTAATGTTAAAAAGACCTATTGAAGATCTTAAATTAATTGCTGCTGCTTATGATAGAGCTTATGATTTAGTTCAGCTAGGTAAAAATCCTGATGAGGCTTTTTACAGAGAACTTGCGCGTGCATTTTCTGGAGTTAATTCTCAAAGAAAATATCAAATCATGGGACGACCATTAAGTTATAAACAAGGAAGAATTGTTTTTGATATTGTTCGAAATGGATATGGCTCTAGAAGCAATGAAGCTTCTGTTTCTTTAGATGATGTTGATTTTTCAAGCCAACCAAATTCTCTTGAAAATCTTGCTGAAGATGAGATTGTTGAAGGCTATCAAAAACACTACGACAGAATGCTTAAAGAATGCGACAAATAATTCTTAATCAAAAAGTTCTTTTATTAAAATTGAAGCTGTTAGAATAAATACGCCGAGTGCAAATCCTCCAATAATGTCGGTTATCCAATGAGTATTTAGATAGAGCCTTGAAAAGCCGATAACGAAGGGAAAAAGTATGCAGAAAGTTAATAGAATTATTTTTAGCGTTTTTGATTTTATTTTATCTTTGAATATATAATACAATAAACCAAAGAAAATTAATGAAGAAACTGCATGGCCGCTTGGAAAAGAAAAACCTGTTTCATTGATAAGAGAGTTTAAAGGCCTTGCTCTTTGAATTATTTCTTTTAGGGAGTAGATTAAGGAAGCTCCTGCAAGCATTCCGAAGGCTAATAGTGTGGAATCTTTTTTGTTTTTGAAAAAAAGCAAGATAACTATCATTAAGGTTATTGCTGTGAGCATTTTTATATCAAAAATAAAACCAATTATTGCTGAAAGCTTGATAAAAAAGGGATTTTGAATTGAAGTTATTAGGGTGTTTATGGTTTTGTCTAAAGTTATTATTGGCTGACGAAAGGTTAGAGCTAGTATTGCAAATAGAACCAAAAAAATAATAGAAGATAATAAAACGATTTTGTTTCTTTTTTTCATATTTTATTGAATTAGGTTAGATTTATATATTTAATGAACGATTGAATATTAAATAAAGTTTAAATAATTGGGTGATTGCCTCCTCCTGCCGGCAATCGTTAAATAACCTCCTTAAGGTATAGCAAATTTGGTTGGGAAGTTTGAGTAAGAAGAGATATTGAAGAAAAAGTTGAACCCGCTTAACAATGGTTGAATAAGCCAAATAAGGCGAAGCCTGTTTTGATAACTTACTGATAAATTATATAAAAGATAAAATTAAAAAATGAAAATATACTTAATATAAAATGGGATTGCAGATAGCAGATATTATTCCTAGAAAAGAAATTGAACTAAGTGACTTACATGGAAAAACTCTGGCAGTTGATGCTTTTAATGTAATATATCAATTTTTGAGCACGATTAGGCAGCCGGATGGGACTCCGCTTATGGATTCTAAGAAAAGAATAACTTCGCATTTATCTGGATTGTTTTATAGGAACATGAATCTTATTCATGAAGGAATAAAATTAATTTATGTTTTTGATGGAAAAGCCCCTGCTTTGAAAAGAGGAACACAGGAAAAAAGAGAAGAAATAAAAGACGAAGCTCGAGAAAAATATGAGCAAGCAAAAGAAGAAGAGAATGTTGAAGAAATGGGAAAATATGCTAGGCAGATTGTTCATTTGGATAAACAGAAAATAGAAGAGAGTAAGGAATTGCTTGAAGCGATGGGCATTGCAGTCATTCAAGCTCCTGGAGAAGGCGAGGCTCAGGCGAGTTATATTGCTAAACAGGATGATGATGTTTATGCTATTGCCTCGCAGGATTATGACTGTCTTTTATTTGAGGCTCCAAGATTAATTCAAAATTTAACACTTGCTCGCAAGAGAAAAACAGTATCGGGTTATGTTGAAATTAAGCCGCAGCTTATTGAACTGAATCATGTTCTTAAAGAAATGAACTTGACTCAAGAACAGCTTATTTGCATTGGAATTTTAAGCGGGACAGATTATAATCCTGGCGGAGTTAAAGGAATAGGTCAAAAAAAAGCGCTTAAATTAGTTCAGGAATATAAGACTAAAGAAAAAATATTTGAAGCAGTTGAAAAACTCGAGCGTGAGGGAAAATATAAAATTGAATTTGATTGGAAAGAAATTTTTGAATTGATGAAGTATCCTAATATAGACAAGGATTATAAAATAGAATTTCCAAAAATGAATTTTGAAAAAATTAAGGAAATTTTAATGGAGCATGATTTTAGCGAAGAAAGAATTGAGAGTCAGCTTGATAAATTGAGAGAAGTTAAAGAGGCGAAGAAACAAAGAACTTTATTCTAAGTCACCTGTCTTAATACTTTTAAGACAAACATCTTAAAGACGAAAAATTTATAAAGACACATGTCTTAATACTTTTAAGATAAACATCTTAAAAAAATGAAACAAGGAAACATAGACATTATAGAGGAAGTTAATGATGAAATAAATTCTGCTTTGAAAGATCCGCGAGGTTTGTTAATTCATCAAAGAAGATTGGCTTTTTGCTTGTCTATTGGAGCTGTGGCATTGATAGAACAATATTTTGAAAAAAAAGAGGTATTAAAAACAGGCGCGAGAGTTAATCATGAATGGCTTAAAAAGAAAAAAGATAATGTTAAAAAGCTTATTTCTAATCAGATTACAATTCCTGTAGGAGAAATTAAAAATATTGATGCTTTTTTGGATTTAGCCTATGAAATAGAGAAAGAGCGAAATGAATGGGCTTATGGAAAAAAAGTTTTAGAAGAGACTCTTAAGGAAAAAATAAATTTATTTCTTAATTTTAAGAAGAAGATAGAAAATGAATAATCTAAAAAGTTATGCAAGTTATTTTGTTTCTTATTTTTTGGATAATTTAAATAATGTAAATTTTGAAAAAATAATTCTTTTTGGAAGTGTAGCAAGAGAAGAAGCAACAAAAGAGAGTGATATAGATATTTTTATTGAAATTAAAAAAGAAAATAAAAAATTAGAAATTGAAATAAAAAAAATTTTAGAGAATTTTTACAAAAGTAGAGAGGCACTTCTATTTAAAGCAAAAAGGATAGATAATAAGATAAATCTGATAATAGGAAAGCTTGAAGAATGGAAAGACTTAAGAGACAGTATAGAAAACACAGGAATTATTCTTTATGGAAAATATATTCCTGAAATGATGACTGGAAAAAATCTAAAAAAATATTCTTTAATTTCGTGGGAAAAAATAGGCAAGAATCGCGGAGCTTTTTTGAACAGAGTTTATGGCTTTAAGGTAAGAGATAAGATTTATGATGGTTTAATAAAAAAGCTTAATGGAAAAAAGTTGGGAAAAAGTAGCATTGCTGTTCCTGCTGAAAGTTCTAAGGAGATTTTAGATCTTCTTGGAAAATATAAAGTTGAAGCAAAAGTAATTAATATTTATCTACAGCCTTAATGGAGCATGATTTTAGCGAGGAAAGAATAGAGAGCCAGTTAGATAAGTTGAGGGTAAGGAAGCGAAAAACTCGCGTTTGCATTTTTGAGTTTATTTATTGAGTTTGCTAATCGCAAAAATTAATAATTTTTGGGACCCTAAAAAAGCAATGCTTTTTTCGGAAATGCAAAAGCTCGCAACGGACGTTTTTTTGATTTAGCGAAGCTTAGATATTGATGTTTTTAGAGATTTATATTGGTTTCTATGAAAGTCGAAAGCTTTATAAATAATACTTGCTTAGTATAGAAAGCTAAAATCAAGGAAAATAGAGCAAAGATGAAGAAAATTGAACAAGTATATAGGGAAATACTCTATAATGTTATAGAAAAAAAAAATAATAGATTCACACAGCTAGGGCTGGCAAAAAAATTACAAATTTCGTTAAGTACTGTAAATTTTGCCTTGAAAAAACTTCAGAAAATAGGTAGCATAAAAATAGGCAAAATGGGTTTTAATATCTTAGATGTAAAGAAAATTTTATATTTATGGGCTTCTGAAAGAGATATAAAAAAAGATATCCTTTTTTCAGCTAGAATAAATTTGCCCGTAGTTGAGATAGAAAAAAATATGCCTAATGTGGTTTTCGGAGGTTATAGTGCTTATAAGTTTAAATTTAAGGACGTTCCCGCAGATTATTCTGAAGTTTATGTCTATTCTGATGAAAGTCAATTAAATGAAATTAAGAATAGACTTGGCAGGTTTAGTGATAAAAATTTTAAAAATCCAAATTTATTTGTTTTAAAGAAAGCAGATAAAGAAATAGACTATGGCAAAACATCCACCATCAGTCAGATTTTTGTTGATTTATGGAACTTAAAAGAATGGTATGCTTCTGAATTTATAAAAAAATTGGAGGAAAAGCTGAATTTAAAATGACTGAATTTTGGAATTCTCTTCTTACAGAGAAAAGCTGGAAACTGCTTCAAGAAATAAGAAATAAATATGATTTTATTCTCATAGGTGGCTGGGCAGTTTATCTTTTAACAAAGCAACAAAAATCAAAAGATATAGACATTGTTGTTTCAATTGAAGAACTTCAAAAACTTAAATCTGGAAATTTGCAGAAAAACCAAAATCTCAAAAAATATGAAATAAAAACAGAAGAAATAGATATTGATATTTATGTAGAGTATTATTCTGAACTGGGAATTCCTGTTGAAGATATAAAAAACCATATTATTTTTGTTGAAGGATTTAAGATTCCCAATGTAGAAGCTATGATAATTCTCAAACAAGAGGCCTATAAAAATAGAAAGGATTCTGTTAAAGGTCAAAAAGATGAAATAGATATTTTATCCTTAATATTCTTTTCTGATTTTAACCCAAAAAACTATATAAAAATATTAAGGGAATATAAGAAAGATATTTTTTATTCTGAATTAATCCCTATTATAAAGAATTTTAAAGAATATGAAAAACTTAACTTAAATCCGAGAGAGTTTAAGATAAGAAAGAACAAGATACTGGAGAGTTTAAGAAAAATCTAGATTTTGAAAAGCTGAGAGAAGCTAAGGAAGCGAAGAAACAACGGACTTTATTCTAGCAGAACGCACTTTTGCATTTTTGAGTTTATTTATTGAGTTTGCTAATCGCAAAAATTAATAATTTTTGGGACCCTAAAAAAGCAATGCTTTTTTCGGAAATGCAAAAGCTCGTAGAGAACGTTATTTTAAAGAGAAAATGAGCTATAATTTTCCTACCTAAAAAGGTAAGATAAATAACTATTTTCCTACCTAAAAAGGTAAGATTTATAAACTTTGTTTTTTATTATATTTCATGGAAATTAATAATATTAAAAGAATACTCTTAAAATATAAAAAAGAAATACCTTTAAAAATATTTTCTCGGGAATTGAAGCTTTCCCATCTTAAGTTTGATAAGGCAAATATAATCGTCGGACCAAGAAAATCTGGAAAAACATTCTTTCTTTATAGCTTATTAAAACTGGAAAAAAATCCTGTTTTTGTAAATTTCGAAGATTTACTCATTTCAGATATTAAAAAAACAGAACTTATGAATATTTTAGATTTTTCTAAAGAATTATTTGGAAAAGAAAATCTTTCTTTTTTCTTTGATGAAATTCAGAATATTGATGGTTGGGAAAATTTTATTATTTCTCTTTTAAATGAGCATTATCCTATTTATATCACGGGTTCTAATTCTAAAATGTTAAGTAAGGAGATTGCAACAGCATTAAGAGGTAAAGCCTTGACTTATCTTATGCTGCCTCTTTCATTTAAAGAGTACTTGAATGTTAGAGGTATAACTTTAAAAAAAGATTTTGAATATACAGATAAAGTTATAGAAATAAAAAAAGAATTCTTGACTTATTTAAAATATGGGGGTTTTCCAGAAATAATATTAAGTGAATCTTTGGAATTAAAAAATAGAATTGTTAGTAGTTATTTTGATTCTGTTTTATACAAAGATCTGGTAGATAGATTACAACTTAAAAATCTTAAACTTGTGGAGATTACTATTAAATATATTCTGAATTCTTTTGGAAACACTTTTTCTATAACTTCTTTTGAAAATTATTTGAAATCTAATAAGATAGGCTATAGTTTGGAAGATTTGTATGTTATTTTAAGAAGCATACAAGATGTTTTTATGGCCAGTTTTGTGAAACAATATTTTAAGTCTTTTAGAAAAGCAGAGTTTTCTAAATCCAAAGTTTATCTTTTTGATACTTCTTATATAAAATTTTTAACAAATGAACCAGAAGACCATGGTAGAATACTGGAAAACATAGTTTTTATAGAGCTTTTTAGAAGGGAAGGTAATATTGAAAATAAACATATTTTTTACTATAAATCTGATAAAGATGAAGAGTGCGATTTTGTTATTTTGGAGAAAGATAATATTAAAAAAGCTATTCAGGTAGCTTATTCTTTTAATGATAAAAATAGAGAAAGAGAAATTAATGGGCTAATAAAAGCTATGGATTTTTTTAAGCTTAAAGAAGGATTAATTTTGACTTATGAACAAGAAGATGAACTGAATATAGAAGGAAAAAAAATAATTATTAAGCCGGTTTGGAAGTGGCTTCTTGGATTATAGGGCACTCTAGGCTTTATTTCTGAATTTTTGAGATATCCTTTAATTTATTTTTCTGAACAAAGAATTGAAGGCCAGCTTGATAAGTTATGGAAGCGAAGAAACAAAAAACTTTATTCTGATTTTAATCAATTTTAGCGCCTTCTTCTTTTAATCTCTTTTTTAAGAACATCATTTGACTTTTTGCTGCAGCATTTCCTGTTTTATTATAGGCTTCTACTGCTTTATGATATTTATTTATCATCTCTACAATTTGCTCATCACCAATAGTTCTATGTACTTTTCTTATCTCGCTGAATGCAAAATATTGATGTATTGATCTATCGAAGATTAAAGATAGCAATACAAAAATTAAAGCGCTCCAATAAATCCAATTAGAAGTATCTGAAAGTTGAACATCTTTTGATATCCATAATGCTATAAAAACAATGCCGTATAATACCCAGCCAGCTCTTCTTCCAAAACCGCCAAAATTTGAATTATGTATGAAGAAAAAATATATTATTAGTGGCAAGAAACTAGTAATAGCAATTCCTAATGCACTATATGGTAAAAGTATACCTTTAATTAAGTCTGTTTCAGGCAAATATCTCATTGCTAAAATTGAGACTACGGATGCAATAATATATATTACTCCCGGTTTACTTTCTAGGTCTCCAAATATTTTTGCTTTATTCAATACAAAAACAATTATTACAAATAATAGTATTAATAAAAGAATTTTTGCGAAAAAAAATTCGTCAAATGCACTTGTATTTAATAATGCTTCAAAAAACGGGCTTAAAAAATCACTTACTACTCGAATTAAGTCTCTGGGACCTTGTGAAATATCATAGGAGTTCCAAGCAGCTGAAACTAATGGAATTACTTTTAGAAACATAAATGAAGCTGCTAATGCAAGGATGCTCTTTTTTTTATTCATAGATCTTATAGCATATTGTGGTTTATAAAGATTTTTATGGTTTTGTGCGTGGAGTATTATGTTTTTGATTAAAGAAATATTTATAAAGGAGTTATTATTATATTGTTTATGAAAAAAGGGACAAGGATATTAGCATTAACATTATTCAGTTTAGTTCTAGTTTCATTTTTAGTCGGTGTTGTTAGTGCTGCTGAAGAGCTTGTTAATGTGGATGCTGTAAATGCTGCTAAAGCAGGTACTTCTGATATTGCTACATCTACTCTTGTAGACCAAGTCAAAAGTCTTTTTTCAGGAGATATTACTAGCTGGACTGATTTTTTAGATAATTTATTTTCACCTCAAGTTTTATTTGGAATATTAATCTTTCTTATAATTTTTGCAATATTCAGTTCTATTACTTTATTTCGAGATAAACCCGGAATAAATGTAGCGGTATCAATTATTGTTTCGATTTTAGCTGCAGGATTTATAAATCCTTTATGGTATTCTGGAATAATTAATCAATATCAATCACTTGGAATAGCTATTTCATTTTTAATACCCTTTGTTTTGCTTTTCTATTTTATTAAAGAAATTATTCCTACGCAAAGAACTTTTCAACATTTAGTCTGGGGAGTTTACTTTGTAATTGTTGTGACTAATTTTATTATTAATTACGGTACTATTCAAAATGATGCTACTGCTAAAGCATTATATTGGATTACTGGCGGATTATCTTTAATTATGCTTATTTTTGGTCATACTATTATAAATATGTTATTTAAAGAGGAACTTAAATCTGCTATGTCAGAAAATATTAGAGAAGCTGAAGCAGCTTTAACAGCAGAGATTATTTATGATAGAAAGAGATTGTCTGGATTATCTGGTGTAGCTAGAACTGCAGTAGAAAATGCGATTAAGAGAAACGAATCAGCTTTGAAAAAACTTACAGTAAAGTAATTCTTCCAAAACTCTTATAAACATCAGTATTCTATTATTTTTATGAAAAAAGAGAAGATAATATTGTTGCTCGCTTCGCTCGCAATTTTTGCTTTAGCAATAGTTTTGCTTGCTGGCGTTTATAATGTTTCTGCTGTAGATTCTGCTGTGACTGATGCTATTGGAGTAAATTCTGAAAGTCTGGATAATATTCCTCGAACTCAAGAAGAAGCAGGAGATAAAGCTAGTAATTATCTGAAGCAAGAATGGAATAAACTGCTAACGAATAATAAGTTTGTTGGGCCAATACATAATTGGAGTATTAGTCATCCGCTTTTCTTTCAGATATTATTTAATGAGCCATATAGTTTTTCACTTGTTTTTATTTGGATTGTTATTTTATGGATATTTTTTGCTTTTAATGTAAGTAAAGTAATTAATGCTAGCCTTAATATTGGATCTCTTTTAGGAATAGGTTTGGGTATTGGTACCTCGATTGTTCTTGCGCAGATTGGAGTTATTGGTGGAATTGTTAAATTTGCATTAAAATTTATTTATGCTCAAGAAGCTTGGTGGATGAGACTTATTTTAGGATTAGTATGCCTTTTCTTTTTAGTGCTATTTTATTTCTTAAATGTTTATCTTAAAGATTGGATTAAAGAGCTTAAGGAAGAACGAAAGAAAAAAGATATTGAATATGGAGTAAAAGAAAGTAGAAAGTTTATTGAAGGAGTAAAAGAGGGTCAGGAATTAACTAAAGACCTTAGAAAACTTAAAAAGAAAAAACCATTTGTAGATTATGGCGCTGGAATTTAATAGTTTTACTTTACTCTATTAGAAGGATTCAAATAAATATTTGTATTGTCGAATAAAAATGATTACCTGAACAAGTTCGGCAATTTTCTTAATTAAAAATAATGCAAAAAATTTGAATATAAGATTTAGGATTTATTTAGTGGATTAATAAAAGGTAGAATAAAAATTCTTCTAAATTTTTTATGGAATTGAAGTTTTCATGCCTCTTCTGTGGGCTTCTTCTATTCTTGACATTCTTAATGCAGTATTTAATAACTGAAATACTCCGAAGGAAAGAACAGCAAGTATAATTAAAATGAAAATCAGATTCAGTAGGCTTTGATTCTTAAAAAATCCTCCGAATCCAAATAACCATGCACTTATGCTTATTATTGTTCCTGTAGTCGATATAATCAGAGTTATTACAATTGAAACAACCCAAGATTTCCAATCAGTTTCGAAAAAAGGCATAAAGTTAGTTGTTGCTTTGATAATTGCAAAAAGCATTATCCAAAGAGCTACGAGAACAATAAAATTTTGAAGCTGAATATCTCTGTCCTTTTGCAATCCAAAAACTATTCGTGCAAGAATTTGTAGATTTTCAGGAATTATAACTTCTTTAGACAAGGCTTGATTGGATTTTTCTTGAAAATTAATTGTTTTACTTGTTTGTTCATTTTGTGGTGAAGGGATGCTATTTGTATCTGCGGAATTAATTAGATATATATTTATTACTAAGATAGAAAATATAGTCATAATTAGTAAACTCTTTTTCATAATTATTATAGCTAGAAGCAGTTTAAATTCTTTTCTAAATAAAAAATCCCAATCGCACTAAGGTGCTGAGATTTTTTAAGCCTTCAATTGGAACGACTAAAAATTATATAGCAAGTTAAGAGTAGGGCATCCAATTGAAGCAATTAAGCTTTCTGATAATCCATGATTCTTCGGTTTTTACCTTGGCCTTCGTAGATTGGCACTTCTTCGGCGGTCTTTGAAATTAGGTATGAAATTAACATACTGAGGTATAAAAAATACCTGTGATTTGAGCGAAAGACGAAAGGTTTATAAGGTATAAAATATACCTATAATTGGTATAAAATAAACCATAATAAGATAAATTAGAAAATTTATTGAAAAATGACTTCCATAGAAGAGCATAAAGAAAAAATAAAAGAACATCTTGAAGCAATAGAAGAAGCAATTGAAAAAGGAGCAGAAAAGAGACCTATAACAATCGGCTTTAATTGTTCTTCTTGTGTTATTCAATTTTTTGAACTTTATTTGCATGTCGCTAATAAAATACCTATTGGGAAAATTATAAAGCATGATTGGTTTAAAAAACCACAACCAGATCAGAAAATAGAACCCCTAGTCGAAAGAAAGTTAAATGCTGATTTTCCAGGTAAACAGAAAATTTATAGCTTAATTTACACTTTGGAAAATTATAGAAATTCTTTAGTATACGGTAAGCCTATGGGAAAGCAGATTAATGAAACTATTTTTGTCTTTAGAGAATTAAAAATCTTATTTGAGGAACTCTTGAAAAATGAAGGATTTAAACTTTAATAAAGAGCTTTTAGGATATGCACTATCTTTCGTAGGCTTTGCTTTGCCTAAGCTTGTGAACATTAAGGAAGTTTTTTTATTTGGAAGTGCTGCTCGAATGGAAGCGGATGAGAATAGTGATGTCGATATTTTTTTTAACGTAACTTCTGAACCCGCTGAAAAAAATGCAGAAAAAGAAATTAGCGATATTTTAGAAAGTTTTTACAAGTCAAAAATTGCAGAAATTTGGAAATTAAAGGGAATAACTAATGAAATAAAAACTTATACGGGCATATTAAATAAGTGGAAACTTAAAAGAAGTGTAATAAGTGATGGCTTTGTTTTATATGGAAAATATAAAGATGTTCCTGAAAAAATGCAAGGTTATACTCTCTTTAATTTAGCCCCAATTAGGAATATCACCAAAAGAAACAGTATAATTAGGAAATTATTTGGGAGAAGAGAAGAAAAATATATTTCCAAGGGCTTCTTAGATGAAATCAGCGGAAAAAAGCAATCCCCTTCTTCATTTATTGTTCCAATATGGGCAGCTAGCCAAACCATTAAATTTCTTAATGGGAATAAAGTAAATTATAAGCTTCTTGAATTTTGGACAGACCAGCTAGTTTAGAAAATTACTTGCATTTGTAGCAGTAGATTAATTTCAGATATAATTGCTAAAAAACTTTTTCTTTCTAAGCTTTTTGATAGCCCACGATTCTTCGGTTTTTACCTTGGCCTTCGTAAATAGGAACTTCAGGAGCAGCGTGCTTGACTTTGCTTCCTGTTGAGTTTGTAAGCGCAAGAGCCAAACCTGCTACGATTAAGGCTATGCCTGCTACGATTACATAAATTGAACCCTTTGCCATTGAAGCTATAAATGGGATTTTATTTATTGTGTTGCTTAAAGTAATTATTCCTAGTCCAGCTATTGCAAGAATATAACCCACTAGTTTTGTTGTGTCCATTTTATTTTGATTTATTTTCCTCTCTTTTATAATAGTCTTTGGGTTTTGGGATTTATAAATGTTTTTAAACAACCTTGGCTATATAACTTAAAAGATGATAAAAATAAATATGCTTGCTTTAATGCTTTAGCTTCATATGGCTAATTATGATATTTTAGGAAATATAGCAATATTAAAGTTTCATAATAATGTTAGCGATGAAGCTAAAATGAATGAGGCTAAAAAGATTTTGAATCAATATAAAGGAGTTTCGACTGTTCTTGAGAAAACAGATAAAGTTCATGGAAGGCTTAGAACGATTAAAACCCGCTTACTAGTTGGAAAGAAAACTCTTATTGCAAATTATGTTGAAAATGGATGCAAATTTAATTTAAATGTTGAAACCTGTTATTTTTCTCCAAGGCTTTCTAATGAAAGGCTTGAAATTGCTAAAATAATTAATAAGATAAAGAAACCGCGAGTTTTAGTTATGTTTTCAGGAGTTGCGCCTTTTCCGATTGTTATCGCTAAACATTCGCGAGTTTCTAATATTGTTTCTATCGAGCTTGGAAAAGACTGCGAGAAATATGCTCGAGAGAATATAAAATTGAATAAACTGGATAATATTATTGAACATATTCAAGGTGATGTTAAAAGAATTATTCCTAAGCTATTAAATGGAAGGTTGAGTGTTAAGGGAAACTTGGTTCCCTTACAATTTGACGTGGTGGTTATGCCTCGGCCAAATTTAAAAGAAACTTTTTTGAAAGAAGCTTTAGCTGTTTCAAAAAAAGGAGCGCTTATTATTTATTATGGATTTTGCGCTGAGACTAAATTGCAAATTATGCTTGCAGAAATTTATGGGCAAGCTGAAAAATACAAGAGAAAAGTAAAAATAACTAATATAAAAGAAGCAGGAGATATTGCTCCTTACGAGCATAGATATAGAATTGAGATGAAAGTGCTGTAGATTTTTATAAATCGTTGATTGCCAGCTTTGCTAGACAATCTTGTTATTATTTCAATAATGCCCCAAGAAATAGTTGCTGAGGCAGAAGGGATTAGTTAACTCTAAAGACTTTCTGAGCAAGATTTACAAATTGACTATTAATCGCCGAAAGAAATCCGCAATTCGCAAGTCCACTCATAAATTTAAATCTTTTATATTCGTGAACTTGCTTAACATTTTAGAAAATCTTAGATTTTCTAACTCTACAATTTTTACAAATTGCAGATTATGTTGCGGTAGTTTTACTGCAGCTTTCTTTTGGGGAATCCAAAAACAAAGGGCGGTGCCCCATTGTTTTTTGATTTATTGAAGTTCTAACAAGAAAAGCGAATTTATGCCGAGAACTTGCATTTATAGTAAATCGCTTTAATTTTCGTATATTTTTAGGCGATTTGCTATCTAGGAAATAACAAAACATTTACGATTATTAAAGTTATTTCCTATAAGTAAAATTAGTATTAAGGTTAAAATGCAAGTTCGAGCAGCTTTTCTATTAACGATTTCATCAATAAACTTAAAAATTTTTCGTCCATAAGGTTTAAAAAGGAAGTTTTGGCTATAGTTTTATCAGTTTCTAGACTTTAAGAGAGTTAGCTAGGAGAAGTTTGTGTAAACTATGCAAACTGAATAAATTATGCAAAATTAGAATATACAAAATGGAAAAAATAAGACAAAAATCCTAAATTCCCAGCTTCTTAGGCATTAGGATATTGAGTTTATCCATTATATCTTTTTGCTGTCTATTCGGCTCGCATACCATTATCTCATTATCATAAACTTTACATTTTAAATTTCTCAGGGTT
>Ga0209542_10009395_pt1 | contig 17942 bp, 21 predicted proteins | sample RifCSPhighO2_01_FD_184028 | JGI IMG/M metagenome (GOLD analysis project Ga0209542, IMG submission 184028) | Soil microbial communities from Rifle, Colorado - Rifle CSP2_plank highO2_0.1 (SPAdes) (version 2) | ecosystem: Environmental > Terrestrial > Deep subsurface > Rock core/Sediment ...
ATAGGCTGTAGCTCCATTATTTAGCTTTCTTAAGGTCTCAAGAAGTTTAGTTCTTTTTAGTTTCATAAAGCTAACTAAATCAGCCTTATGAAATAGTTTCGGGATAACACAAAAAAGAATAAATAGCATAACCTTAAAAGGAGCAAAATTTCTAATTTTCATTATTTTAACATGAAAAATTTTAAAGAATTAGGATTAAGCCAGAATTTACTAAAAATTATTGATGAAATTGGGTTTTTAGAACCAAGTGAAATACAAGAAAAAATTATACCAATTGCATTAACTGGAAAAGATGTTATTGGAAAAAGTGCTACAGGGTCAGGAAAAACACTAGCTTTTGGGGCACCAATTATTGAAAAAATGCATAAGGGAAAAGGCCTAAAAGCTCTAGTTCTAGTTCCAACAAGAGAGCTAGCAGAACAAGTCTCAAAATCTATTTTAAGCTTCTCAAAATACAATCCATTAAAAATTATGTCTGTTTATGGAGGAGTTCCAATAAATCATCAAATAATTAACTTAAGAACAGCAGACTTAGTTGTAGGAACTCCTGGAAGAATTCTCGATCATATTTCAAGAAATACAATTGACTTGTCAAAAATCCAATTTCTTGTCCTAGACGAAGTAGATAGAATGATGGACATGGGATTTTTATATGACGTTACAAAAATAATTGAACAATGCCCAAGAGTTAGACAAAATTTCTTATTCTCTGCAACAATTCCAAGAGAGATTTTACAAATTTCAAAAAAATATATGAATAATCCAGTAGAAGTTTCAGTAGAATCATACATAGATGCTTCTAAACTTGAACAAATTTACTATCAAGTTCCTACAAATCAGAAATTCTCTTTACTAGTTCATCTTCTTAAAAAAGAAAATTCAAAATTAGTAATGGTTTTCTGTAATACAAAAAGAAATACTGATTTTATAGGAAATAGTTTAAGAAAAAATGACTTTGATGCATTAGCTCTTCATGGAGATCTAAGTCAAGGTAAAAGAAAAAAAGTACTTGAAAGTTTTAATAAAGGTACTAAATTTATTTTAGTTTGCACAGATGTTGCTGCTCGTGGTTTAGATATAAAAAATGTGTCTCATGTTTATAATTATGACACTCCAAAAACAAGCACAGAATACATTCATAGAATTGGAAGAACAGCTAGAGCTGGAAAAGAAGGAAAAGCAATAACTATTTTATCAGAAAGAGACTATGATAATTTTAGTAGAGTACTAGAAGATTCTTCATTAAACATAAAAAAAGTTCCAGTGCCTCAATTTGAAAGAGCTTTTGTTCATATTCCTAATAATAATTTTAGCTCAAGATCTACAGGAAATAGAAATTTTTCTTCAAGAAGAGATGACAATGAAGGTCATAGAAGATTTGGAGAAAGAAACAATAGAAACTATGGAAGAAGTAATCCTAGGAATTTTCATAGAAGAGAAAGAAGTTACAGATAGATTTTTATATTATTAAGTTCAATCGAGGTCGGCTCGCTAGAATGATAGATTTATAATATTTCTTGTATTACTCTTAGATATGATTAAGTATAGAAATAATCACCATAAATTTGAGATTGAGTTACCTAATGAACGGCACGGTCCTAGACTCATAAGTAGGTTATTCGGGATGGATGCAAATCCAGAGTTTTATGAGCAGAATAGGTCATCATTGAAGTTTGCTATAGGTCCAATCTCGCCAGAGCCATCAGTTAGAGAACAGCAACTAAATTTAGAAAATATAGCAAGAAAATATGGTCATGATGTTATAGAAGTTGGTAGTATTGCTGTATATGAAAAAGAACACGCTACAATAGTTTGTAAAGTGCCTTTAATACAACAACCTCCTGTAATGATAGGCAGACCAGAATATATTGTCAGACCTGTTCCGTCTATGCTACTTAAAAATTATTCTCTTATTTTTGACGGAATTGAATATTTCGCAACTGCAAGTATTGACAAGTTTCCTGAAGAAAATTTCGATGAGATTATTAAAACATTTAGATTATTTTGATAAAGCCCACCAACCAACATTTTTAAACTTTAGTGCCGACAATAATGGATTTTTCTTTCAGAACGTTGCACTAAAAATCAATAACTAATTTTAAAACCCTTAAATTTAGCCTTTCTAAGCTGTACAAAGGCAAAAAGATAGATTTATATACTAGTTTATAAACACTTCATTGTTGAGTTTAAATCAACATAAATATCTTAAATCAACATGGAAGAAATCAAAAAGCGAAGTTTCAAGCAAGATTATCTATTAGAAGTAAAGAAAAATGAAGAATTAACTAATGATGTAAAGAGAATACAAGCTGACTTTGAAAACTACAAAAAAAGAATAGAAAAAGAAATGCTAGAATTTCAAAAATTAAGTAATCATAAACTATTAGATAAGTTACTAGTAATTATAGATGATTTTGACAATACAATAACTCATTTATTAAAAAATGCTAAAGAAGACACTAATATTCAAGGAGTTAAACTATTATATGACAAATTCAGAAAATTACTTTATGATGAAGGTTTAATTCCAATAAAAACATTAAATGAGAAATTTGATCCTTACAAACATGAAGTTATTAAAAAAGAATCTAGTGATAAAGAAGAAGGAATTGTTTTAGAAGAAATTCAAAAAGGATATATGTTTCAAGATAGAGTTTTAAGAACTTCAAAAGTAAAAATTTCTTCAGGTCCTGAAGTTAAAGAAGATAATAAAAATTTAGATAGTAATGGGGGAAATAAAAATGGCTAAAATAATTGGAATTGATTTAGGAACAAGTAACAGTGCAGCAGCTTTTTTAGAAGCAGGCAGACCTAAAATTATTCCTAGTAAAGAAGGAGCTTCATTATATGGAAAAGCTTTTCCAAGCGTTGTTGCATTTACAAAAGATTCTCAAGTTTTAGTTGGAGAACCTGCAAAAAGACAAGCAGTTAGTAATCCAGAAGGAACAATTACAGCTGCAAAAAGAAAAATGGGAACTTCACATAAATATAAAGTTTACAATAAAGAATATACTCCTCAACAAATTAGTGCTTTTATTCTTCAAAAAATAAAAAGAGATGCTGAAGAATTTTTAGGAGATAAAGTTGAAAAAGCTGTAATTACAGTTCCAGCTTACTTTGATGATAATCAAAGACAAGCAACAAAAGATGCAGGAACAATAGCAGGCTTAGAAGTTATAAGAATCATAAATGAACCTACAGCAGCAGCTTTAGCTTATGGTCTAGACAAACATACTAAAGAACAAAAAATTCTAGTTTATGATTTTGGTGGAGGTACATTAGATGTTACTTTAATGGAATTTGGCGATGGAGTTTTTGAAGTTAAGTCTACATCTGGAGATACTCAATTAGGTGGTACTGATATGGACAATATTCTAGTTAACTTCGTTATAAAAGAACTTGAAAAAGACTCTGGAATAGATGTTTCTGATGATAGCACAGCTATGCAAAGAATTAGAGAAGCTGCAGAAAAAGCAAAAATAGAATTATCTACAACTTTAGAAACAGATATTAATTTACCATTTATAACAGCAACTAATAAAGGTCCTAAACATTTACAATTAAAATTAACAAGAGCAAAATTAGAAGGTTTAGTAAATTCAATTGTAGAAAAAACAAGACATCCTATAGAACAAGCATTAAAAGATGCTAAACTAACAAAAAATGATATTGATAAAGTAATTTTAGTTGGTGGACCTACAAGAATGCCTATAGTTCAAAAGTTTGTTGAAGACATTGTAGGAAAAAAAGTTGAAAGAGGAGTAGATCCAATGGAATGTGTTGCTTTAGGAGCAGCAGTTCAAGCAGGAGTTTTAGCAGGAGAAGTTAAAGATGTATTATTATTAGATGTAACTCCCTTAAGCCTAGGAATAGAAACTTTAGGAGGAGTCTTTACAAAATTAATTGATAGAAATACAACAATTCCTACTAAAAAATCTCAAATATTTTCCACAGCTCAAGATAATCAAAACGCTGTAACAATTCACGTATTACAAGGAGAAAGAGCCATGTCTCAAGACAATAAAAGTCTTGGAAGATTTGATTTAGTTGGAATTCCGCCAGCTCCAAGAGGTATTCCTCAAATTGAAGTTACATTTGACATAGATGCTAATGGAATTGTTCATGTTAATGCAAAAGACCTTGGAACTGGAAAAGAACAAAGCATTAAGATAACAGCATCTCAAAAATTAAACGAAGCAGACATTGAAAAAATGAGAAAAGAAGCAGAACAATTTGCTGAACAAGATAAAAAAAGAAAAGAAGAAATTGAAATCATAAATCAAGCAGATTCATTAGTTTATTCTACAGATAAATTACTTGAGGATTTTAAAGGAAAAATAGATGATGCAAGAATCACAAAAGTCAAAGAACAAATAGATGAGTTAAAAAAATTACTTGAAGAAGAAAATAAAGATGTAAATAAAGTAAAAGAAAAACTTGATGAAATAAATAAAATAATCCAAGAAATGTCAATAGAATTATATCAACAAGCAGGAGCTAAAACAAATACAGAAAATACAGATAATCCAGAAGATAAAGTAAAAGATGCAGAATTTGAAGAGGGAAAAAAATGAACCTAGAGTTTCTAAGAAAACCAACGCCATTTATGTTTGATGGAATTGACTTAAATGCTTTTGAATCACTTTCTTCCTCTTTAATAGAAAATGATGCTGTTAGAAAATTTCCTTCTCAAGAAGATCCAAGAGTTGAACTAGATACCCAAAGAAGTACAGTGGGGGTTTTAGATTTCTTAGAAAATTATCAAGGAATGCCATATGCAAATAAAGTCAGCGTAGTATGTAGATATTTTGCTTACCTCAATGCAGATAGAAAAGCAAAAAACGCTATATTAGAAAGAGTTGATGACGCAAATTGGGGCGTTTACTGCAGTTTGCTTTAAAAATAATAGCAACTTTTATTAAATATCCATTTTAATATTAAAATATGACAAAACGAGATTATTATGAAATTCTAGGAATTAGTAAAACAGCTTCAGTAGATGAAATTAAGTCATCATATAAAAAACTAGCTAAGAAATTTCATCCTGATGTTTCTAAAGATAAAGATGCAGCTGAAAAATTCAAAGAACTAAGTGAAGCTTATGCAGTTTTAAGTGATTCTAATAAAAGATCCCAGTATGATCAATTTGGTCATCAAGGTTTTGATCAAAGATATTCTCAAGAAGATATTTTTAGAGGTTTTGACTTTGACATATTTAATGATATTTTTAATGGAGATAATGGAGTTGATTCAATATTTGACATGTTCCTTGGAGGAAAAAGAAATAGAAGACATACTAATAGAGGCTCTGATTTAAGATATGATATTGAAATTACTTTAAAAGAAGCTGCAAAAGGTGTAAAAAAACCCATTTCATTTTTTAAAGAAGATAAATGTGAAACATGTGATGGAACAGGAAGTAGTGATTCAAAAACAGAAAAATGTAACAAATGTAATGGAAAAGGAACAATAACACATACATCTAGAACAGTCTTTGGTTATTTACAACAAACAACTATATGTCCTAGTTGTCATGGTTCTGGTCAGCAAATAAAAAATCCATGTAAAAAGTGTAATGGAAATGGTATATTAAAAAAAGAAAGGACTTTAACTATTACAATACCTGCTGGAGTTGATACTGGTCATCAATTAAGATTAAGAAATGAAGGAAGTAACATTAGAAGTGGAGATTCTGGAGATCTTTATATTGTAATTCATGTACTCGAAGATCATATTTTTGAGAGAAGAAATAATGATATTTACTTAAAGGTCCCAATTACATTTAGTCAAGCTGCATTAGGTGATAAAATTAAAGTTCCTACATTAGATAGTGAAGTTTTAATGATCATTCCTCCTTCTACTCAAACAGGAACAATTTTTAGACTTAAAGAAAAAGGTATTAAACAAATAGACTCTAATTTAATAGGAAATGAATATGTAGAAATAATTGTTAGAACTCCAAATAAAGTTACAAAAGAAATGAAAGATTTATTTTCAAAACTTTCAAGTATATCAAAAGAAGAATTAAAGCTTGATTCTAAATCATTCTTTAACAAAATCAGAGATGCATTTACATAATATTACAGCTCCAGCTATATAAATCTCAAAAAGTTAAGACCGGTCTTATTAAAAAATTAGTTGACTCTTTTTTCAGTAATCTGAATAACCTAAAAGCCACCCTGCTTCTGCATCTGATATTTCATCTGCCTCCATTTGTTCATCTAGTTTTTCCTCTGTGAAGATGTCATCTTCTTCTTCCCAAATATCTCTAGATTTTTTCATTTCCAACCCCCTATTAGACATAGATATAGTGTCTATATCTAATAATATACCAAAATCTTTAAATATATATACTTACTCTATATATTTTATATAATGTATATACTACATATAGGATTGATCAAATTTGGAATTTAGGAAAATAATAAAATTTGGGAAATCTTCTTATGTTGTTTCCCTCCCGTCAGATTGGATTAAAAAGAATAATATCAAAAAAGGAGATCAAATTTTTTTTGAAGAGAGTAGTAATAATGCCTTAATATTTAAGATTAATAACACACCTAATAAAATTATTAAGAAAAAAATAAATATAAATTCTACAAACAAATCATTAATTGATATTGAGAGACTTATAATTTCTTACTATGTCAAAGGATACAATACATTCGCGATAATAGATAATAATATGGCTACAAGATCTAAAAAAATAAAGGCAATACTTCAAAATTTGATTGGTCTTGAGATATTAGAACAAACACAAAAAAGATTAGAAGCCAAAGATTTAACTGATATTAACGCTATTTCTATTGAAGGACTCATAAAAAGAATGGATATAATTATAAGGTCTATGATGGAAGACTCAGTTAATTGCTTATCCTATAATAAAAAAGAAATAGAAAATGCTATTCAAAGTATTAATGACAGAGACAATGATGTAAACAGATTAACATTTTTAGGTTACCGAGTGTTAAGATTTTACTTTAACTACCCTCATTTAATTAACAATAAGAATTTGTCTAATCAAAAAATATTTTTAAATTTAACTGCAATAGATAATTTAGAGAAGATTGCAGATACAATTAAAAGGAGAACTAGATTATATTATAAAATTAATAAAGATCAAGAATATAAAAAAGAACTAACAGCACTTTTAAAAGAATTGCAAAATATATATGCTAACGCCATGAAAGCTTACTTAACTGAAGATACAAATCTGGCATTCAAAATTGTTTCTACAAAAGACATAGTTATTGACACTCATAAGAAATTCCTGTCTAAATACAACGATGTTGAAACTGCATTGATTACAGAAAACCTAAACTCAAAGCTGATTTACATTAGAAATCTAGCTAGAACAATATTAGGCTAAATTTAAATAATTTTCTAAATACTAAAGCATATGCATATTTTAAGTCCTGAAGAAGAGACAAATAGGAGAATTGAAGCTCTTGTAAAATCAAGATTTAATAAACCAGCCAAGGTAATTAAGAGATATCCTATGCAATATATGTTCTATCAAAGCAGAACAGGAAGCACTGCGCATACTGATGTTTCTAGATTAACTCTTGGATTGCCTAACAATAATAATACATTAGTGGATGTTGTTCAGAAAGGCACTTTTAATGATCTAGAAAATATTGTAAGAGAAACAAGTGCATTAACATTATTTTCAAGTGCACTTGACGAAACTAATAAAAAACACATCCCATATTATTATGGTAGAGTTGATAATTACATTATAAAAGAATTTATCTTTGGCGAAAGCTTAGACTCTATTTTATCACTAATTCAAGAAAGAACAAAATTACATCGCCAAGCTCTACAACAATCTGAACAAGATGAAACTAAACAACAAATTACTAAAAAATTAAGTTTCTTAGAAACTAATTATAGAAATTATCTAGATGCAGCATTTAATCTTGCAACTTTATTACACTCTTCATCACAAGATTACTTACTAAGAAACCCTACAGCTCACTGGTTACAATTAAAACCAGATAATGTTGTAAATGATCTTAGAAAGTATTTATCTAACTTAATTAGTTCTGATTCAACAGAAGAACCAAAAGAAATTGATGAAATATGTAATTTATTTAGTTTAATGCCAGTACCTTATGAAATGTGTTATAGTACTAATATGCCAAGTCTAATTGTTGGTGATTTCAGACAAGCTAATGTCTTAGTTTCACAATCTTCAGAAGACAGAAATGAATTTATGGAAAGGTTAGAATCTGAAATAATAAATCCTGAAGAAATATTTCAATATACAAGAATTACAGATTTTGATAGAAGTCATATAGCCAATCAAAATATAGATATAGTAGACATTCTTGAAAATCCAAATTTAGTAGTATATGACAACCAGAATTTATTTGATTCATTACTTGAGTCTTTAGTATCATATAGAAGAAGTCGCAAAAGAAGCACTATTGAAATTGGTGATATAAAAAGAGATTTATTAAATTTTGCCCCAATAAGACTAATAAGAGGCGCAAGTAGTTCAAAAGAAAATAGAACATCATACCTTCAAATAGCCCTTAATTTAATGGAAAGACAACAAGGATATCAAGAAATAAGGAAAAAATTAGGAAAACTATTAACTAAATCTTATCCTAATATTCAAATAAATTTATAAATTAAGCTAGTATATAATAAAATATGAAAAATAGAGTAGTAATTTTAATCATCGTATTATTAATAATTTTAACATTATTAATATGGTATATGAGATATCTTAGAAAATCTTTTGTATAATAATCTTATTTTTTCTGTTTCTTTGACCTTAAATATAGTCTCAAACATTGTTTTAATTCTGCCTGTTGACGCTTAGATAAATCTTTCTTAGAATCATATAGTAATCTTACTATATATTTAACTCTCATTAATGCAGGAAGAACTTCAAAAGATAAATTTCTTTTTTCTAATTCACTTTTAAAGAGTTTTAATATTTTATCAAACTTTCTCATAGATGGCTTATAATATGGATCTTGTCTGAAATGTAAAGACATAATTTCCTTTTGAAATGCAATATCAGCCACTTCTAAATATAAAAGCACTGCATTTTTATCACTTGGTTCTTCATCATAATTTGCTAAGGCTTCTAAAGCTTCAGCAAATTCAGTCTGGACTTCTTTTCCTTTAAGTCCATCATAGTAATTCAATTTCATTTCAAGATTTGGATAACTCAAACCTAAGGTTCTCAATAGAATACTATCTTCTCCAACAAGTGGCCTTAATCTCCTACCAGAATACATATCTTCAATTAATCTAGTTATCCTGTCTCTATAATCAAAGTTCATTTTTATTTGAGCTAAAAATTAAACTATTTAATAAGATATTATATATACTAAGAAGGCAAAATATTTAAGTTAGTCTATTTTGTTAACTTATATGGGGGAAATTGAATTAATAGTTGGCTGTATGTTTTGTGGTAAAACTAGAGAATTACTAAGAAAAATCAGAATGGAATTAGTTTCAGAAAGAAAAGTTCAATTATTCAAACCAATAATAGATAATAGATATGATAACAAAAGTATTATTACTCATGATAAAGACAATTTAACCGCAATTCCTGTAGAATCTACAGAAGACATTTATAATTATTTAGAAGATGATGTTAATGTAATTTGCATAGATGAAATTCAATTCTTTGATGACAAAATTGTGGATTTTTGTCTAGAACAAGCAAACAGAAATAAAAAAATTATAGCAAGTGGTTTGAACTTAGATTTCAGAGGAGAACCATTTAAATTTAGAAATTCAAATAAACACATCGGAGAGTTAATGCCATATTCTTTAGTATATCATTTAAGAGCCATTTGTAAATACAAAAAAGATGATTCAAAAATTTGTGGTAGGCCTGCAGATTTTTCTCAAAGACTAATTGATGGAAAACCAGCATCTTATAATAGCCCATTAATTTTAGTTGGAGCAGAAGAAACATATGAAGCCAGATGTAGAAAACATTTCTTTATTTTAAAAAATAATAAGATGAAGCAAGAAAAGGATAGTATTTAAAAAGTCTTATTCTTATATAATTCCAATAATTTTATAAAATCTTTCTATAATTTATTTGTTATGAAAGAAACGATTTGTTTGGGCATTGAAAGTACTGCACTCTAAAGGCAGAGATACTTTTGGTGTCGGAATAATTACAAGCAAAGGAAAAATTCTAAGTGAAGCTAAAGCTAGTTTTACAACTGAAAAAGAAGGAATGATTCCGATAGAAGTTTCAAAACATCACGAAAAAAATAAAGAGCTAATTTTAAAAAAAGTATTAGAAGAAGCAAATTTATCTTTAAATGATATTGATATAATTGCCATATCTCAAGGTCCTGGCTTAGCTCCTTCATTATTAGTTGGAATGAAATTTGCAAAAGAATTAGCAATTAAGAATAATAAACCATTAATTGGAGTAAATCATTTATGTGCTCATTTAGAAATTGGAAAGTTATTTTGTAAAGTTAAAGATCCAATTTATGTTTTTGTTTCTGGAGCTAATACTCAAATTATTGCAAAGGAAAAATTAAGATACAAAATATTTGGAGAAACTTTAGATGTTGCCCTAGGAAATGCTTTAGATAAAACAGGAAGAATTCTAGGTTTAGGTTTTCCAGCAGGTCCAAAAATTGAAGAATTAGCTAAAAAAGGAAAATATATTGACATGCCTTATGTTGTAAAAGGAATGGATTTATCTTTTGCAGGAATTGTTACAAATGCTCAAAATAAATTTACACAAGGAGCTTCAAAAGAAGATTTATGTTTTTGTTTACAAGAAACTATGTTTTCTATGTTAGTTGAAGTTACAGAGAGAGCCCTAGCTTATTGTGATAAAAAAGAAGTCTTATTAGTTGGTGGTGTAGCAGCAAATAAAAGATTAATTGAAATGCTTGATATAATGTGTAAAGAAAGAAATGCTAAAAATTACTTTGTTCCTTTAAAATATAGTGGAGATAATCCAATAATGATTGGTTGGCTTGGAATTCAACAATATATTAATTTTGGAGTTACTGAAAATTCAGAAGATATGGATATTAAACCAGGCTGGAGAACTGATGAAGTTGATATAAAATAGTCTTGCTCTTTTTGATATGCCATTTTTAATAAAGCCATGTTTGTAAATCTTTCATTAATGTTATTACTTTATAACTACTATTATTTAATAGAAATCATTAAATATAAGGTTACCTATTAGGTAACTATATAAAACATATAAAAAACCAAAATGGCAACAGAGATACCTCAATATGGGTTAAAGGCTTATGCTTTATTTTTTGCAAAACATAAAGATAAAGAAGAATTCAAACAATCAGAATTAGATTGGATAGTTGGACAAAGCATGAAAAAGAAGATTTTTTCTTTATTGTTAAGAACAGGTTGGATTAAAAAACAACAAGATAACACTTATATTTGCATAAATCCCGAGATTATAATAAATAGCTTGTTAGAGTTTAAGGTTCCTCAGATAATAAAAGAATCTAAAAAAGATTATGCTTTTACTAATTTATCTGCTGTAGAGATTTGGAGTGATTACTCTTATGTTCAAAGAGGAATAGAAAAATCTCCATATTTCATTAAAGTCTTGAAGAAAGATTTAAAATATTGGAAAAACTTTTTTAACAGCCATAATATCCCAAATTATGTTAATCAAGGAACTACAATAGGAGAATATATTATTTTAATTCCTGTTAAAAAGTTAAGTTTTGTAGAAAAAGAAGGATATAAAGTTGAAAGGTTAAAAGAAACGATTAAATTAGCAAAATTAAATGAAATGTATTTATATGCTTACAATTATATAAAAGAAAAATACAAAAATGTTACAGCTTAGAGAAAAAGAAATTTTTGAAACTTTAAAGAAAATGAACAAGTTCAAATTTGTAATTATAGGAGGATATGCTATAAATGCTTACACCCTTCCAAGATTTTCAGTTGATTGTGATATTGTAGTCAAAGACGAAGAGGAATTAAAAGAAATAGAGGAAGTTTTAGTAAATTTTGGTTATGTAAAAGAAGAAAATAATAAAGACAAAACTTCTTATTATGGGGATTTTTTAAGACTTGAGAAGGATTTAGGAGATAATATCAAAGTAAGTATAAACATTTTAATCAAAGAAGTTTTAGATAGGCAAACAAATGCTACTTTTTCTGCTGGTTGGGTATTTGATAATTCAGAAATAAGAACATTAAGAGGAAAAACAATCACAGAAGAGTTAAAATTGAGAATAATCAACTTAGATGCTTTATTTGTCTTAAAATTTGTAAGTTGTCGCTTAACAGATATAAGAGACATTTTTATGTTAGCTCCTAATATAAATAATAAAGAATGGATAAAAGAAGAGATTTCGAAAAAATATGATTTTAATAAATTATTCTTAAAAGTAGAAGAAAAAATAACCTCAAAACAATTTAAGGATAGTCTGCAAGGAGTTTATGGTATTATAGACAATAAAGTTTTGGAGAAACATAAGAAAGCTATTTTAAGTTTAGCAAAATAAGAAAGCGTGTGCTTTTTGGTATACTTTATGTAAAAGATTATATCCTAAAGGATATACTTTCTTTTGGATAAGTTTGACAAATTAATCCGACGAATTTGTAAATTGGTCTAAGAGATTAATTACTTGTTTTAAACAACATTTTTAAGATATATTTTTATATGTGCTTCTTTTATATTTATTAAAATGGCAGAGAAAAATTTAGATCTTGTATCGCAATTAACACCTGATGAAAAATCAATAGCTGAGTTTAGATTAAGAGGTGTTTGTCCTGATGATGGTAAATATGGTAAATCTACTAATGAATTAAGAGATTACTTAAGTGCAGAAGCAGAATGGAAAGAATGTGCAAGAATTCAATTAGTTTTATTAGAAGTTAGAGCGAATTATGGACAAGCCAAACCTGAACAGGTTAAGGAAGTTACTGATGCTTTAGGTAAGATTAATCCATTGAACATGAGTTTGTTAGAAGAAAAAGTTACCAAACACGATCAATTAGCTGTCTTAGAAGAAATAGGAAGACATGTTTCTCCAAAAACAAAAGCTCTTTTACATCCTGGAACAACTTCTTATGACGTTTTAGATACAGCAAGAGCCCATTTAATAAAAAGAGCGTGGAGAGAAGTAATGAGACCAGAAATTACTAATACTGTTAAAAGTTTGTGTGATTTAGCTAAAAATACAATTGATGTTTTACAAGTTGGAAGAACCCATTTGCAGGATACTTCTCCTGTTTTGTTTGGAGGAGTCTTAGCAAGTTATGCAGTAAGATTAGCTGATAGAGTTTCAAGGTGTGATTTATATTTTAATGATTTAAGAGGAAAAATTTCTGGAATTGTTGGAACTGGGGCAAGTATAGAGATGGTTGTTGGTGATGGAAGATCTTTAGAATTTGAGAAAATTGTTTTAGAAAAACTAGGATTAACACCAGACTACACTGCTACTCAAGTTACACAAAAAGAAAGATTTGCAGATGTTGGTCACGGCATTGTTTCTTTAATGAGTGTTCTAGGTGATTTTGCTAATGATATGAGAATGCTTTATTCTTCTTCTATTCAAGAGGTTAGCGATAGAGAAAGTGCAGCAAGGCTTGGAGGAAGCAGTGCAGATGCGGGAAAAAATAATCCAATAAATTGGGAAAACATTTCTGGAAAAGTTGCTGTTGTTGAGGGAGGAATGAGAGTTTTATATGAAATGATTCATTCGGATTTTCAAAGAGATTTAAGGGGTTCTGTTCAGGCAAGATACCAACCGGGAATGATGATGACAGAAACTTATGAATCATTTACACGTGCGAATAAAGGATTGAAAACGTTATCTGTTAATGAAGACAGAATGGGCATAAATTTGAAATCTATTAGAGAAAATCCTACAGAAGCGATGGTTGCAATTTTGAGAGGAGAGGGATGGGTTCATTCTAAACTGGGTGTTGGACATGATTTTGTAAAAGCAATGGCTAAAGAAGCAAAAACGAGAGCTGTAAGATTAATTGATGTTTGTCAAGAGGATAAAGAATTTTCAGAACTTTATGATGGACTACCTAAAACAAAGCAAGAGATATTGCAAGGACAATTAGAAAAATATACTGGTTCAGCCAAAGAAAGAGCAAATTTAAATATTGCTTATGCAAAAAAGGTTATTTCTTAGACAAATTTATATTTCAAAATTCAAATTTAGAAAGTATATCCTTTTTGATATACTTTGTGTAAAATAATATATCCTAAAGGTAACCTTTTCTAACGAGCTACTTGTTTTTGAGATGATTTGGTTACAACTAAGTCTACCCAAAAGTTAAAATCTTATCTGATTCTTTCACTAATTTTAATAAATCTCCCATAGTTGAAATTGGACAGATACTGCTTCCTTTCTTGCCTCTAGATTTCAAACAAGTTCCGCATGCCAATATTTCTCCTTTGTTTTCAATAAACAAGTCAATTTGTTCTTTCACATTAAACTTTTTATTCTTTATTTCCTCTAACTCTACTCCTTTTCCTAATAAGAAAATCTTTGTTTTGTGCTTATTCTTCAATGCTGTTACGCAAAGTCGTAAAGCATTCCAAACCGTCTCTGGTTCATTAGTGCTGATTATAATTCCGAGTTTCATTCTAAAAGAGGATATTTTCTTACTAATTTAGTTTTGACCCATATATTACCGCAACCAAGATATCTCCCCGCTTTAAAAGAAGACAGTAAAATTAAAACAAGAGAGTAAATAATGTGCTCATCAAAGATAGGATTATTTTCAGGAGGCAAAAGAGCTAACCACATCAACAAGAACATTACTATTCCAGAATAGCTAGCTAATTTCATAAAAATTCCAGAAAGCAATGACAATCCAATTAAAAGTAATCCTAACATGAATATCCAGTCTACCCATCCACTTCCTGCTAGACTTCTAAAAAATTCAGCAAATGGACCGTGAACAGCATTTAATAAAAATCCTGATGTCGGAGAGTTTCCTGCTAACCATGATTTATTAGGCAATGTAGCAAATCCGAATCCAAATAATTTATCAAAAAAAGCCCATAAAAGAATTAAGCCCATGCTAACTCTTAGTAGCCCAAAAATATACTTTGGTTTTTCTTCAACCATCATTTTCCTTTCAAAAATACCTCCAAAACCAATATTTTTCAAGTAAAATTTTTCCAAAGTGCCATAATCTCCCAGGTCGTCTCATTTTGATCATAGGAGCCGGTTTTGAATAAAAATTACCCGCAGCAAAACCAGATTTGCCATAGCCCAACTCTAAAAAACAATAAGCCTGTCCGTCATATCTTTTATTAGGATTTAATCCATTAATCTCTGCAGCAACATTCTCAGCTACAACTTCTGCTTCAAGATGAGCAAAAACCCCTGCTTTAGACAAAGGTTTTCCTGAATCCAAGGTTATAGAAGCGACATCACCAATCGCAAAGACATTATTATATTTTGTTTTAAGTGTATTTTTATCAACAGGTATCCAACCAACTTCATTGCCTAATTTAGAATCTTTTATAACCTTCGGACCTTGATGAGGAGGAACAAAAATCAATATGTCATAATTAACAATCCTGTCTTCTTTAAATTTGAGCTCTTTTTTATTAGGATTAACAGAAATTAGTTGAACTTCTGGATTAAAACTAATGTTTCTTGACTCTAATATTGATTTAATTATCTTGCCGTTTTCAGGGCCGGCTGCAGGCATTGGTAATGTCTCTGGAGTAAAAATATTAATTTCTGTTTTTCCTCTTATTCTTTTCTTGGAAAAGTATTCATCAAGAAGAAAAGCAGCCTCATAAGGGGCAGCCGGGCATTTAAAAGGGAGAGAAGAGATAACAATAGCAACTTTTCCGCCTTTAAATCTTTTTAAATCATCTCTTAATCTTTCTACTTCTTTAATTTGGTAGAGATTATATCCTGCCTGAGAAAGACCATTGATATTCTCAGGAACAAGTTCAGCACCAAGAGAGATGATCAAATAATCGTAATTAAAATTATTTTTATTTGTCTTAATAATATTTTTTTCAGGTTCTATTTTTACAACTTTTTCATTAACAAAACTAATTCCTTTTCTTTTAAGACGCTCAAGTGGTTTTTGTATTTTTTCAGCATTTCTTTTTCCTCCCATTACCCATAAAAAAGAAGGGGCATAAACATGTTTATCATTTTTATCAATTAAAATAATCTTATGTTCTTTACCTAGTTTTTTGCGGAGTTTATTAGCCGCCACCAAACCCCCTATTCCTCCGCCTAATATTAATATTTGTTTCATTTTCTTTTATTATCATTCTGCAATTGTTTAACTAGCCAGAGTATAAATAAAATAAGAGCTACTAAAATTAAAGTCATGAATAAGAATCCAAATATCCACATGCCTCCAAAACCATAGTTCCAATTTCCCATCATGCCATATCCTCCCATCATTCCACCAAAACCAAACATTCCTAAAAGTAAGAACACAGCTACAGCAATTACTATTCCAATGATTAAATTATTATTGTTATCTTTCATTTTGTTTTCTCCATTACAACGCCATAGTGATATGGTTTTAAATCATATTTTTTTGGACTATTAAATCCAACAGATTTTGCCCATTCTATACATTGTTTTGGTTTGGGTCTAATTTCCATTGGAGGTCTACGTAGAGTTGTTAAATCATAGTTCCAATGAATGATCCCAATTTTGCCACCATTTCTTAAAATTCTATGAGCTTCTTTTAACAATCTTTCTGGTTTATCTGTATGAAGAATATTAAACAACATAACATAATCTACACTTTCATCTTTTAGACCTGAACCATTTGATACAAAATCACGAAGTATAATTTCTACATTATTTAATTTATTTTCTCTTACTTTCCTTTTTGTCTCTTCAACCATATCTGGTTCAATATCGAGAGCATATACTTTGCCTTTTACAAATTTAGCAACGGGAATAGTAAATGTTCCATAACCACAACCAAAATCTACTATGTCTCTTACTCTATTGTCAATTCCCAATGTTCTAAGAATCATTTTTGGTTTGAAGAACTCACTCCACATTTCTTCATTGGGCATACCACTATCTCTTACTTTCATGCTTTTACCTCCACCAATACTTTTCTATTTTTTTCTAATCTTTCAGTAAAAACCTCTTTAATAATATCAAATGCCTTGATTATCTTTGGATTTGATAATTTATAAAAAATATTCTTACCATTTCTCTCAGACACAACAATCCCTTTTGATTTCATTATTGACAAATGTTGAGAGATATTCGCTTGGCTTAATTTAGAGGTATTGATTAACTCAGTTACAAACATTTCTTTATCCCTAAGAAGGTTAAGAATTTCTAATCTTATTGGATTAGAGAATACCTTACACATTTCAGCATGAAGTTTGTAGATTTCTTTCATTAAGATATTAGAATATTCTAATATATAAACTTTATGAATTATCAATCCTGTTTTATCGTTTTAAGAAAAGAACAACATTCTTGAGATGATTATGTTGAACCGAATTGTTTTGTTTATATGGTTCTTGGAGGAGTCGGACCTCCTAATCCTCGGTGTAAACAAGTATAACATTATTGTTCTTTTTTTATTAAACACATTTTATGTCAGCTTGTTTGACACTTTTTAGCCCTTTATATGGGCCCACGTGGGATCGAACCGCAGACCGGCCGGCGTAAACAAATAGAACCAAAAGGTAACCTTTTCTAACGAGCTAACCAATTTTAAGATGAGTTGGTTACAACGAATTGTTTTAGCCCTTTATTTTAATACAAATTAGTTATTTTTAAATTTATCACTCGAATTACAAAAAATAGATAATTCACGATTGGCTTAAACTTTTATAGTGGATTACGTCAAACTAGCTCGGCTTGACTACCAGTCATAGACTGGTAGCATGCTCGCTTCGCTCACAAGCCTCGCTTCAGTAAGCACTTATTCTTGTTTGGCTAGGATCATACCACTTCTGCTTCTTTAAATAT